>UMGO01010740.1_pt1 | contig 64497 bp, 76 predicted proteins | sample 1965301 | NCBI WGS metagenome assembly UMGO01 (sample SAMEA4836074, study PRJEB28245) | human gut metagenome | biome: gut microbiome; material: fecal sample | place: Denmark | collected 2008 | reverse complement strand
AAGAGCGTCATAAATTCCGTCATAGACGGTGAACATCTCTTTTCCTTTCTGGGAATAAAGCTTGCTGTAATTCTTTACGGCATATTCAATTTCGTCATCACTCATATTAAAGAGCGTTTTAAATCCGTATTCAAGCGGTGCACCGATTACTCCGTAGAGTGCGCTGTGTTCAACAGGCTCATAGCCCATTGCAACTGCTGTTGTATTGAAACAATATAAAATTCCGGGGGCTGTGTCGGCAAGAGTGCCGTCAAAGCCAAAAACAACTAATTTTTTCATAAAACCACCCAATCTGCAAATAGATAAATTCATAAACAATTTTTTACAAAAGTCTTTGTCCTGCAAATATGGAAATACATCTCAAGGGGAATTATACCATTTTACGGTGATAAATACAATACTAATTTCTCCACAAGTATTAATTTGGGAATAAAAGTGCCGAAAAATATGCAATTATTGTTCTTTTGCAAGCATATGCCAATCGAAACAAGTCGAAAACCAGAGCTTTCAACTTACTTTATTTCTTGACAACATCGTGCGTGCGTTATAAAATTAAAGTATATTACATTGAAAGGTTATTATATTATGGCTTCTACAAAGCATAAAGATCCCGCTGCTAAGCCAAAAGAAAAATATTCGGTACAGCAGGCGCTCACAAACTACTATCTGCTTATTATGTTCACGCTTTTTCCGTTGTTTTTTACCGACGCATATTTTAACATCAGGCATGACAAGTATTACTTTTTCATTATATTGACGGGCATTCTCGTTATTGCGGAATTTCTTATTATTATGACCGCAAGCGTTGATAAACCGCCGGAAGACTCAAAGCTTGAAAAGCCTAAACCAAAGCATTTGTATGAAGAGCTTTCGTTTATGGACTGGGCATTTATTGTATTCCTCGGGATAAATGTCATTTCAACGCTGTTGTCTGCAAACCCTTTGGATGCACTTCTGGGTACTCAGGGACGAAACAACGGTCTTGTGCTTATGGCATTTTACACAGCAGCATATTTTATGATTACAAGGTGCTTTAAATATTTTGAATACATATTCGTTGCGCTTGCGTTCGGTTCAATGATAGTTTACGCACTTGCGATACTCAACGCATTCTATGTTGATCCGTTTGGAATGTTCCCTCTGCTTAATGAACAACAAACTATTGACTTTACTTCAACAATCGGCAACAAAAATCTGCTTTCAAGCTACATCTGTATTGCAATGCCTGTTATGATTGCAATGTCGGTTATCACGAAAAAGACCTTGCTCAGAGCAATTTATCTTATTGCAACAGGATTTGGCTTTGCGGCTCTTATGACTGCAGACAGCGATTCGGGCATTCTCGGTATGGCTGTATTTATGGTTATTTACCTTATTTGGTTCTCAAACAGTCTTGTCAGACTGAAAAGATTTTTCCTTTCGGCAACTGTTATGCTGTTGTTTGCAAAGCTGCTCAGATTGTTCTCGCTCTGCTTTGACGACAAAAGCAAGGGCTTTGATAAGTTTCAGGAAATTTTCGTTTTCTCAGGCATCGGCTGGATATTGCTTGCAGCTTGTGCCGTTATTACAGGGATTTTGTATCTTATTGATTACAAAAAACCAAACATCACAATTTCAAAAGCCGTGCCGATTGCTCTTACCGTTGTATTCGGACTTTGTGCTGTTGCCATGATAGGAATTATGGTTTATTTCAGCTGTATTGACACCAAAACCGACCTCGGCAGTTTTGAAAGAATTATCCGCTTTAACGATATATGGGGTACGCACAGAGGCTTTATGTGGATAAGGTCGATATGGATTTTCGGCGACGCTTCATTCATTGAAAAGCTGTTCGGCGTAGGTCCGGATATGTTCTACTCCGCATTCAGTCCGTACTTTGACGACCTTTCAAAATACGGTGACAGCTCAACAAATGCCGCCCATAATGAATATCTAAACTACCTTATCACAATCGGAATTACGGGACTTCTCTCCTATCTTGCCATTGTGTGCGGTACGATTAAGAACGCAGTTAAGTATGCAAAGGAAAATCCGATGCTGATTGCGTGCGTTTCGGCTGTTATCTGCTATGCTGTTCAGTCTGTTGTAAACCTTTATCAGCCGATTACAACTCCGCTGTTTTTCATCTTCATAGCTTTGTGCGAGGCTTTTGTAAGAAACGCCAAGGCTGAAAAATCTGCCGTATCTGCCGTATAAATATTATGACTGCATTTCAATTCGGATAAGAAGATTCTGCATTGACTCGTTGCGGTCACGGCGGTATCGTCCCAGCTCGTAGAGGCTGTCGGGATTTTTAGTAATTATATTGGGCTTTTCCGTACAGGTTAGTGTACACGAAAAGCCCATTTCTTTTATCAGCTTTTCGGTCAGGTCATTTTTTGCACCGAACGGATATACAAAGCAGGTCGGTTTTTTCCCTGTTGCATTTTCAAGCAAGGCTTGAGCTTTGACAACATCTTCCGTAAGAATAGATTTATATGCTTCGTCACTCTCCCCCGCTTTTGGCAAAACACCCTTTCGTGATTTCAAAGAATGCATATCGTACGAATGATTCTGAATTTCAACATAGCCCGAATCGGACATTTCTTTCATATCGTCAAAAGTTATATGACCGTAGGTCACGGAAATGTCCTTGGTTTCGGTGAATTTTTCGGACACTGACGCAATCGGAGATATGACCGCCTTGCAGTTGTATTTTTCGAGCAAAGGGAGTGCATAATAATAATTATTATAATAGCCGTCGTCAAAGGTGAGCATAATGCATTTTTCGGGCAATGATTTTTTGCCGTAAACATAATCGGTAAGGTCTTTTACAACAACGGTTGTGTAGCCGTTTTCGGTAAGATATTTTAAATCGTTTTCAAAAAGAGTCGGTGAAACGGTGTAGTCATTTTGCAGTTTTTCATCCTTTAAAAGTGAGTGATACATTATTACGGGCAGTTTTACGCTGTCGGTATCAGCCGTTGTTTCTTTTACTGCGCCTGTCATTACCGATATTAAAATTACCACAGACAGGAAGAGTGCAGTAAAAATGATAATTTTTACTGTTTTGTTTGATTTCACTATATTTCCTCCCAATTCTTTGTGCAAGATTTTTTATCTATAATTCTTTATTGTAAATATAATTAAACATCTGCGTGATAGAATGTAGTCAAAGTTAATACTGATTACTGATTTTGGTCAATCGGTACTGACTAATATTGCATAAGGATTTATGAATTATGGCAAAAAGAAATTTCAGCTCAAAACGCAATGCAATTTATAACGCTGTGTGCGGTACGGACACTCATCCGAGCGCACGCTGGGTTTATGATAAATTAAAGCCCGAAATTCCCGACCTTAGTCTTGGCACGGTTTACAGAAACATTGCTCTTTTTAAGGATGAAGGAAAGGTCAGCGTTATATGCAATGTAAACGGTGAGGAGCGTATTGACGGCAACACAGAGCCGCACCCCCACTTTGTCTGCAACAAATGCAATGCAGTTATTGATGTTGAAGACAATCAAAATGCTGATGACCTTGAGTCACAGCTTGCCGAAGAGGGATTTAAGGTAGAAAACAGATTTGTTATCTACTACGGCATATGTCCTAAATGTTCGGCAGAAGTACACTAATATTTATTACAAAGGAGAAGTAATTATGAAATGGTATTGCACAGTATGCGGTTATGTTTATGAAGGTCCCGAAGCTCCCGAGGCTTGCCCTGTTTGTAAGGCACCGAAGGAAAAATTTAAGCAGATGGACGAGGAGGCATCTTTCGCAACAGTTCACGAGGTTGGCGTTGCTCAGGGCGTAAGCGAAGATATTCTCAAGGATCTCAGAGCTAACTTTGAGGGAGAATGCAGCGAAGTCGGTATGTATCTTGCAATGGCAAGAGTTGCAGACAGAGAAGGCTATCCCGAGGTTTCTGCCGCATTTACAAAGTATGCTTTTGAAGAGGCTGAACACGCTGCCAAGTTTGCAGAGCTTTTGGGCGAAGTTCTTACAGACAGCACAAAGAAGAATCTTCAGATGCGTGTAGATGCAGAAACAGGTGCTTGCGAAGGTAAGTTTGACCTTGCAAAGCGTGCAAAGGCTCAGAACCTTGACGCTATTCATGACACAGTTCACGAGATGGCAAAGGATGAAGCAAGACACGGCGCAGGCTTTAGAGGTCTTCTTAACAGATACTTTAAGTAATCATTAAAAAATAAAAAATCAAAAAAAGTCAGCTTGATAATCGTATGACCAACAACTAACCGATTACACAACAGACTTTGAACAGGAGATTTGATAGTATGAAATATGTATGCGATGTTTGCGGATATGTTTACGATCCTGAAATCGGCGATCCCGATAACGGCGTTGATGCAGGCACAGCATGGGAAGATGTACCCGAGGATTGGGTATGCCCTCTCTGTGGTGTAGGCAAAGACGAATTTTCCGCAGAAGAATAATTAACAAATTGGCAATTTGGGAGCAGGCAATGCTTGCTCCCTTTTGTGTGTACGGGAGTAAATTATGAAAAAATTGATTTCGTGGAATGTAAACGGACTTCGTGCCTGTGTTACAAAGGGCTTTGAGGACTTTTTTAAAGATGTTGACGCAGATATTTTCTGTCTTCAGGAAACAAAACTTCAAGAGGGACAGATTGACCTCTTGCTTGAAGGATATCATCAGTATTGGTGCTATGCCGACAAAAAAGGCTATTCGGGAACGGCTATGTTCACAAAGGAAAAGCCTTTGAATGTATGTTACGGGATCGGCATTGACGAACACGACCATGAGGGCAGAGTTATCACGGCAGAATTTGACAATTGCTTTGTTGTCACCTGCTACACTCCAAACTCGCAAAGCGAGCTGAAAAGGCTTGATTACCGAATGAAATGGGAAGATGATTTCAAGGCATATCTGAAAAAACTTGAAGAAAAAAAGCCTGTTATTATGTGCGGTGATTTGAATGTTGCACACAAAGAAATTGATTTGAAAAATCCGAAAACCAACCGTAAAAATGCAGGCTTTACCGATGAGGAGCGTTCAAAGATGACAGCGTTGCTCGATGACGGATTTATCGACACCTACCGCTATTTCTATCCCGATACAGAGGGCGTGTATTCGTGGTGGTCATACAGATTCAAGGCTCGTGAAAAAAATGCGGGCTGGCGTATTGACTATTTTATCGTTTCAAAAGCTCTTGAAAGCAAGCTTGACGGTGCAAAAATCCATACCGAAATTTTAGGTTCTGACCATTGTCCCGTTGAACTGACGATTGACATTTAAAAAGCAAAATAAAAACCCGACACAGCATACACCGTGTCGGGTTTTTTGTATATTATGAAAAATTTTCAAGACTGACAATACAAATTCCAAAAGTGCCAATTGACAAAACGGGAATTTCGTCTTGACAAATGATTTTTTGCAAAGAAAATGCTCCGACGCTAAAAAGTATCGGAGCATATATGAGCTTTTTTATAATTAACTGACGGTAATTTTGTTCTGACCGCCTGTTATGTCGGAAAAATTGTTTTTGGCACTTTTTACGAATGCGAAGATTGTCTTCAAAAGCATATTTCTTGTTTTGCTGTCAAGACCTGCAAAGGATTTTAGGATTGTTCCCGTGTTTTTAAGCGGATTTTTCAGCATCTCATTAAAGGTTGAGGTTTCGGTCAGCGACAAAAGGGCAAAAACCTCTTTTGTGAACTCCCGTCTTTGAGCAATTGTCAGCGATTCAACAAATTCTTTCAGCGTGTGGTCAAAGAAAACGCTGAAATTTGTAGTGCTTTTCAGCCTGATAAGACTGTTCTGCTCAATCTCCCATGAATAGATATCGTGCTGAAGAAAACCTTTTTGATTGCTCTTTACAATTGTGTAGCTCTCCTCATGCTCAAATATCATGCCGAAAATGCTTGACTGCGGAACAAAGGTGTAAATTCTGTCGTCAATTTCATAAAATCCGCTGTCCCTGATTTTGTCAAGAGAAAACCCCGGTCCGTCAAAATTGTAAATATAATCAATATGATTTCTTGAATTTTCATCGGTGAAAGCACCGGCATAAACCGCAAGATTTCCGCCCTTTGAGTGACCGCCCAGAATGAATTTTCCGTTGAGCATACGGACTGCCTTTTCAAAATAATCAAGAGCCTTTTTCTGTGACGGCAACGGAAATGTGAAGAACATATTGAAGTCCTCCTGCCAGCCGACAAGAGAAAAGTCAGTTCCTCTGTATGAAATAAAATAATTCTTTTTGAGAAATTCAAAAGTGATTGCGGAAAACTGCATACTCACATCGGACTCAACCTCGTTTACATACCCCGAAACAAGAATTTTGCCGAATCTCTTGCTCTCTGCCGTCGCTTTCAAAAGGTCGACATCACCCTTCCACAATATATTTTTCTCATAATCATCGGTTGCAAACACACGCATTGCCGCCTGTTCAAGGGTAATTTCATCAAACAGACAGGACGATACCGCACCGTCAAAAGGAAGATATGAAAGCCGTGAAAGCACAAGTGCGTCAAGCTCGTTAAAACCGTCCTGTTCAAATGTCAAATCGCCGCGCCAGCTTATGTAATCAAATATGTCAGCCATACAAATGCCTCCAATCTGTTGTTTCTCTGTAATTATTGTATCACTTTGTACTAATTATTTCAATGCAATTTTGATAATTGTAAAAGAAAAGGACAAACGAATTCGTTCATCCTTTAACAGTATATGAAGTTATCTGAATTTTGCGATTTCTTCAAGAAATTGTTTTCCGAATTTTTCAAGCTTTGTTCTGCCCACACCCGAAACTTCAAGCATTTCATCTGGTGTTTCGGGGCATTTTTTGCACATATCAATCAGCGTTGCATCGGTAAAAATAACATAGGCAGGAACGCTCTTTTTGGATGCAATGCCTTTTCGCAAAGCCTTGAGCGCATCAAGTAAATCGGAATTAACAGGCACTTCGGGGCGGTGCGTTTTGACAACCTTTTCGGAGTTTTCAACTTTCTTCATCACAAGCCGTTCCCGCCCGAAAAGCACATCTCGGCTCTTTGGCAAAAGTTTTAGAGCCTCGGTTTCATTGTCGGCTGAAATATACTCCTTTTCGGCAAGAAAGTCAATTGTACCGAAAATATGCCTTGCCGTAACCTCTTTCATTATTCCGTAGGTTGACTGACTGTTAAGCTCAGCTTTTAGGATTTTCTCGCTCTTACTGCCCTTTAGCACATCACAAATCACTGTTTTGCCGTACCTTTGTCCTGTTCTTGCAATACACGACATAATTTTTTGAGCGTCAATTGTAACATCAACAAGCTTGTGAACGGAAAGGCAGTTGGAGCATTTTCCGCAGTAAGCCTTTTTTTCACCGCCGAAATACCGCAGAATAAATCCACGCAGACAATCGTTTGTTGTGCTGTAAAAGGTCATATATTTTAAGCGTTCAAAATCACGCTCACGAATTTGCTCGTTTTCTTCAATTGTAAGCTCATCGTTGCCCTCGGAATTTTCAATCATAAAGCGATTTAGGCGAACATCCTTAGGACTGTAGAGCAAAATACAATCAGCCTCACCGCCGTCACGACCTGCCCGTCCTGCCTCTTGATAGTAGCTTTCAATGTTTTTCGGCATATTGTAATGAATTACATATGTAACATTTGACTTGTCAATTCCCATACCGAAAGCATTGGTTGCGACCATAATATTTTTTCGGTCAAAAACAAAATCCTCCTGATTTTTCCTGCGTTCGTATTCATCAAGACCTGCATGGTATCTTGCCGCCGAAAAGCCGTTATCGCAGAGCAATTCGCAGACAGATTCAACATTTTTTCTGGTTGCACAATAGACAATTCCCGACCTGTCTCCACGCTCCCGAATGAGGTCAATAAGCTTTTCGTCCTTTGACGATGACTTTATTACACCGAAGAAAAGGTTGGGGCGGTCAAATCCCGTTGTAATTTCAAACGGATTTTCAAGCCTGAGAATTTTCTTTATATCTTCTTTTACATCATTCGTAGCCGTTGCGGTAAATGCTCCGACAATCGGACGATTTGCAAGGCTTTCAACAAATGAAATAATTTTGAGGTAACTCGGTCTGAAATCCTGTCCCCATTGTGAAACGCAATGAGCCTCGTCAACTGCAACCATTGAGATTTTTATCTTTTTACAGGTGTCAAGAAATCCGTCAGTCAACAGCCTTTCGGGTGCAACATAGATGATTTTGTATTTTCCGTGTTCAACATTTGAAAGCACTCGGAGAAATTGCGGATATGAAAGCGAGCTGTTTATATATGCCGCAGGAACTCCCGACTGAACGAGTGAGCCGACCTGATCCTTCATAAGCGAAATCAGAGGTGACACAACAATTGTCACCCCGTCAAAAAGTAATGCGGGAATCTGATAGCACATAGACTTGCCCGCACCTGTGGGCATAATGCAAAGTGCATCTCTGCCGTCAAGCAAAGCGTCAACTATCTGTTCCTGTCCGTCTCTGAAAGAATCGTGTCCGAAGTAATCTTTTAACACGCTTAATTTATCACTCATCTTTTTGCCCTTATCTATCATTCTTTATTGGAATTATAATCATTGTATTCCCTTTCAATCCAAGCCATAAGCAGATTTACAATTTTCTGCTGTTCAACCTCGTTAAGCTGTTTATCCCTTGCAACTCTGTACCACTTGTTAAGACACCCTCTGCAACAACAGGCACAGGCGTGCTGTGCGATAAAAACAGGGTGTCCCCTCATAGGCGTTTGCTTTCCGTCATTCGGAATATATTTTGGTGCAAGCCGTGTTCTGACAAAATCTTCTGCATGGGAGCGGATTTTATTCATTCCCTTTTCATTAATATAGTCAATGTCCTTTTGCTTTAAATGAAACCGACTGCGAAAATCAGATTTTTTCAGTTTGTTTAGTGCCTCATCTATCGTTTGCATTGTTCATGCCTTCTTCTATTGTCATACCTTAATTATAAACAATTACTACGGTAATGGCAAGAAAAAATGCACTCATTTTCTGTTACAGAAAAAAACAACCCCACGATTATTTTACCGTGGGAGTTGTTTTCATAGGGTTGCTTTTCAATTATTTTTAGAGATTAAACATCTTTGCAATATTTTTCAGCAAGGGCAAAGAACGCTTTTTCGAGCGAATCCAAGGTTTGTTCCGTCATACTGACCGACATACTGTTTTTGTCGGAAAATATGATTTCAACGATTGTAACCGTGGCGTCATCGACTGCCAGTCCTTTGTTTTTTGGATTATATTTTTTCAGAATTTCCAATGCGTCTTCGGCGGTATCACACAGCAGTCTCATATCCGTTTCGTCGATCAAAACATTTTCAAAAGCAATATAACCGCATTTGCAGATAGCGTCAAAAAGGAAATTTACACCTTTTTTTCGCACATAAAAAGAACAGCAGTAGTCAAAATTTGAATGATTTTTTGAATAGCTCACGGATACAATTTCTTTTTTTACACGCGTTTTTCGTTTGGAAATATTATGAAATAACGACCGTAAAGTCATATCGGTTATGTCATGGCAGCCCCGCAGAACGGACAGAATTTCGGCGGATTGCCGTCAGGCTTATATCCGCAAGCCGAACAAACAATTGCCGCAGCATTTTGCGGAGTAAACGGCTGTGGAACTTGCTGATTTACTGTGTTGCTCTGCATAGGCATTCCGTTCTGCTGATAGCCCATATTGTTCTGCATGGGCATTCCGTTCTGCTGATAACCCATATTGTTCTGCATGGGTATTCCGCTTTGCTGATAGCCCATATTGTTCTGCATGGGCATTCCGCTTTGCTGATAGCCCATATTGTTCTGCATGGGCATTCCGCTTTGCTGATAACCCATATTGTTCTGCATAGGCATTCCGCCTTGCTGATAACCCATATTGTTCTGCATGGACATTCCGCTTTGCTGATAGCCCATATTGTTCTGCATACCGTTCCTTATTTGTTCACACAGTCTCATTAACTGCATTCCGTCATCAAACGCTCTCATAAGCTCATTCCTTACAGTACCGATTGACGAATCAACATACATTGATATATCGGTTATGAACGGATGATTTACGATGAATTTTGCTTTTAAAGAAGATATTCTTTGCGGCGATGACGATGTGTTTGTATCACGAACATACGGCTGAAGTGCAAGCGGAACATCAAGCATACCGTTTTGCCCCGAAAATGAGTTTGTTGTATCAAACTGACTGCCAAAACCGCTGTTCCTGCCCTGACGGTTATCATAGCGGTCATACTCATCAGGAATTCCGTCACGGTCGGAATCCTGCAGAGTTGTATATCCAAGCTCAAGCCAAAAGTCCTGCAGCTGTGAAAAATCAAAAATTTCAGGATTGCTGTTTTTGAAATCTCTGCCTATTGTAAAATAGAATTTTCTGTTATTAAAATCTACAACAAGCTTTTCGTTTGTACCGGCACTTGCCGACTGAACAAATGCCGAATATTTCTGTCTGTTCTGTTCACGCTGTTCAAGATGAGCTTTAACATCTGCTAATGTCCTGTTTTTCCAGCCTGATGAAAGCGAACTGAGCTTGTGCTTACAGTCGCTGCAAAGATAACCGTCTGAAAGCTTTTGCCTTGTGAGGGCGTTTACCTTGTCACCGCAAAGGTCACAATATTTCTTTTCAAATAGTCCCATAAACATTCTCCTTTACAAAAGATTCACGATTTTCTTCTGAATATTTGTAGCATCAATAACTGATATTGTGCCATCACCGTTTGTGTCTGCAATTTTAAAAGTGTAATCGTCAAATTCTTCAAGCCCGACAATGTATTTTTGAACCAAGGTTGCGTCCACAACATTAATATCACCATCCATATTGACATCATACGGAACAGTAATTTTTACTACAAGGTTAACATCTTTCTTAACAACATTCACTTCATATACCCGTGTTACGCATTGCGGTTTGCTTACAGTAATGACATATTTGCCCGGAACTGTTTCATAATACACATATAAGGGTTTTGCATTACTGTTTACCGTTTCATGTGTATAGCTGCCATTATAGACGCCGTCAGGAGTGTATTTATCAAACTTAATAGTAATAGTGTCATCCGGTAAGCCGCCCGTTCTTAAATCCAGTATAATACGGGCCTTAACCTTTTGCGTAACTTTAACAGATACACTGTAAATGACATCACCGTTTTCACCCGTGACAGCACACCTGAAATGAGTTTCATCAAAATCCGTATTCGGTCTGATGCTCAAAGCATTTGTTTTTGTACCCTTGAAGGAAAATTTGTTTGATGTGGATGAGTTGTCACTTATGTTGATCCACACAGATCTTGCTACACCGGTGGGTGTTCTTCTCCTTACTTTCATCTGCCACTGATAGCTTGCGGCATTGTTGGCAGTAACCGATATAGTTCCTTCTTTGCCTTTCATAATTTCTGCCTCAGTGAACTGATGTGAAAATGAAGGTGATTTATCTGCAACAACGTAATATGCCCAAATATAATATTGACCTGTGGTTTCATCCTGAAGAATTGTCGCCTGACCGTCGTCGTTGTACAAGCCACATACTGCGTTCTTGGCAACCGCATATCCTCTGTTCATATTAAAGTATAGCTGACAACAATACATACCGCTGTCAAAAGCTTCTCCGTCGTTGAGCTTTCTGCTAACTTTGTTGTTTTTGTACTCATACCACTCAATATAATCAAAACTGTAGTAAGTGCTGTTTATCGGAGTTGCCGTAGTTGAGGGGATTTTCCGCTGTTCAGGTTTCTCCAAGCCTAAAAATCCAATTATAGGAATTTCTGTCTTCTCAAGAAGTCCCGGAAAGTTACATTTTCCCGAATAAAAAGTACCGCTCTTTGAACCCGTTACTTTACATCTAAAGACAACATCTTTCCACCCTGAGTCAGGTCCTACAAGTTCTGCGTAGGTCTGAAATTTAAGATGGTCTGTAAAAACACCCGAAAATTTCGAGTTAGGTCTGTTGGTTTTATCGGAGAGGTTAACCCAGCTTAGGCTCGGATACTTTGCCTGCCATTGATAGGTAAAGGTTTCGTCTGTACTGCCGCCGTTTACTCCCACGATAATGTTAAGGACATCTCCTATGTAAACCTCGGTGTCGATATATTTGATATAAGCCTGAGCCGCAGCGTTTGCGGTTATGGCTGTCATAGGAAGAGCCGTTAAAAGCATAAGCATACACAGAACAACACTCGAAATACGCTTTACTTTTTTCTTGATTTTCATAAAAATCCCTCCTTTATGCCCAAGGGTCAACCGAAGCCGGAGTTCGTATATCAGAGAGTGCAAGATTACGCCATAAGAACCATTGATTGCCCTTTCTGCGAAGCTCAATCGGACGAGGTGAATCTGCTCCCGACGACTGAACCTGAACCTTTGCATAACCCTCGCTCTGATAGGTATATGCATACTCGGAAACGGTTATTTTGTACGGAACATTCGGTGTATAATCGTTCTTCACGGATGAACCCTCAAAATATGAGCGAGGAATATATCCCCTGCCCTTGATTCTGTCACGCAAAAACTGAACATCCATCCCGTTCATCGGCTGAGGTCCTTTTAATACATTAAGCATTTCTATTGTGTTTTCCGGACTTTCATCATATTCAAGCAACACAAGCATAGCAAATGCCGCTGTTGAAAGAGGTGACGAAAAGTCAAGCTCCGGCATTTTTTTGAGTTCATCTGCATTTTTCGGATAATCGGCAAATACAAATGTTTTGCTTTTGTGCATCGCATTGTTTACCGCTCCCGAAACGGCCTTTGAAACATTGTTTTTTACAGCCTGATTTGTCATATTTTTTAAGCTGTCAAATATACCCATAAACAGTACCTCCTTTTTAAAGTGCGTCAAGTGCGGCGGCAAGATAATCTGCCGTTACGGATGAATAAAAAAATGAGCTTATTTTTCCGAATTGTTTTGCCTGTTTAACCCTGTCGGCAAGGTCGGGATATGCCTGTTCGTCACAGAGCAGAGCCGTTTTACAGCTTGGCAGATATTCCTTTACTTTTCCACAAAGCTCAAGCCGTTTTTCAATAGTTGAATCGGCAAGTCTTGTGACATCCATAAGCAAAACATCAACTCTTTCTGCAATGCACAAATCAAGAATTTTCCCGTCTTGATTCGGTGAAACATTCTCAATACAAAATCTTCCCTTCTTTACAAGGGCATTTTGAATAGCCTCACTGAGCAAATTATTCTGAACACTGAGCAAAATTTTCTTCAACGGACATCACCCCTTTTCACCTATATCTTTCACTTATATTGTACAATTTTGCGATAGAATATGAATGTGCCAAACGGCATATTTCACAACATAAACAAAAAAAGCACAGCCGCCCGATTGTTCGGACAGCTGTGACCTTGTGCTAAAAATATTTACGGTGGGTAATTAAAAGGGGGGTAAATAATAAAATAATTATGCTTTGTTCTTAACAGCGCCTATAATGTAAAGTACAGGGATAGCAAGACCGCAGATAAGAGAGAATACATTGAACTGTGATCCGCCTATCATGCTGATAATTTCGCCTGCAATACACATAACCGCAACAACAACGCCCCATACAATACATGTATTTGCCTTGTGCGGAAGTTTTGCGTTGATAACGCCGATAATACCTGCAACAAACTCAGCAACCGCACTGATAAGTGCGAAAACGCCGCCGACATAAAGCATAGTCATATCGTATGTACCGTCGTTAAAAGCTGCAAGTGCGGCGATACCGAGAATGGCGATGATTGATACAATCAATGCAATAGCACCGAATACAATCATAAGGATTCCCGTTACTTTAAGAAAAGTTGAACCTTTTGCCTCCATAGTTTTTCCTCCTGTCATTAAATAATAAATTTTATGCACCTTTGTCTTTGATTATTAATCGGACAAAGATAGCGTTTTGCACAAAAGATATTCACCGTCTGAGCAGTTTATATCCTGTAATTGTATTATACTGTTTTAACAGCAAAAAAATATGTGCCAAACGGCACATATTCAGAAAAAAGTATTTATTTGTCGTTAATTCTATCGTCAAGAATTACAAGTCCCGCCTCTCTTGCCTTTACGGCAAGCTCTGTTCTTGACTTAAAGCCTGTTTTTTCAAGCATATACTGTATATAGTTCTTGACAGTGCCCGGAGCAATGTAAAGTCTTTTGGCAATTTCCGTGTTTGTATCACCGCTTGTCAGTTCACGCAAAACCTCAAGCTCCCTTTCGGTAAAATCCGTACTCATTGCGTTGCCGAATTTAATTTTCGGAGTTGTGTCGGGAAACACACGCTCACCGTTCATTGTTCTGTCCATAAGTTCAATAATAGGTTCGGGACTTACCTCTTTGTACCAAAAGCTGTCAACTCCTGCTTCCTTGGCACGCTTTAGATAGGAATATTCGGGCATTGATGTAACAATGATTATCTTAATTTTCGGGAACTTTGCTTTTATTCTTTCAGCCGCCTCAAGACCGTTTGCTCCCATGGATGTGCATATATCCATTAAAATCAAGTCAACATCGGAATTTTCACAATGATAATCCGTCATATCGGCATTACTTATTGAGCCCGCAAGCGTATAGTTTTCGCTTTGGTTTACATACATTTCAAATAAAGTTCTCGGCATTGACTGATCTTCAACTATCAGCACTCTTGTCATACTGCAGCACCTCGCTTTTCGGTATTGTGATTTCAAGAACAAAAATTTCGGAAGTCGATATTTTCATGCTTCCGCCGATTTGCTCCGCCTTTTTTCTTACGGAAGAAAGTCCGCCGCCCTCATTGATTTTTTGAGGCGGTTTTCTGCCGTTATTTGCAAATTTAAAAATATATTTTTCACCGTCGTCAAGACTTTCAAGAATCATTTTATCTGCTTTTGCGTGTCTTGCGGCATTGTTAAGGCATTGCATTGTTGCAAAAGTCAGAACCCGTGCAACCGCATTGTTATCAGTCGGAAGATTTCCGACTGTTTCAAGCGTTATTCCGACAAGCTTTGCGGCATTTTCAATATCCTTAGCAAAGTTTTCGTCTTTGCAATCATTCTCTGCGGTATTCAGAACAGAAATATTGTTTTTCCACATTTCAAGTAATTTACTGTTATTTTCAGACAGAGTGCCGTTTTCAAGATATCTTCTTGTTGTTATCAGCGTACTGCCGAGCCTGTCATGAATTATCTCTTTTGTGCGAAGAATTTCTTCTTCTCTTGTCAGGTCACAGACCATTTCATTGTATTTTTTCAGATGAGCATTAACCTTTTTTAACTCGCCTATTTCATATTCCAAGGTTGATGTAAGCTTTGTAAACTCTGTTATATCGGTTGCCGCAAGCTGAAAATACGGTTTTGAAAAAATTTCCGTTTCCGACAACGAAAAGCTGAAAACCCTGCCGTCCTTTAATCTGACTGTAAATGCTCCGTCATTTTCGTATTGAGAAGCCTCTTTTATCTTCTCTCTGAAGGGCATTGCAACATTAAGCGATTTACCCGTAAGTTCAAGGCATATGCTTTCCATAAGGTTATTTTTCAATACAACAAGTCCGTTTTCGTCAAAATAGCAAAGTCCTGTCGGCAAGCCGTCAAAGCTTTCTTTAATTGACATTGCGGTAATATCGGTATTCCTGCAATGATGAAGCCTTACCGTTATGTACACAGACATTACAGCACAATATGCCGTTATGCCGACAGACAGAGCAAACGGCATTCTGCCAAAAAATTCAGCCATTTTATTAATTTGGTTATCGTAATATATTTTACTCAAAACATGAGTGCTTACCAAAAACATTGTCAAAGAGATTACTGCAATTATAACCGCTGAAATCGGTTTCCACAACCTGATTTTATAAAGAAAAGATTGCGTTGCGTTGTATATTGCCGCACAGGCAACAACAAATTGCACACTCATCAATATAACACAAACAAACGAACGCATTTCAAGGATGGATGTCATATGTCATCACCTCCGCTTTGCATACGAACAAACACAAACAGCGTGTCGGCGTCATATTCCGTGGTGACATTTCCGCCGAGTTTTGTAATATCGTCAAGTAAATCATCGGGAATTTTCATTTCATTTTTGCTGTCACAGTTGATTTTTAAATCAATAAATTTCTCATGGACTTTTAAATTAAACAGCAACGCATCTGTGCAGTTAATTATATGCCTTATAAAAATCCCGATGAATTTAAAAAGTGCAATCGTTTTTTCGGCTGAAATTTCTCCCGAAACATTACTGAAAAACGAACACGAAATTCCGTAAACAGAAATGTACTCGGCAAGTTCTCGGATACTGTTTTCAAGCTCAAAAGCATTCAGCATTTTTCTGCTTTTTGCCATAATGAGCAGATTGCTTATTCTCTTGATGTAGACATTAACAACACAGGCACCGGCATAATTAACCGAAATATCTCCCCTGTTGTTTTCAATGTTTTTGAGTATATTTTCAAGGTCGCAAAGCTGAGGACGGACAAATTCGGTTATACTGTCATAGAGCTTGTTCTGTTCGGTTACTGCCGCTCTTCGTTTTTTCAGCTCTGCCTCTGATTTTAAGATTACATTGTATTCCGAAATCTGCTCTTTTACTTCCGAAAGTTCTCTGTTAATTTGGTTAATTGCCGATATATCTTCCGTCCAAACTGCCTTACCGCCTTTTATATTATGCTTTTTAAGAATTATATTTTCATCAATCACAACACTGTTACCGTTTTGCAGAACAACATCTTTTGAAACATTTGTTGCGTTTTTAGAGCGGTATTTCACATTGCCCTCATTGTCAAATATGAGAGTGTTAAGATTTGACGCATTGAAAAAATCGCCGTAACCCGTATTTGACGGCACAAGACCTATCTGAATAAGGCTTTCCCATAGAGCAATTGAGGCAAAACAGAACACCTCGGGAACATTGTAAATTCTAAGTCCCGAATATCCGTGATTCAGATTATTCCAGAGTGTGTAAATTATTGCGACAAGAATAATTACAATCGGAATCCACAGCTTTTTGCGTGTTGCGGAAATTCTGCATCGATTTATTGAAAGCACAATTGACGAAAGTACAAGTATAAAAATCCACACTGCAATTACATAGTAAACAGGACCGTAACTGTATTGTTTGTTCCAATTGTGAAAATCAGGTTCAAATACAAAAGCAAGCTGATGAAAATCGTTCGTCATAACAAGCAGCACAAGAACGGCGGCAGGTATAATCAAAAGATATTTTCGGTTATTTGTATTTTCGGGCTTACCGATATTCAGCATTGCAAAAAACATCATAAGCGGCAAAAACACCATTGCTATGTAATATGAATACCAAAGATACCGTCCGTATGTGTTGATGTCGGCAGGGCTGTTGTATTTTATGGCACGAAGAGCCATCCACAAGAGCATAAGCGCCGCAGATATCACAAGGCAGATTCGTATATTCTTCTGAACAATGCGATATGCAACAGACACACCCCAGCCTATAATAAGCCCCGAAAAGATAATAACATCAAAATTTTCAATATAATTGTCCGCCGAGGAAGTAAGATGAGAAAAAATTCTCACCGCACCTCCAAGCAGGAATATAATTATCCCGACAACAGTCAGAAGCTTTGTTTTGTCAACTTTGCGAACCATATGCCACCCGTCAGTTATTTCAAGTTTAATTTCAGCAACATAATTTTTTCAAAACACCAATGTTGCACACTATTTTACTACATAATAACACAATAAAACGGATTATACAATTCATATTTACCGCAAACTTAAACAAAAAAGTAAATAGTTAATTCCCAAAGTAACTTTCATGGTGGAACTTACTTTGGAAATCAACGCACTGAAATCTTCCTTGTTTTGGACTGTAATCAATCGTGGTATTCTTAACAAACTTATTATATTACAAAAGGCACATAACCGAAAGTGATAACGGTTATGTGCCTTATTGTTTTTTGCAATGCTGTTTTTTCACAGTCCACGAGTAAAATTTGTACTCTAATTAGATTTACACTATTCTCAAACGAATCTGACATAGTGAAAACTTTATCAGTTGTTTTACTACCTTATAGATTTACACTATTCTCAAACGTATGTCACAAGCGGAACTCGCACGAAAGAGTTTTACTACCTTATAGATTTACACTATTCTCAAACCGTCGCTTGCCATTTCATCAAGTTTCTTGTGTTTTACTACCTTATAGATTTACACTATTCTCAAACGCTTTATCATTGCCACCGCCTGAATGCTTTGTTTTACTACCTTATAGATTTACACTATTCTCAAACTGGTGAACCGCCTGACCTATCAGCGCACACGTTTTACTACCTTATAGATTTACACTATTCTCAAACACCCGTTTACTGTTTCGATGCCTGAAATTGTTTTACTACCTTATAGATTTACACTATTCTCAAACATATTCATTCGCCCATTTTTCGGAGCAAGGTTTTACTACCTTATAGATTTACACTATTCTCAAACCTCGGTTCAGTTTATACAATGCTTGGCAAGTTTTACTACCTTATAGATTTACACTATTCTCAAACAGAGGTTGCACCTCTTTGCTTGTCAACAAGTTTTACTACCTTATAGATTTACACTATTCTCAAACAGGGCAAGCCGACATCTATGTGGTCACTGGTTTTACTACCTTATAGATTTACACTATTCTCAAACGACAATATACTGCAAAAGTTTTAGGCTTGATGTTTTACTACCTTATAGATTTACACTATTCTCAAACATTACTTGTTAAACTATACATATACTGTAAGTTTTACTACCTTATAGATTTACACTATTCTCAAACAGGACAAGCTCAGAACGGAGTATAAGCGTGTTTTACTACCTTATAGATTTACACTATTCTCAAACAAAGGTTAAGACGACAAGAAACTCAACACGTTTTACTACCTTATAGATTTACACTATTCTCAAACAGCCTATGTACACGGCTTATACAAGACCGCGTTTTACTACCTTATAGATTTACACTATTCTCAAACCTATGTGAGCTTTAACCGTTTGACTATTCCGTTTTACTACCTTATAGATTTACACTATTCTCAAACTGACCCCTTTCGGGGTGAGCCTCTCCACACGTTTTACTACCTTATAGATTTACACTATTCTCAAACTAGTAGAAAAGGTCAAGAGACTTGCAGTAGTTTTACTACCTTATAGATTTACACTATTCTCAAACAGGACAGCGGAACAAGGCGACCATACGGCGGTTTTACTACCTTATAGATTTACACTATTCTCAAACAGGCTTGCCTCTCAACAGGTAAGGAAGGTAGTTTTACTACCTTATAGATTTACACTATTCTCAAACCTCAAATTGGGAATAAAATGCACCCACTATACTGTGCACGGCAAATCTATGAGGTTATTTTATAACATTTGTATAATGATTGTCAATAAAATTCGCACAAATCATTATCAATCACAACAAGTTTTTCGTATTCAGAAACTTCTTTCGGCACTGAGTTTTCAATGTTAAGCAAATATATACCGTGCATAACAGCGGATTCCAAAAGATTTTCACATTCACTGTCATCAAGATAAATATGCAGATTTTGAACAATAAAACACTTTATTCCAAGATACTCTTTCATAAGTTTGAAATATCTTAAAAGATGACCGACATTATCATCCGAGGCATCTGCAGGCGCAAATGAAAACAATTTTACTAATGCCATTGTTTCGATACTTTCGCAGAACTGAAAATCATAATCATTTTCCTTAGAAAGCTCGCAGCACAAGCTCACACATAAAGCTTTAATTTCTGAAATTTGCGGAAAATATTTTGTATTACACAAATTTTCAAAAAAAGAATTTACTTTAGTCATCATTTTTCTGTCAGAAAATTCAAATGTAAGAACGCTGTCAACATATTTGACTGATTTTGAAAAATCAAGCGGCTTAAAATTTTCGGAAAACACAAACATTTCATTACAATCACATTCACTAACCGAAAGTATTGTATGTCTGAAAAGTTTTTTATTTTCTATAACAAGAGTGACCGCATTGCTTTTTGAAAAATCAAAAGGCTCCGACATATACTTGAAAAGAAATTTCATAGCATTAACAACCTTTCGTCACTGTCAACGGTATCACTTGAATAATCGCCTGTAATTATCTCAATTTTTGAAAACTGTTTTTCGGTAACAGACAAAATCTGAACAAGTCCCTCCGGCGGTTTATTCTTTTTCAAAGCGTCAATTATTGCCGCTGCCGTATTCTGATTCAAAGCAAGCTTAACATACACAGATTCCTGCATCATCATAAAACCGTTTTTTATTAAATATCTTCTGAATTTTCCGTAGTTATGCCTCTGTAAAGGAGTTTCAACGGGCAAATCAAATAAAACCATTATTCTCATAAATCTGTAACTCATTTTCCTGCAAACCTTATAAGCGAGGTATCACATTCTTCTATTGCATCAAATACACTTTTGCAGTATATTTTCACGGCATTTATAAAAGTTTGTGTTCTGCCGTCAATTTTGAATTCATCGTTTAACAAATTGAATATTGATATTTTTTCTTCTTTTTCAAACTTTTGAGGATTCATATCCTTTACCGCTATATCAACGAACGGGCGAAAAGGTTCCATTAAATCACAGCTCAGATTGTATTGATTAAACATATTATCGTGAAATAATCCCAATTGTGTGAGATATCCATTTGCTGTAATTTCTCGGTTAAAAACGGAAAGAACAATACTGTAGCCATAGTTCAGAGCAGCATTTATAGGACATTCGTCATTGCGACTGAATGATTTTCCGAACAAGGCATTAAAATACACCTTGGCGGCATGTCCTTCTCTGTTTGATTTATCATTAAGTTCAAGCTCATCTATATATCCCATAAGCATACTGCTTTGTGGAAGTTTGTATATTTCAAGAACCTTAGCTTGATTCTTAATTTTTTCGGCTACAATCTGAGTCCACACACATTGCTTTACCGTTTCATTCCACGCAATTTGTCTTTTAATTTTAAGACTGCAGTCATGACTACCGTAATATGGCGTAAGTTCCGAAAGAGGATTGTGCTTTTCATCGCAGAATATGACCTTTACTTTTTTCTTGATAAGCTCACAAAGGAGAGCGGCAGTAACCGAAACAGCTGTACTTTCAATAACAAGCACGGATATTTCACTTATATGTACCTTTACCGTGCTTTCAACATCACGCACAACAAGGTGTCCCATGCTGTAATCCAGCTTGGATGTTTTCGTAATTACTACCGTTCTCCAACTCATCTAAATATCCTCTTTTCTGATAACTTACATATGTAACAAATCAATCTTCTTCTCAAACAAACCTGTTACCGACTGATGAACAAGATAAATCGACTTTACACCTTTAACCTCCGACAATACGGAATTTAAACCAACTCTTCCCGAAGAACTACCCTCACCAATATACGTAAGATTTCCTAAAACAGCATTACAATGTATGATTTTGAGTATTTCTGTAAGAACAAAACATTGTTTTCTAATATCCAGTTTTTCAAAAGCATCACGATGAGATATGATTTTAGCACCCATATCACCAAATTTAACTTTTAAAACTGTATCTGTCATTTTATAGGTTAAAATATCAAATAACTCAATATTCTCATCGGTACTCACTTTGTCAAGCTCTGTAATATTGTAATTTTCAGGCTTGGAATTCAACTTAACGACATTTCTGATATATTTTTCTGTATCATAACTAACTGTTAACTGCATGGCTGGTTTGTATATAATTTGCTTACCAGTCTTGGCACTTATATGCATTCTGAAACCGTCAATTTCAATGCAGGCATTATATTTTACAACGGGAATCAGAACCACAGGATTTTTCAAGCCAAGAGTTTCACTCAGATATTTTTCAGGGTTTGCTTCATACTGAGCCTTAATGTAAGAATCAATTGCAACAAGCTGACGCATTTCTTTGCCCTTTTTACCCTCGTATTTAACAAATGAAAAGTACGAAGATGTCGGCTTGTCATATCCGCCGTATTTACTGATATCCGAAAGCGGAGAGTTCTGTTTTAGCGAAACCTGACCGCTTCCTTTTTTAAGAGGATTCATCTTGAAGAGTCCGCCGTTTCTTGTTAAAGCATACCTTGTGAAGCGGATATTGTTCTTGTTCATAGTCTTTCTGACAATTTTGATTGACTTATTATCATCAATTGACCATGCGTTCGGTGTATTAAAACTGAACATTTTGTTCAGGCTGTAAGCTTTGGTTTTCAAACCTTCAATAAATATGGACTTGTTGTGTGTACAGCGTTCGTTATACACATTGCCGACAACAATATTTAGATAGGCATCTTTTGCATGGTGAAAATCGTTTACTTCTCTGCATTTTAAGAAATCATATTCGTGTCTGAATTCAGAAACCGTTGACGCTTTTACATACACAATTTCAGTATCGGGATACAATTCTTTAAAAAGTGACGCAACTGCTTTTGTTGATTGAGATGTTTCAACAATCTGTCTTGCAATAAAATCTGAAAGTTCGCTGTCAGAAAGCGGAGTTACCCTTGTAAGCCTCTCGTACTTTTTCTTGCTAATAAGACCTTTATCCATAAGCAAATGCCAGAAGCCTTTCATCTTTTCACGAATGGAGCTGTCAAGCGGATATGTATTATCCTTGTGAGCATTAACCTGTTTCTTTACAAGGGCACGGTTATCAAGGCTGTCATCTTTAACTTTTGAACGCGGGAAAATGTGATCTACATCGTAAATGTTTTGATTGTACAATTCCGACAGATTTATCGGTTCTCCCGTGTACATACACTTGCCGAATTGAGTATAGTAAAAATACAGTCTGTCTCTTTTAAATTCATCATCAGGTGTTTTTTCAAGAGATTCCCAGAGTTCGCCCGAATCCTCACCGCATTTTTTATATAAATCTACAAGCTTGGTCTTTCTTGACTCTTTACGGCCTTTGTCACCTTTCACACCGTCTTTTCTTGTCATCTCAACAAATATCTTTTTAGGTGCATGACCTTGAATTTTGTTGATTTCATGCATAATTTTCAAAGACTGATACACAGGTCGTTTTACCGCAGGAGAAATATAGAGATTCTCCACCATTTTCTCAAGGCTTTGCCCTGTCTGAATGCCGTCAAGATAGTTTTGTCTGCTCTGTTCAAAACCGTATTTTGAGCCAAGCAGCTCCATAAGATTATCATTTGTCTGCCATAGTGCATGGATAATGTTAAATTGCAACTCGCCTGTATTTTTATCGACATTATAAACTTCAGTAAGAAACTCCTTTGATAATCTTCCCCAATCCTTGTATTTGAGTTTAGAAATTCTCATTATATCTTCATCCGATAATTTTGAACCGAGCTGCCTTTTTAAACGCTTTCTTAAAAGTTTTTTATCATCGCCAAATACAGTTATAGCTTTTATAGCGTCCTCTTTTTCGCTGTCGGTCAGATTAAACTGTGACATTTCAATTGCGGAACGCATACTTGACTTAAAATCACCGTCAATACCTGTAATATCAAAAGCAACACCTTTTTCGCTTTTTAGATAATTTAGCAAATCTTTTCTTCTGACCTTTTTATGCGTCATAAACAAGTCATTAAATATTGCCTGTTTAAGACTTACATCAGGCTTTTTGCCGTCAAGTCTTAAATTATTCAGTTCATTAAGAACCGTAAAAGCACTGTATAAAATCGAATTCTTAGGTATTACATCCTTCGTTGGAAGATATGTACATTTTGAAGTCAGATTATTTATAAAATTCTCTGCCGATTGCTCTATGTCAACAACACTGTCAAAATTCCACGGATATATTTTTTCATCACTTCTGACAAGCCAGGATTTTAGGCTGTGATTATTCAGCGGACCTACATAATACGGTATTCTGAATTCAAAAATTTTGACTATCTTGTCACTTACAGAAATTCCGTTTTCATCTTTTTTATTAAGAAATTCAAGATAAGTTGAAGCATTTTTCAGAATTGCTTTCAGTTCACTCCTATTCACCTGCATAGGAATAACGCCGTTATCTTTTACGACAATTTTCGGCATAAATGTACCGTTTTCAATCTTATCAAACATTTCTTCATAGCCTGTTTTGTCAAGCTTTTCAAACTTTTTCTTCAGATATTTGCAGAAATCCGCCTGATTTGTACGATACTGAATCACACCGTTTCTGCCGTTTTCTTTGTACTTTCCGCAATATGCCGTATAGTTATCAAGCTTGTCCTTTGTAATTCTAAAGATTTCGCCATATAACGATTTACATCTTTCTTTAACGAAATCTTTGAGCATTTTCAAATCTGAACTATGTTCTTCGTATGTTTTGACTTTAGCAAAGGAAATATACTTTTCACCGTTCAAAATATCTGCAAGAATTGCCCAGTCATAAACCGCCTTTGCTTTTTCGATAAGTTCAAACTTTTCTTGTAACAAATCACGGTATGTATTTTCATTATCGTCATAACCGCTTTCAAAGGTAATACCGTTTACTTCCTCACTGTCAAACGACTTATCACCGAACATATCGGAAAATTTAACCTTTCTGCCACACATCAAATCTATCAAAGCGGTTTCATATGGATTATTTCTTTTACTGTAACCGAAAAGCTTGTACGATTCGGACGATTTTGCAGTTTTCTTCAATGTTTTGTCCTTTAATATTTCTGAAAATCTTAACGAATCATTGCACTCAAATTCAATTTCACATTCTTCTTTTAAGTAAAGTTTTAAATCGTCAAAAAGAGCTTCAAACGAGGATTCACTTTCAAAATCAGACCCCATATTATCAAACAAGAAATGTCCTCTGTGTTTTATAATATGATGTAACGCAAGATATACAAGTCTTATATCGTGTGGTTGTGAACTCTTAATCAATTCTTTTCTAAGATGATATATTGTAGGGTAGTCTGTATGGAATTCTTTATCGGTGTAATTACCGTCTGCAAAAACCGCATACGGAACATTTGATGATTTGTCATCAAGATACAGACAACTTTCTTTTAATCTCTGATAAAAAGCATTATCAACTTTAGAAATTTCCTCATCAAAAAGCATTTGCAGCCATTCAATACGGTTTCTTTTTCTCAAACCTCTTCTTCGTGCCGATCTAAGAGTTCTTCTCTCGGCAGCTGAATTACTCTCCTCAAAGAGATCAACACCCCACATGGCATTGCCTTTAAATTTGCAAAGATTGTAATCTGTATCGGCTACTGCATATCCGACAGAATCCGTTCCTATATCAAATCCTGTATAATAATCGTCATTAAAATTCTTCATAAATTTCCTCCTTTTCTATTGACAAAGTATTTATTTTGTAATATTATTAAGATAATCTAATTACCTTATTGGATTTACACTATGAGTTCAAATAAAAATTCATTCTATCCGTTGCTTAGGCAACCATCACAGTGTGTGATTTGAGGATTCGGTTTTCCGAATCCTTTTCTTTTGTCTAATTTTAGCACATACTGTAGTTATTTTCAATATCTTTAAGTTATTTTATCATTATTTTTAGTACATTTTATTCAGTTATACAATTTCAGTATACTTTCTATATATTTTGCACAGTATAACATACTACTATCAGTATGTCGTATTATACATTTTTAAAATCAAAAGATTTCTGCCCCGCCAATTGCTTGCGGTGCGTAACCTTAACCCTCATCAACGCCCTTCTATTTCAAATATTGCTCTATAATAAAAGTTAGGGCAGAAAAAGAGCTGCAAATAAAAAGTAAAAAAAGTAGAGCATATTTTGCCAAAATCCGTTAAAAGGAATTGCTTAAAAACCTGAAACGGAGGACAAAATATGCTCTACAGATGTTTTACAGAAAAGCTCTTAGGGTTCTGCTCGAATTGATGGAGTCATATATATTGCAGAAAAAACACAAGCCGTTCCCAATTATGCTTACTTTGACAAACTATTTCTATATGAAATTTCAGAGTTGAATTTAAAATATAGGGATGGTATAATAACAGCTGGCGAACGAACAAGAGGGCGTGAAAAAATTATTGTAGATGGGTTACTTAAAAAGTTTACGAAAGGACTGATTGAAATTGAGTAATAACTGGGCTACAGGAACATTGAAAGAAGCTCCATATTGGAGAGAAGGAATGTCCCCAGAAGAGTATGAAATCGAAAGAGATTATTTTAATGCACATCTTGAAGATTTTTATAAAGGTATTTATGTGCCACTCTGGAAACAAAAATCAGAATAAATTTCACTATATCCGATTTTTTGTACAAAAGGTAAAGTTACATAGTTGATTGGATAAAAACAAAATTAAACGAATTTAAAAGGGTATTAAAGGGGTGTTTGAAACATCCCTTTTACTTTTACCCACAGATTATGGTTATAAGCTCCCGAATTTCGGTGGCTTTTAATATTGCTCAAATATCTGAGCATACACACAATTGCTAAAAAATTGAAAGGAGCAAACAAATGGACTTAATGGAAATTTTAAAAACCCTGTTTGGCGGCGAAGCTTTGACATTTGAACAGTTTGCAGAAAAGGTGAACAATTCGGCAGATGTTAAGCTCGGCAACCTTGCAGGCGCTCAGTATGTCGAAAAGGACAAGTACGATGATGTATCAAATCAACTTGCAAGTGCAAACGCAAATCTTGAGGGTTATGACCCCGACTGGCAGGATAAGGTTAAGCAGGCACAGACCGGACTATTCTCAAAACACAAAATTCTCGGCGGTCTCCTTGATTTAAATTGTCAGGCGACTCCCGTAGTAATCTCAGCAGGTCAGTATGATAAAATAGCGTCTGAACATTCCTTTTTCGTGAGTATCTTACATTATTTACTTCAAATTGAGCTTCTGAACGATAATGTTATTCCAATTCTTTGATTCCTACACTTTTCAAATACCGGTAAATTCCGTCATAATATTCCGGTTTTGCGGTCATGTCAGTTTCATCACCTGTCGGTACAAAAATAACAAATCCCTGTCTTGCCCTCGTCAGGAGGACTCTATAAGCGTTTTTCAAGTAAAGAATATTATCTGCAGATTTTATATTTTGCCATTTTGTGCCAACAAATTTCAGATGTTTGAAATCACCGTTTTCAAATCTTAAATCTGCATCCCAACAAACAATTGTCCAATCAAGTTCAAGACCTTGAATGTCAAATTCCGTTGCGGTTTCTTCTAAATGAAATGATGAACGAACATCGTTTTTACCGTTTAAAAACCAATTCGTGGCTTCAATTTTATTTTGAACCCATATTCCGTATTTTCTGAGTCTTTTTGCACCGGAGCTTGCAGTAAGCCCATATCTTTGCGATCCTTTTGCCTGACTTCTAACCCATAGTTTTGCTTTGTGTAGATTTCGAGTCACAAAGACAGGATAATCATTCTTAAACTGCTCATACAATCTTTTAGCAGTATCAATATCCAGATCAAGAAGAGCCTTTACAAAATTTGAAACATTTTCACTTCTGAATGAACGTAACGAAACGGCTAAGTGCAAATCTTCAATTATGTTTGCATTCATATTTTTCGTCATTTCGGCAAAATTATGCCCTTTGGAATATTCGTCATCAGTGATTTTATCTGAAACATAAATGTCCCAGTTTGGATAATTATTTCTCAATGAATCAAACCATCCATAAATACCGGCCGATTCACCATTATTGATTTCTTGACCGCCACCGATTAAACATATTATTGTTGCCCAGTCATTGTGACGGTTTAATATACTAATCAGGAATTCAGGTTCTGACATATTAAAATCTTCAATATGTTTCTTCTTTTTCATAAAATCAGTCAAATTTTGTTCGTCCCAAGCTCGTTGAGCTTCATCGAAAATTGCAACTTTTTCAACAGGAGGAGTATCAACAGATATTGCGTCATCCCTAAAATGATGAATAATTTGTATAAATTCTTTTACTTTTCTGGAGGCTTCTTTTCTTGAAATATTATTTCTCTTTGCATCATCACGAGCAAGTGCTTCTTGTAAAACATCAACAAGCGGTCCATTGCCCGAGAGAAATACAGCATGCTCATTTTCAGCTATTTTCTGCCTTTCAACAGCTATATTAAGACCTGCAAGAGTTTTTCCTGCACCCGGAACACCTGTAATAAAACAAATTGATTTTCTGTTATGAGCTTTGCTATAATCTATAATTTTATTGATTGCTTTAGTAGTTTGATTAAGATTTTTCGCACTTGCATCATTTCTCGAAATATCTTCAACATTGTGACCGAGATACAAGGCCTGTGCAGCCTCTATAATCGTCGGTGTTGGCATATAAAGTGAGTTAATCCAATCATCAGGTATTATTTCATCCTGAATAAATTTTAAAGAAACTTCTGTTATGTATTTGGCAATTTCGTATTCGTTGCAACAAATCGTTTCTAATCGTTTCTAAAACATTATCTTTTGAAATCCGAATTTCTTGTTTTACGCTGTGAGCCTTAGTGGAAATTAAAATTGGAACTAAAAGTCTGTTATGGCTTTCTTTGTGAAAACAACTTAAATCAAAAGCATAGTCAGTTACTTGTTCAATAGCATATGAAGGGTATTTCTTTTCACCAACTTTAAATTCTAACAGAAAAATTATTCCTTTATAAATAACAATATTATCAACTCGATTACCTATTCGTGGAATGGTATATTCAAATATAATATGTCCATCTAAAAACTGAGATAACTCTCGCTTCAAAATTTCAATTTCTCTATTCCAAGTATTCTTTTGTAAGTCCTCAGCAGAAAACTGGTCATTCGTTGTTATTTCGCCAAATATACTGTAATTATCTTGATTTAGGAAACTTTGAATGTCATTTGAATAATATGATCGTTTTACCATTATGTATTCCTCATTTAAAATTAGTTATATGATTATCATAACATATATATGTATTATTGTCTATTGTGTGGTTGAAAATGTCAATGTAATAAAAGATAGATTAAAAAGTTTGGCACCATACCCACGGTGATATTTTAAGATTTATAGTCAGGCGTATGTTCATAAACATATTAATTCTACAACAAAACAAGCGACAGCTTAATTCCTGTCGCTTGTAATTATCATATATTCTATTTTCCGAATTTCCCCAACTATTGACATAGAGCCACTATTATTGACATAGAGCCAAAAAGAAAACAGAGCAGTCAAAAGACTACTCTGTTGTGGCTCCCCCAACTGGGCTCGAACCAGTGACATCATGATTAACAGTCAAGATGTCTATTTTAAAAAAGTCAGTATTTATCGGCATTTTCGGACTTTTTAAACTGTGTCTGTAGTAAATCTGTAGTAATTCTCGCAATTAAAAAAATATTTACTTTTTTAAAAAATATTTCAAGAAAACACTTGACTTGTCACTCAATGGGTGATATAATATAGTCAAGATAAAGAAAGGGGACATCAAAATGACAAGAACAGAAAACAAGGAAATTACCGTAAAAGATTGGTTTGCCAGCAAGGTGGCAAATGAACTTGGCAAGAACATCACAATGTGCTATGTCTTTGCAATCTTGAAGGAAACAGAAAAAGCCGTATATGCAATGCTTAATGTCGGATGCTATCAGCGCAAGACAATGTGGATCCCGAAGTCTGTTCTTGTTGAAGAAGATGCTCCCGAGGATTCCAACCACAAAGTAATCTATACAGATGACTATGACAGAGCAGTTGAACTCTTCAACGACCATTGGTCAGATTTTGTTTAATAAAGGAGAAAACATTATGAAAAAAGAAATTTTAAATTTGATTGAAAGCAACGAGGGCGAATTTGTGCTGAATAACATCAGTTACCTAAGAAGATGGAAAAAATCCGCAATCGGTGAAAATGTAGACAAGTTAATCGTTGAATTTGAAAATATCAACAATGTCAATTTCGGAGTAGCAAGCAAAGAAATTGTTGCAAGAGATTACAACGGAATCATCAATGAAATCACGATTGCAACAAAAGAGTATTTGCAAGAAGTGTCAGACGAACTTTGTAGAAATCTAAAATGTGGGTATATAAATTCAAAATAAAAAAGGAGTTAACTCACCTTGAACACAATATATATTGAAGAATCTGCCTACTCTTATCTTCGAGAGTGGGCAGACAAAGACCGACTGAAATGTTCCTTAGCCGAACCGTTTTTCCAAAAATGTGAAATACGAAAAAAAGATAATCCTGAATACGTGTTATATGTCGAATCGAAAGGATTGAAAAGAAAATTCTCATTAAAATTCAACAAAAAACTGTTCGTAAAAGGCGAGTTCTTTCCTACTCCCGAAGGTGTGAACGATTTTCAAATTCATTATAAAGTCGCAGAAGGCGCTGAAATGAGCCAAGAACAACTTGATGTAATGATGATTTTGATAACTTCGTATGTTCACACGAACGCTTTTCTGTGGTACGGTAACTATCTTGACCGAGATAAGCGAGAATTTTCAGCAGTCGGGAAAAATCAAAAAGGCAACAAAACAATCGTATTCAGACCTTTTCAAAATCAACTATACGCTGCATCAGTCGGTCACCACCGCAGTCCTGAAGGAGTGTTCCAAGTTCGCGGACACTTTCGCCGATATCAGACTGGTAAGGTCATTTGGATTGATGGCTTTATGAAAGGAGTTGATAAAGTTGACGATTAAAGAGGCAAGGCTCAACGCCGGATTAACTCAACAGCGAATGAGCGAAGTTTTTGAAATTCCAAAGCGAACAATTGAAAACTGGGAAACTGGCAAGCGAACCCCCCCTGCGTATGTCGAAAAACTTGTAATCCGTGAACTTGAAAGGATTGCAGAAGAAAATAACAGTAAATAACAAATTCCCCTCACCTATCTTTAGTGACAGTGTGAGGGGAATATTTTTGCAATTATGTGTGTTTGAATTTTAAATCAGCCGAGTGCCTTTTTAGCGTTGGCGATTTTGGTGTCTTTTGCTCGAATACCGTCATTGATAAGATGATAAATCACATTGACTGTTTTCTCATCAACGATACCATTAGCTGTGATATTACCTGCCCTCTGTGCCTCTTTAACAGCCTTTAAAGTGCCGTCACCAAAACCATTCGAGTTATCGACTTTTGTTTTGATGATTTTCATGTTGTACAAAGTAATCAACTGCTTCTTAAACGCAAGTGTTGCTGTATTGTGTGCGCCGTATTTAATCATTTCCTCATTCTCCTTATTTGATGTTTTACCGCCGAGTTGTGCGGTTACTTCGTCTGCAAGATTGCCGAGCCTGTTATAGAGCCAGTCACCCGGACAAGATTTATTCGCAAACCACCTATGTACAGTCAAGACCATTTCGCCCGACTTCGGCGAATAATTTAAAGTCTTGTCCTCGTTACCAAACCAAAGCAGTTTAGTCTTGCCGTTACGCTTGCAAATGTCAACGCAAAGTGCAATAAGTTTGTTGTACACTTTACTGTTCATGGTGTACGGAGCTACTGTGTCGCTTGCACATTCGATTGTAACTGCACGCTGGTCATTTGCGTTTGATGAACTACACCAAGAGCGGTTGCTCTCATCGACACAGAGCAACACTCTGCCGTCATAGCCGATTCCGTAGTTACAGCTTGCCTCACAGGCTGTATTCATAAAGATGTTGCCGAGGGTTTCGACACTGCACTGACCTACAACGCAATGCGGAGTAATGCGGTCAATACTGTGTGTACGTTTACCGCTGTGGTTTGGGCTTAATTTTGTGTAATTAACAAGTTTTGAATTACTCATAATTATTCCTCACTTTCGTTTTTATTTTATGCACTCCCCACTTTTACTACATTTTTTATAAATAACATGGTATAATTCATAGTAGAAGGGAGGTGAATCATATGGAGTTGATTTTAAAAGAAATTGAACGGGCATTAGACGCTAAACTATACTATTTAGCGTTGCAAGCTTCTCTTACATTGCCCGATATTTGTGGAGCACTGCAATCAGATAACGGAAAAGCAACTGGGGATAAATATATTGGTTGGTATGATACTTACGCAAAAGAACCGAGCGATCTATCTATTTCCGGCAAGGATTGTTACCATTTCCGTTGTTCATATGTGCATCAAGCACTAACCACACATGAAAAATCTTCATATTCACGAATTATATTTTTAGCACCAACTTGTCAAGGCATAACTATGCATAACAATGTTATAGATGGTGCCTTAAATATTGATGTTAAGCGTTTTTGCAATAATATTCTTAATGCAGTACGCAAATGGCAGAAATCAATCAAAAATAATGAAAACTATAAAAGAAATTACAAAAATCTCATTAAACTTTACCCAGATGGACTTCCACCATATATAACCGGCACACCAGTAATTTCGTAACAATAATCTAAAAAACATAGATAGTCCAGAAGAAATTTAATTTTCAACTGGGCTATCCTTTTATTTTAGTTAGTTTTCCGAAACTTCGGGCAGACCTGCCACGCTTGTCAGCACGGAAAGCACGCCTGCCAAAAGGCTTGCAGAGCCTACTGCGAGCCAATTTACATCTGTCATCACGGCAGATACACCGATTGTTGCAACAGCAGTCTGAGCAACGGTCTTAATAGCTCTGACTGCCGTTGCTTTCGCCCATTCTTTGGTAAAAATCTTTTTCATGTTCAATCTTTTCCTTTCACTGATTTTTTTCTAAGTCATCAATTCTGTGATTTGCGACCTTAATTTCTTCGTCAATAACCGCATTGTGTTGTTCAATCGCATATGTACGCTCAATGAGATTGTTATGTTTTTCAACTTTCTTTTCGAGCTGTTCGATTCGATAGTTTGACATTCGGTTGCTTACACAAATGCCACCAAGAGTGCCAACTAAAGTACCAAACAGTGATATAACCGATACAATTACTTCGGGTGTCATTTTACTTCGATCTCGCTTTCTATCGGCTCGTCAACGGTTGGATTGTCGCCCCAAACTGCCATGACAGCGTTATAGTATTCATCAGACAACACCGTTTTGAGCTGTTCTCTGCCTGATTTGCTGTTCATATATGCATTGCGGATGTTTCCGCCAACCTGCATTTCTTCACCGTTAAAGGTCAAAAACTGCTGTCTGAGTACCGACACGCTGTCCTTTGTGAGCATATCGAGTGTGATTTTTTCTTTAAGTTCCATTTTTCATACCTCCGTTATTTAATTTTGTACAAGCAAATCACATTAATTTGCTCGCCGTCTGCGAATGTATATGCGGTCTTATCCTGAGTCGAAAACTGTAGCCAAGTGTTATTTTTCGGAATGGCAAATTTAAAGAGCTTGCCAAGGTTTGAAATACCGACACAAAAAACATTGTCCTCGGAAATACATTTGTACGGCAAATCAATCAGCGGACACATGCTATTGCCGCCAAGAGATACTGCGTTCATTTTGACCGTTGCACTGACGATTACGATGTCACCAATCGTCTTATATGTACAGTTTGCACTTTTGATTTTATCGGTGACGGTTGAATACGGTGTGAGTGTTGATGTACCACTTTCAATATTTGACGAATCGTATTTAGTTGCCAAGGCGGTTTTATCTGCTTTAACAAGCAGAGCGCTGTAAACCGCTCCGCTCGTGAGATAGCACGGGCTATTATTTTTGGGTTCACTGTCAAACGGCATTGAATTGAGCTTTTGGGCAAGTTTTTGGTCTGTTTTTTCCTTCGTATATGCGTCCGTAATTCCGTACCCTGCGAGTGTAGTACTTTTATCTGCTTTGTTCGCAAGATTTGCGTCGGCCGTATCAAGCCTTGCTCCGAGTGAATCATGACTGCCTCTTGCTGTGGCAACCTCTCGGCTGATTTCGGCAAAACTGCCAGCACTTTCGCTATCTATCTTGCTGTTCTCAGCGAGGCTCGGTGTGACTTTAACTTTTAAGGTCAGCGGAGTATTTAACACCTGCGTTTCGCCATTTGCAATCTTAATTTCGATTGCCAAGAAGCCCGACATAGACTTGAAATTTTCGAGCGGAACAGTAATAACATCCGCTGTGCTGTTCAGTGTGCAAGCGACTGAATCTGAAATTAAATATCCGTCCGTCGCAAAGGTTGCAGTTACTGTGCAGTCTGCAAAGGTCAATTTTTCACCGCTGGCCGTCAACATTACATCGAGATAGCGGACTGCTTTGTCATTTACATTTGCAATTGCAACAATATTCGGTGCGTTGCGGTCATTTACATCAATTGTAATTGATTTATGTTTTATGCTAATTGCCATTATCTTCTAAACCTCCTTTGAATTTTGAGCAAATCAGACATTGACATACTTAAGTCGCCGATTGTAATTTCTTTGTATTTCTGAGATACACTATCGTAGACCGTTTTTGAAATTCTTCGGTTCAAATTCGTGCCGTCTGGCATTACAACCGTCACTTCATCATAAAGTTTGATTGCGTGCATTTTAGTGAGCTCGTTTTCAAGAGTTACCCTTATACTCAGGGTTTCCGCTGTCTGTTCTGTTGAATAGTTATAATCGGCAACGGCATTCCGCAAGGCATCTCTGACTTCTTCGTAGTTTTCGCCGGTGCTTGGATTTAAAGTATATTTTTTGATTTTACTTGTGCAATCATACAAATATGTGTTTTTTATGCTCCGTTTTAAACCTGTTTCATACGGTTCAGGGCTTGATACGACAACTTCTTTATTATTCGTAGTGTTGCATCGTGCGTAAGGCATAACATGTGTATAGTAGTTGCCAATTTCAGCAGTCTGCTTATAATCTGACACATTAGCGCCGAAAGCTATACGATAGCCATTTTTCGCCCCTGCTGTACTGATTTTTTCAAAATGAATATCAAAATTGTTAAAATACAAAACACTGTCAAACTGATTTATCAACCCTTCGTCATCGTCTTTGAAAATGTCCTCAAACTTTACTGCCTGTGAATAGCCTAAGGAGATTCTTTTTTTGGCTGTGATTGATGAGCTAAAACTAAACCACTTATATGGGGCCTCCGTAAACCACATATACAGAGGTTTCCCTACCTGGCTGTAATCTCGCATGAAGTGGTCAATTAATTCTTTCGGTGTGCCATACATCGAACCGTCTGTCGCACGAGGAATTGTGCCATTTTGAAAAAACATTCTTGACACATGTTCGCCCGATACGGTCAAATCACCGTTTTTATCGACCTCTATTTTGGTCACATAAAAGTACTGTGGTTCAGATACATTGTTTACTTTTGCTTTAATATATGAGGTTATTTTAATTTTGGGCGCAAGCTTATCTGTGCTTTTAATTTTTGCACTAAAGCTGTATGTGCCATTTTGCTCCATTGTAACCAAAAACTCGGTGCATTCAGCCAAAAAACCGAAACCGTTAGAATCGAACAATGGTGTTGAATTTTTGTAATAGTCAGCAATATTGTACAAAATAGGGTACATTACAATCTTCTCCAATTCGGCTTAATTTCAATATCGGTAAACGCATTTGCGCTTTTCCCTGAGAGTTTTATTTTATTCCAACCGGGCAAAAGCTTTGGAAACTCTGTACAACTTATGCAATTGTTCGCCAAACTCGTGCCGTTATCGAAAGAAGCGGACTGCTGTTCGGAATCAAGCTCAATATAATCCTTATCCGATGATGTTTTAACTGTTAAAGTTTGACCGTCATTAACCGTCAGCGTCAACGGATTAACTTTTGTGCCTTTATTGATAATCTTGATGAAAGGCTCGGCTGTGTATTTTTCGGGGTTGTAAATTTTGATTTCCGCCGTTTGTGTCGAGGTCAATTTTGGCTGGATAATCTCTTGTCCTAAATCGCTATACCAGAACGGCACTCGGCTGAAATTTATTGTTGTTGACAAACAAAGAGGTGCAACTTCTTCTATTGGCTCAACCCCTGTGCAAATCGCTTTTGTATAATAACCGGGGTTATATGAATTCCTAAAGATTTTATATTCACCGTCCCAAACAGTAAGCCATTCAGCAAACGCTCTTACAAGCTCTGCATTGCTTTCGGACGGCACAATGTACGGATAACTATTGACCTCAAACTGCATTTCAACGTTATCAAAAACACCATTGTCGGAAATTACTCCGCCATTTTTACCATAGACAGAGGTAAAATCAAAATTACGCTTTGCAATTTGATATTGGGGAGCAGTGGCTATAAAAAAGCCTAATGTTCTTAAATCAATACCGTTATATTTAAAGCTATGCCTCATCTTTAACCTCCCCACTTCAACGCTTCACCGTCAAGTGTCTGCACAATCGCAGTTGACACACGTCGGTTAAAATCATCAACATCCATGTCATTATTGATGTTGACATCGCCTGTGAATTGAATTTCAATCGTAGGTGAATTTGTAACAGTTTTCAACATTTGACCGTTTACCGCTGCATTTTGACTTTGTGTGCGAATATTTGCAAATTTATTGTTCACCGCTCCAATTGGATTACATTCAACCGCTGACAAGGCCCTTGAGGTTAAAGACCTTACCGTCTTTTGTGTTTCGGCAATTTCATCGGCGATTCCAAGACGATAACCCTCGCCGAAGTAAGCTCCAAGTTTCCTCGTCTTTTTTGATGGTGAGTGTGAATCCTGTGCATTTGCAAGAGAAATAAGACCTGTCTCTGCGAGTTGTCTGGCCTGCCTATTCGTTTCCGCGTGAAGACTTCCTGTAGGTCCGCCCTCGCTCAAGCCTTTAATATAGCCCTGAGTAAAATCCTTACCTTTTTGATAGCCTTTGTTGTAACTCTCTGAAAGACTGTTTTCGGCTTTGCTGAGAACCTTTTTGCCTGACTTATCAACTTTATCAAGGGCATCTTCATTTTTCATACCATCACTTACGCCCTCAGTGCCGTTTTTGCCTGCAGTTTCGCCGTTGCCTTCAAGTTTATTGAGTTCACCGGTTGCTTTATTAACAAGCTCTTTTGCATTATCAACCATTTTTTGGGTTACGCCCGGCTGATTTTCGTCCATTGCAGTTTTTAGCAGTTCATAGTTTGCGGTAAAGTTTGCAAGCTGGTTTTCGAGGCTTTCTCTTGAACCTGTTTCGGCATCAATAAAACCGTTTTTGATTTTCTGCTGTTGAGCATTAATCTCGTCAGCTTTTCCCGTAGCGATTGCGGCAACCGTGCCGTACATATCATTGTACTTAGCAAGTTCAATTTCTGCCCTTTCCTGCAATTCTTCGGCTTCTTCAACTTGGTCTTTTGTGACACCTTCAACACCGTCTTTGTATGCTGTCCTTAAATTCTCGGCATTTGTCCTAAAATCATTGACCTGCTGTTCAAGAGCGTCTTTGTTACCAGTTGTATAAGTAACAATGTTATTAGACAAGTCCAACATTGCGGCTTTAATTTCTTCGGTGTTGCCTTTAGCGTTTGCCGCTGTGAGATTCTCATAATTTTGTATTGTGGTGTTATAATCAACTACTTTTTTCTGATATTCTTTATACTTGCCATCTGCTTTGTCAAACTCTATTTGTTTAGCCTTTAAATTGTTTTTAGCTTCATTTTGCGCCTCGCTGTAAGCTCTTCCGACGGATTTTGATAAATCTTCAAAATGTTTATACATATTTTCGCCGTTTTGAAAATCTTTGAGTATTTTTTGGTAATATTGCTGAGATATTTTGCCGTTTTCAAAACCCCAGCCTGCATATTTCAAAGCCGTTTGACCTGGCGAAAGTCCAGTGACACTCATTTGTGTAACTTTTGCCTTAGCTAAACCTACATCTTTTTGTGCACTTTTTTTTGCTACATAACCATTTGTAACATCATTTTTTGCGCTTTTTAAGCCTGACACAGCAGTTTGATAGGGCTCTTCAAGTGCCGACAACATTGCAAGCGCTTTTTTTGATTCAAGTGCCTCATCAATTGAGCCTTTAAGGTCTTTATAGGACTGAATAACATTGCCGTTCCAAGTGATTTCATCGCCTGTAACTCGGCTCAATTCATTGGTAATAAATTTTGCTCTATCCTCGTAGCCTTTTTTGACTTTGCCGTTTTGATTTACAATGCCTTGCAATTCGCCCCACAAATCGTCATAATATTGAAATTCACTTTCAACCTCTGATACCGCATCTTTTTTGCTCTGCACATATTCATCGTTGGCATCTTTCAGCTCTTTGATTTCTTCTTTTGCTTTTTCCTGAGCTTCGTTAAGTTCTTCTTGGGATTGTTTTGCACTGTCGTTAGCCTCTGAAAATGCCCAAATTTCGCCTATAGCACCAACAACTAAACCTGCAACTAATCCCCACAAATTTGCTTTTTGAGCAGTGTTAAGTCCCTCTTGTGAGATTTTAGCGGCATCTGTTGCCGCTTTCAAAGACTTGTAAGCTCCCCACAGATTTTTGATTTCTGTAACTATTTTAGTGGCCTTTTTACCCGACCAAATAGCAGTAGTTAAAACACCAATCTGTTTTAGCGTTGGAATAATATCATCTGTATGCCTGCTCGCAAATTTACAAAGTTTTTTTACCTCGGGGAATAATGATTTGCCGATAGGATTAATGACATCAGTTTGCACCGTTCTGCCAAGGCTTGCCCAATCGGCTTCAACATCATCGTATTTGATGTCTTTAATCTTTTTCATGGTATTTTTGGTCTTGTCAGCAAAGCCATTAACTTTCATTAAGGCTTTTACGCCGTCGATTCCCAAATCTTCCCACATCGTACCGAAGAGGTCAACGCCTGCCTGATTCTGCTTGACCTTATCGTCCATCTCAAAAAGAGCCTTTAAGACTTCTGATGTTGCTGATTTTGCGCTGTCTCCGCCTTTTGCAAATCTTGCCTGCAAATTCTCAATACTGCCTTTTGCGCCTTTGCCTGCTGATTCGAGATTTGCAAGATTTTCTTTAGCAGCTTTTAGCGCCCCTGAATATTGTTCAATTTTATCGGCATTTTTTTGTTTCGTTAATTCACTTGTTGATTCGTTAAAGCCTTTTTGCTCCTCTTTTGCATAGTAAAGATTTTTTTCGAGCTTTGCGACTTCATCTTTGGCTTTTTGAATGTCCTCAGCTGAGGCTTTTGCGCCGTAGCCGAGAAGAGCAAATCCCTCCTGCGTACTCGAGGCTGTGTCCTTAGAGCGGATGCCAAATTCTTTCATCGCATCGCCGAGCTTGTCGATACTGAAAGTACCTGCTTTAGAGCCATTTTCAAGCGAGTTAAAAAACTCGTTCGCATCGTAGCCGAGTTGCTTGTAATGTACGGAGTATTCGTTGATTGTGTCGAGCAAATCTCCGTTTTTATTCAGACCTTTTTGACTGCCCTGAGCAATAAGATTAAACGCTTCATCGCCTGTTACACCGAACTGTTCCATAAGCATGTTCGCCGCTCTTAGCGTTTCGACGAAGTCATAATCATAGGCATCTCTTAAAGTAAAGAGATTTTCGGTCATATCCTTGAGCTTGCTTGGATTTGTTTCGTTAGTTGTTTGCTTAATCAAAGCAAGAACATTCGCAACTTCTTCCTGAGATTCGCCGAAATTCCCTTTGTAAACATCTTCAAGGACATCTTTGTACTTTGTCATCTCCTCGGCGGTCAAGCCTGCTTGTGCCTGCAAAGAGTTTAGCGCCTTTTGTTCGCCGTTTGCGCTTACAATTGCGCCTGTAACAGCTCCGCCAATTGCCGTTGCTGTAGCAGTAGCTTCTTTTAAGGCATCGCCAACAGCAGATTTAAGGTTGTCAGCTGAGGATTTAACCTCATCCATTTCTTTCTTGACCTTGGATAAATCAGTTTTATTCGACTTATTTTCAAGGTTTTCAACCCCATTGGCGACTTTATCAAATTCGTCTCTTGTCTTGTCGAGTTGTTCGTTAAATGAGTTAAGTTTGCTTTTGGTTTTTTCAACTTCACGCTGATAAGCTCTGTACTGTTCCGTCGAAATTTCGCCGTTTTTTGCCTGTTCTTCAACCTGATTTTGTACCTCAAGCAAGCGGTCAAGAGCAGATTTGCTGTTTTCGATTTGTTCTTTTAATACTTCTTGCTTTTGGGCAAGCAAAACAGTGTTTTCAGGATCAAACTTTAATTGTCTGTTAACAGCCGACAATTCGCTCTGTAGGCTCGCCGATGAGGACTGTACAGCTTTTAAGGATTTCTGTAAATCTATTGTGTCACCGGCAATTTTGACGGTAATACCCTTAATTGTAGATGCCATATCTATCCTCCAACTTTTTGTATCTGTTCATAAACTCGCTATACTGCTCTTCCGAAATTTCTTTGTTTTCAAATCTTTCTGTAACGAAAGGCAATACAGATTTCATTTTCTGATATTTTTCTTCATCTTCGTGAATGTTTTTATTGTTTTGTAATGCAAAATAGGTTTCCACATAATCAATTACAAAACCTATTGTAAATCTTTGTAAATCTGCGACAGTCAGACCACACCTGACGGCATAGGATAAGATTTCCTTTGCCGTCAGGAAAGTTCCGTTTAGGTCGCTGTCGCTGTCACTTTTGGGCTGTCGCCCTTAAGGCTGTCAACGATGAGTTCGATAATTGTGTCAGTCGCCGAAATAGCGTCTTTAATGCTCACATCTCTTGACCAAGTCTTAAAGTTTGAAATTGTATCGTCTGCCGTTTTTGCCGCTGCCCACAAAAGCTTTACGGCAGAACCGAACTTTACATCGTTAAGATTTTTAACCAGAACACGGTCGGCATCACGCAGAAAGCTGTGGCCTTTGAATGTGTCCTCGTAGATGAGCATTGTATATGCCGTAACCTCAACCTCAACATCTTTACCATTAATAACAACTGTGTCTTTCATGCTTTAACCTACTTTTAAAATTATACTGTTCCGGGATTTGACTTAACAGTCGGCACTACAACGCTTTCGGGCAGAGTGTCCGCATATGATGTGTAGCGCACAAAGTCATTGTCAGGGCGTGGCTTTGCTGTAACCGTAAAGGTCGGGAACTGTGGATCAAAATTGCCTTCCGATGTCTTGTCGTTCCTGCTGGCTCTTGCAGCTACGCAGTCAAAATATGTGTCAATCTCGTAGAGTTTGTCACCTTTGTATGTTTCCTTTGCAGCGAGGAGGGCAAATCTCGGCATTACTTTGATACCGCCCTTTTCGATGATACCGCCCTCTGTAGCTTCATCATTGCCGAACCAATCTTTTTCGATGTCGTCGACTGCTGAAATAAGCTCAAGACTGATTGTATAACCGCCGTTTGCACTCGCTACAATAATAGGCAAGCCGTCAGCGTAAATTGTGTTCGAATCGCCGATAGGTTCAGCACCGATGCTTCTGCCGCCTGCCTTATCAGACTTAAACCACACGGGCTTACCGTATGTGATTTCGCCTGTGCTGCTTTCTGTCAGCACAGCATAACCAACTTTTCTAATAGTTTTGTTCATTAATAAACACTCCTTATGTTTTTAAATTCTTTTTATACCGCTCAAATCACCGCCGCCAAAAGCTTCCGATGATTTAATGAGCTTTTTTATTCCGGTTTCAAATTCGCCGTGAATTTTCTCTGTTGCCGGAGCAATATGCACCTTCGGTTGTACCGTTCCGCCTTTTTGGCCCCTCTTTTTACGAGTTTTTTCGAGGAGGTGTGTAAGCCGGTACTCAGGCTTAGCGGCATACACCGTTTTTTCATAGAATCGAAATGTTTCGTTTGTGACCTTTATCCTAAACGATTTGCGATATTTTTTTCTTCTGCCGACAGGTGCATTTTTCTTGATTTCGTTTTTGAGCTCTTCTGATTTTTCGTCAACCAACAACCGCACGCCCATTTGGATATCAGCTGAATAGGTTGACAGTTCTTTCGACAGGGCATCTCCGAGACGGTCGATACCGACTTTTTTGTAATTACTCATCGAAAATCACGCCCAAAGTGTAATAACTTACACAAAGTTTATTCGTTATGTCCCACGCTCGGTTCGGCTTTTTCCAACCTAAGCCGTTTTCGTTGAGCCACTCCTCAAACTTCGTCTCGCTCTTGTGGTCGTCTTTTGCCGTATAGAGTTCTATGATGATTTTTGCATTTTTCCAAAGTATTTCACCGTCTGCGTAAATGCCTGTTTCCTCGTCTTTAAAGTAAACAAGATAGGGAGCAGGGGTTGATTTGTTGTAATCTGCCTCAACGCATTTAATGCTACAAGACTTAATAAGTTCGACAAATTCATCGTAATTTTTAAAATACATCTTCTGCACCGCCCTCATACAGTCCCCTCTGCGACAGGCTCACAATCGAGCAAGGGGGATTTTTGCTTTTATCGTGCTGAATTTGTTCAATCTTGAACCTTGTGCCGTCAATGATGACCGCCAGATCCGTTCTCAAGGTTTCATCTTTGTGGATATGGATAACCTTTGACAGTTCAATATCGTTCTGCTTTGCTCCGTAAAACCGAGTTACACCGATTTTTTCATTACCAAAGCGATACTTTTTCAAGCTATCGGCAATAATATCGTCGTTTTCGTCGGTTTCATAGATTTTCGCAAGTCCGTCGTTGAATGTCAAAAAATCAATGTTATTCTTCAGTATCATACATTCGCACCTCATATTCCTGCCTTAATTTCAGAATTTCGCTTTCAAAATTATGGTCGAACATTTCAACAGCATTTGAGTAAGCGTATCTACAATAGTCAAACAACAAACTTCTTGCCCTTGTTGCTCGCTCAAAATCCTCATCAGTAAGCAGAGGATTATAATCGCGGAGGTGCTGTTTTCCATTGGCTATAATCAGTTCAATTTTCGACTTTGTGCCTTCATCTGTTTCAATGTGTTCGCGGTCGAAATCAAGCATATTAACTATATCGTTCATGATTCCCATTGTTCAACACCTCCGTGATAAATTAAACTGTTGTTGCCTGATTGAGAGTTACTTTAATTTCAGCAGGATTGAGCGCCGAAATGTCGAGCTTAAGAAAATCGTTTGTGTGAAGCGAAAAGCCTGTAGCGTAAGCCTTAATAAGATAAACTCTGTTATCTTCAAGAAACTGGTACTGGTCAGAGTAATCAAGCTTACCTTCCTTGCCTGTTGAGAGGCAGGCTTTATATCTTGAAAGTTGACCAATAACGGCAGTGCCTTCCGCAACCATTTCTGACGGATAAACATTTGTCGGGAACGGGAAGAGGTTGTTCTTGTACGAGCCGTCGGTTGCAAGTACAGTTGTAGCAGGGATAATCTTTGTGAGATAGTCCACAGGATTAACGATGAGGTCAACCGATGTAATGTTGTTGGTTTTACCGCCCTTGCCCTTTGCGAGTTTTGCAACAACATCCATATATGACTTAATGTCAAGGCTTGTGAGCTTTGTTGCTGTTTTTTCAGTGTATGCACCTGCCTTTACAGCGCCCTCGGGATCTTTCAGCATACCGATAGGCTTTCCGTTGCCGTCACCGTTGATAAAGCCATCTTCAAGAGCATAAGCAAGTGCATCGGCGAGGATTCTGCGGACATATGCGTCGATGTATATAGCGCCAAGGTCAAGTATATCCTTCGGGACAGGGATAAAGGCACTTACTTTTGATGTTGAGAAATCCTTTTCCTGGATTGTGCCGGCAAGCTCCTGTGTGATTTTTGAGCTTAAAGCGCCCCAGGCAGCAAGCTGTTTTGTGTCTGTAGCAAAGATTGCCTTAACAGAGCCGTATGTGTTTTCAATGCCGATTGCATCAAGCAGAGGATGATTGCTGGTAATGTCCTCAAGCACGGTGTCAAGAATCGTCTGAGGAATTGTAACATCAAGACCTGTGAGTGCCTGCTTAACATCAGCAGATTTTGCCGCTGTGACAAAATTATTGTAAAACTTCTGCTCTGCGCTTGTAAGCTGTCTGAATCCTCTCTTGGCAAGGATTGTGTTATCGGCAGTTTCGCCAATTTCCTGTGCGACCTCAATGATTGACTGCTGAATACTATCAGCATAGGCGTTGAGAGCCTCGGTCATTTTTGCTTCATCTTTGGAATCAATGGCAGTTTTCAAGTTCTGCGCAAACTTTGCTTTTGCGTTCTTAATCGCGTCAAGATTCTTCATTTTTTTAATCTCCTTTATAAATAATTTTTGTTTTTGAAATACTCTTCAATAAAGCCAAAGCTATCCTTTTTTTCGGGATTTTTCGGTTTTGGCTCGGGTGGTGTCTGTGGTTCAGGCGGCTCAGGCTTTGTACCAAGCATTTTTGCAAGTTCTGCCGCTGCCTGTTTTGCTTTTGGATTCTTCTTTTGCTGTGCATCGTCAACAATCTCTTTTGATTCGGTTAAGTCAACCGGATCAAGAATTTCGTCACACAAGCCGATATTGAAGGCTTCCTCTGCCGTCAAAAATGTTTCAGCATCAAGAAGCGGCTCGAGGGTTTCTCTCGTGAGCTTATCGCCTGCGTGTACAAGATAAGAGTTTGTACTTGCTTCACTGATTTTGTCGAGCTGAGTTGCAAATTCTCTGTGTTCCTTCGCATTGCCGTAACAACCGCCGACTGCATGATGAATCATCATTGTTGTGTTTGACGGCATTACAATCTTGTCAGCCGCCATTGCAACAACAGAGGCAATCGAGCAAGCCATACCGTCAATGTATGCAGTGACCGGCACACTCTGCCTTTTTAGCAGATTGTAAATCGACACGCCTTCATCAACAAATCCGCCCACAGAATTGATGTAGATTTCAATGCCTTCAATTTCGCCTGCTTTTTCAATCGCCTTGCGAATGTATTCGGCGCTTGTCTTGGATTCTACGAGGTCGCCCCAAATGTTCAAACAGCTCGGCTCAATTTCGCCATAAAGATATATCTGCAAAACATTCTGATTTTCTGCAATTTGCTTGATGTTGTAATTTCTACTTTTCATTTATTCTATTCACCACCCTTCAAAGCATTTGCTATTGTTTGGTAATTTTTAGTAATGTAATATGTGTGCGCCCAAGCCTCAGAGCAAGGGAGCATGTTGCAATATTTTTGAGCCTGCGCAGGTGTCAGCACACCGCTTGCAATTGACTTATCAAGATTATTCGCCTGACTGATTGCGTCAATATGTCTGACTGTCGTTGTGTCAATTAAGAGATAATTGCCTTTGTTAAATTCAGCACCGCCGAATCTCTTTTTTGTAATCTCTTGCTCAAACATATTTGCAATCGGATCAATTGCATTACCAATAGCGCAATCCATAGCATCCGAGAGCTGAGAGGCTTCACCGCTTAAAATTGCCGGCGGAATGTGCAAAGCGTTGCCGACAATCGTGTACGCCTCAGTTTTTAACTTCTGAATATCATTAATCTCGCTGTTCGTAGTCTTTCCGGCATCGGTTGACGGCTCGGTGTAGTGCATGCCTTTGTACAGAGGCATAACGGCGTTCTTATTCGCGTAAAACGCTTTAAACTGCTTTGCCAAAACTTTGTTGTAAGTTTCAGCGAAGTTTTCGTCGCCGAAGCTGTAATTATCCATCTCTAAGATGCCTTTATGTCCGACAGCTTTGTTATATCTTTCTTGAGCTGATAACATTAACTGCTCGTAAGTGTTGCACATATCCGATAACAAGCCGTTAAGAGCAAAGTTGTTATATCTGAGGTAAATTACCTCACTTTCAGGAAAAATGCGCTGATATGTAAAATTTCGGCAAGTAACGCCGCTGAATGTGTCGTCAATCAAAGCGTGTTCCGTTCTCGAGAAGCTATCAGCAATCATAAGCTGATTATCGGCAGTTTCAACAATTAAAAGCTCATTGTCAAAAATCAGTTTAGCCACAGCTTGTGTAAAAAACTCGATTTTTGTTTGATGTTTGTTAGGTGCATAGTTCCACAGATAGTATTCAGCTTTGCGACTTTCTCGGTTATTGTTTACCGTCACAAATTCACATTTTGCCAAACTTCGAGCGATAAAATCAATCGCTGTAAATAAGGCAAGTTCTGTCAAGTGGAATCTCTGTTCATCAACTGTCGAGCCGTCCTCGTTAAATTCCGCTGCAACGGCATCTTTTTTAAAGAGATTTTTTACCCAGTTTATCACTTTCATCTTTTCACCTGCCTTTAAAATACAATTGCGTTAAAGCAATTCTCGATTTCATCAACCGTCATCGGCTGATTTTGCTTCAACAAATCAAGCTGTGTATATGCTGCGACAAATGCCATAAATCCATCTGTTTTTCGTGATTTTGGTTCGATTTTGCCATATATGATATTGCCGTTTTTATCCTCAATTGCCGATGTATTGTTCGTGTACCAGCGCATAAGTGCCGAATCACCCCAAACAATACGATGATTAGCGAAATCCGAAGCAATCAGAGGAGCTACAAGCATTTTATCTGACGGTCTAACCAATTTGAGATTATTTCGTCCTTTACGGTCACACTCAAAACCTAACTGCATTAACGGTTCTTTGAGCAAAGTGTATCGGTAACTATCCAATGCTCCGCCGACGATGTTGTAATGCTTTTTCTGCTCTCTCAACCAGTCAGCTACGATTTCGGGAGGTATTTCCGCCCCGTCAACCCTTTGTAAATCAGGCTGTTGAGCATAAGGAAATTTAATTCTGCCTAAATCAGCGGATTGCGAACAATACCACGAAAACGGCTTCCATGCGATTGAGCCGTCAATCAAAAACATTAAGCCAATTCCCAAAAAGTCAGTAGTTTTTGTGTAATCAATGCCAAAAACACACGGCTTACCTTCAAGGTCGGGGAGAGGCCTGTTCGTTGCTTTGATATTTTCCCATGAGGTAACAGGATGGGCTTCTGTGCCTTTTGGGATATTCATACGCTTAGTCATAAAAGATGAATTGTTTACCTTATCACGCTTCCAATCCTCGAATTCCTTTTGAATTTCTCTCAATAGGTTTGGAAAATATTGCAACGACGGATTTGCTTTGTACCAATTTTCTTGCTCATATACCTCTTTTTCATTATCTAACCTGCATATGAAATAAAGAGTGCCGTTGTCAGGTGCATCACCATTCAACACTTCAAGACCGGCGGCAAGCTCGTTGTCAAGTGGTCCGTCCCGAACCTCTCCCATGGTTGTAATTGTTGTTCTGCGTGGCATAGCTTTTTTACCTAAGCCTGTTGTGAAAACATCAATAAGCTTATAATTTTCGTATGCATGCTTTTCATCAAAGTCGACTTTACCGGGTCTGCCTCCGTCTTTCGTTTTGCTGTTTGAAGTTCTGTATCTGATTGTTGAATTAGTCTTTATGTTTGTAATCTCTGTTTTGTTCCACTTAAAATGCCGCTGCATTTTTGTAGAATTGTTTTCCAAAATTTCGTAGATGTCATTAAAGGTTGTGCTTGCTTGCTCTTCTGATGTTGCACAAATGTCAATGTCGTAATTGCGTATGCCGTTGACAGGCGTGAGCAGAGCAAAATCTTCAAATGTAAGATAGCCATTTTTTCCTGCGCCTCGCCCGACCACACAAACTAAATCGGGAAATCTTAATACACCCGGTGCGGAATATGTGCAATTATGCAGAATAAAACAAAACTTTTCCCATGCAAATAATTCGTATGGAAAATATTTCTGTAGAGCAAAATACTTTTCAACCTGCTCATTGTCAACATAGACTTGCTCATTTTCGAATACTTTTTCTATGAAATTTACAAGCTGTATTTGCTCTTTGCATACACGATATTGACCACTTTTTACTTGCTTTATGTAATCGTCAAGGTATTTACAGTTCGTCATCAGATTCACTCTCAACTTTGTCAATCGACAACCCCATTTGTGAGAGAATCGCTAAGCGCTGTTTGTTGTACATCACGGCATTTTTTACTGAGGGATTGTCCTTCATATATTCTTTACCGGTGGCGCTGATAGCTTTGTATGTCAAGCCATTTTTGCGGATGTCCGCCTGCATTTTACGCTCAAGCTTCGTGCAAAAAATATAGCTGTCAATTAAATCTCTATAGACTTCAATGTTTGCCCCCTTCAAAGTCAGTTGCTCAATTAAGCTGTCTTTGATTTCTGCAATTTTAATTTGTGCCATTTATACTACTCCTCTCTCAAAAATTTCTCGTGTGCGTGCGCGAGACCAAACTGTCGTGCCTTTACACCGTTATCCATTGACCTCAGAATTTTTCGATTTTTTACCCGGGGGTATGCTTTTTTTCGCTCACCATCGCTCGGCAAACTCATCTTTTAATTTTTTCGGCTCGTATTTATGGTGCTCTTTGTAGTGGCAATCTTTGCATAGACATTCGAGGTTGTTGATGTCAAGAGCAAGGTCAGGTCTTACTTTGAGATGCAGTTTGTGATGCACTGCCTCGCAAGGGCTGTACTTACCTACTGCTCGACAGCGTTCACATTCGTAATGTTCTTTCGCTTTTTTTGCATCTCTGACTTTTTTCCAATCGGCCGTTAAATAGAATCTATACGCCTTGCCCTCACGGATTTGGCTAATGATCCAGTCCGTTGTTACTTTTCGTTTTATCATTACAATTTAATTGTACAACAGGTTTAATCGCTTCTACTGACATCTTTCTTTGTGCAATATGTACAAATGTTAAGCCCACGAAGTTTTGCGCAAAGCAATCGTGCCTCTTTTAGCCAACGAAACACCGTACGTTCGTCTGTATGGTTATTGACAGCAAACTTGGTCACTCTCAAATTTATTTCACCTTTGTGCAACGGTTTTGTTGGCGCAACAAAATAAACAGCGCTGACAGCTTGACAGATGTAGTCTTTACCGCTATTGGTCAAGGCATTAAGTGTGTCTGCCACAGCAAGCAGGTCAAGTTGTAACGCTCGGTGCATTGTCTTGTCAGCTACAACCTGTGCTTTGCTTGGAAATCCAAGAGAGGCATAAAGTCTAAACTGTGCAATTGTATAATCTCTTGTTGTATCTCTCAAATCCTTGCACCTCCGATTTTCTTGTGTTTATGGCTATTGGCCAAGTAAGTAAAATGAAAAGACGCACCCGTGAAGTCGTTTATCCACATTTCATCACAATAAAAATAATATCCATCGGGACAAGGCAAAGCCTCACCTCGTTCGAGTTTTCTGTATTCTCGTTTTTTTCCTTCAACAACTTTGACCTCAGGCTTGGTAAGGTTGCGAGATGTTTTCAGCCGCTTTTTTCCGTTGACATCTTTGCGAATGTATTTTGCAAGGTCAGCATAATTGCCGTTTTGGTAGAGCGGAGTAAAATTTATGCCGTTTTTCCATGGCCAGCATTTCGTTAATATTTCACGCACGCAATTCTCAATTACAATATGCAAATGCCAATTCTTTCCGAGCTTGCCGCATTCGCAGTACCCTATATACTTAAATTTAATTTGTTTTTTATCTGTTCTGCGTTTGATACGCTTGAAAAAATTCGACACAACCCTCTCAAATTCATCTTCGGTAAATTCACCAAACGGAGCGGAGAACCTTGCGAACCAGTCGCCCTCAGAGAAGTTGCAAAGGATAAGCCTCTGTGTGTGTTGTTCTCCTCTGATACGGTTTGCTTTGGCTTGCTTTTCGTTTGTTCGGGATTGATTGATTTGTCGAGCAAGATTTTTCTTATTACGTTTGCGAATGGACTGGTAATATTTAACCTCGAGCAAAGGGCCTGATTTAATTTCACACTTGTATGTAAACATAGTTAAACCTTTATTATATATGTAAAAGCTAAAACGGTCACTTAATTAATTCCTAGAGCAGGATAGTAAAAGGGTATTTCAACCCTTTTATTTGTGACTGTCTATTGTTCTATTTTCTCATTTAAAAGTCAGATGATATAAATATGCAGTAGTCCGTCTGACCACCGAACTACTGCTCTGTGCAACCTTGCCGCTGCAATTGTGTGTTTGATTTTTGGTGCATTCTTTTTTTAACAGCTTATTAATCAAAAGCGGAAGTCGTCGCTTTGATTACTTTTTGAATATAGGATTAACTTGATTTGAATTTCCTTTAAGATTTTGCACGCGGCAAGAATATTGCCTTATTTTATACCGAAGTATTCTTTGTAGCTTTTTGCGATTCCTCGACAATCATCCGACTTAACCGGCACGTGACAAGCTACCTTTCTAATGTTATCAGCATCCAGCTCTTTGAAAATTTCTGATGCTCTCGTTTCTTCTGTTGACTTGTAAAATTTAAAGAGCAAATCCACAAATGGTATGTCGCCGAACTCATCCAAAAATGCTGTATCATTTTCGGTTAGTGTTTTTAAACATTTTTCCTTGTATGTATCCGATGTATCAGACAGAATAAAAAGTTGATTATAAACATCGTGCTTTGTGAGTAGGTCAATTATCTGTAAGGCGATTTGCAATACATTAGTATCGTGTTCGGCAATCGCCTTTGACAACTCCGTTAATTTGCAAGAAGTTTCTTTCGTCCTTTTTATCCATTCGATGTGTTCCTTGTTTGCAAAAAAAGTGTCAGTCCTAAACCTGCGATACTCTTGTAGGAGTTTGTATTTGGCCTTGACACAAGACTTAGCGGATAGCAATCCTATTTTCGTACAGCTATATACGGCAGACATTGACAGAACAAGCCATCTGTTGAATATATCAAGCTTATTGATTTCATTAACATCAAGAGCGCCGTCAATAAACGCAACAACGAGCTTGTCAAGCTCTGATAATGTTTCTGCCGGCGCTGTCGGTCTGTCCTGTGTTTCCACTGGAACTGTTTTTTTGGGTTCAGTCATCATTTTTTTCACTCTCCTTACCTGCTTTATTTTTCTTTTCAAAATAAAATACAACAGGATTGTCAGTTTTTTTAATGAGGCCATATTTTATCGCTAATCGAAAAATAAAAACCTTTTCGAGGCCCGAAAGCAACTTTCCCAATGCTTTTTTAAAATCTTCGACTGTCCTTGTTGACTTATAAAAATTGCACATTCTGCAAGCAGGATTATAATTTTCGATGTCATTCGCACCATTGTACCAGTACACGCTCTGTATATGGTCAACCTGCATGTCCTTTAATTCGAGTGTACAACCGCAGTACGCACAGCGGCCGCCGTACTTCTCGTAAACTTTAAGCCTTGTTGCTTTTGATATCGATTTTCTCTGACTCAACCAAATCACTCTCCTCAATCGGCTGATTCCAACATTTTACGCAGTCGCAGTTGCAGTCGTCTTTTCGTCATTCTTCTTTTTTTCAGCAAAATAATTTTCAGTTTTCGTACAATCAATCATTTTCTTTTCCTCCTAATTTGCGTAATCGTACAAACCGAGCGGTTTAATTTTTCTTGCGGCGATTTGCGCTACAAATTCTCCGTAGCTGTAGTTTGTGCCGTGCTTTGCGTTGTAATCAGAACAGTAAAGACACATCCTGTCTATTCGGTCGAGTTTCTTCTTGCGACCTCGTTTCTTTTTTTCTTCACTCATTTATTTCACCTAATTTCAAATACTTTAATATTTTTTCGCTTGCCTCGTTGCAACCATAACATACAGCGACAGCGTAGCCTTGTTCATTAAGGCTTTTAAGCCATTCGGTTTGTTTTTTGGTCGGCTTATTTTTGCCGTACTTAAGTTCAATAAACAAGCCGTGATAACCTCCACGGCTGACCGGTAAAAACAAATCCGGCACACCTGCCTTTACCCCTTGCTTTTTAAGGTTGGCCGCTTCGAGCTTATTCCTACTCCCACCGTTCGGAATGTGGAACATCAAATCAATTTCAGGATACTTTGCCCGGATGAAGGTCGTCCACTGAAATAACTTCCGCTGTTGGTCAGCTTCATACTGCTTCATCGGCAGGTCATCCTTTCTTGTTTTTCAAAATCATATCGCTTTCGATGTATAATGATTTCAATTGTCTCACAAAATCTTCATCAACAATTTCATAAGCACATATAAAGCCGTATGCAATCATTCCAAATTTAACAGCGAAGTACGGAGTACCTTCGATGTCCTTACGCAGTGCAAGTGCCATTGTTTCGTTTGGCATATCCACAAAAGGATTAAGATATACTCTATCAATAAACATTAAGCCCTCTGCGGTGCTAATTGGGAGCATTACTTTACCGTCGTATATAATGCTTATGTCCCACATTTCAGCCGGTGTTTCATCCGCCGAACAATCCTCAACATCAATCAACGGCTTGGTTTGACTGATTGTAAATCTAATCTTATCTCTCTGCGCATCGTTGATGTCATAGAGTTTGCATATGTAATCTTCATTGAGTTCCGGCAAGCCGAAAATAGGATAGACTGCATAGCCGTCTGACAGCCATTGCTCGCCTTTTTCGTTGCCGAAAATGGAAATAATTTTATTTTTCTTGCATATGTCGAATGCTTTTTTTATTTTCATTGTCACGCCTCATTTCAACAGTTTATCTATCGAAATTTTAAATAAATCTGATACAGCTATTATGGTATTAATATCAGGTTCAAATTTTCCCTGCTCATAGTAAGATATACTTGTTCTGCTCAAACAGAGCTTTTCACCTAATTCTTCCTGCGTTAATTTATGTTGAAGCCTTAACGCTTTTAATTTTTCGGGGAATGCCAATATTATCACTCCTATTTATCTAACATATTTTTGATGTGCCTGATAAACATCAGATTCATCAGATCTTGCGTATATTTGTGTTGTAGTCAGTTCTTCGTGGCCAAGCATTAGTGATACTTGTTCAATTGGCATACCGGCTCTAAGGGCATCGGTAGCCATGGTTCTTCTGAATCTATGTGGGTGACAATTTTCAATTCCGATGTTTCTACCAAGCTCACGAATGATATTTTCTATTTGTCCTTTTTCAAGCCTTTTGTATTCACCTTTTATTTTAACTTTACTAACGAACAAAGCATTGTTGGTGTCTGACCTCGTATTTTCGTATTTTTCCAAAGCAAGTTTTGCTTGTGCATTAAGATATACGTATCTTTGCTTGTTACCCTTGCCTGTGATAATCAGTTTATCATCTTTAATGTCACTGCGATTTGCATTTTCCACTTCTGTAACTCGGCATCCTGTCGATAATAGAAATTCTATGATTGCCTTCAACCTCAAATCTTTTCCGGCAGCATCTCTGATTTTTTCGGTTTCAATCGGTGTAAACGGCTTTCTGATTACCTTTTCAGCTTTTATTTTTGTGATTTTTTCTGCCGGATCATTTGGTATGTAGCCTTCAATTCTCAGTGTTTTAAAAAATGATTTTAAGTATCTTAATTTTGTATCAAGATAACTGTTTGATACATTTTTATTTAATTGTTCAAAAGCAAGGTATGCACGAATATCATTAACCTTAATGTCTGCGATAGGCTTATTTATTGCTTTAAGCATCATTTGTATTTCATTGTTATAAGCTTTTAGACTTTTGTCAGTTAAACCACTAATTTTTTTAATGGCTAAAAAAGTATTTACTAATTTTTGATTAGGAGTAACTGTTTCGGTGGATAAAGCGTAGGTTTCTTTTTTTAGAGAATATTTTGTCAACAAGACTGACAAAATTTGCTCAACCTTGTTTGCTTCATTCACAGACATATACTTTAGGCATTGTGTTGTTACCATTCGTACGAATTCTGTTTTATCATCCATAGATACACCTTCTTTACTTTCGACTTTGCTTTTGATGAAGAATTGCATATTTTTTTCGTGCTTGATATAGGCGAGCTGACCTGCAATCACTACAAAAGTCAGCGTTTTTTCGTTCAAAAAAATCTTTTCCACAACGCTTACAATGTTGTACGGGTATTCTTTTAAATGATGTGCAACTGTCGCAATCTTTTTCGCATGCAATACAGCCTTTAATATTACTCCAATTCAAGCACATATCCTTTTGCCAATATTCACTGTATTCCTCATCAACATTTGAGTTCGTTTTTGCAACACAAAGTAAATCTCCTGCGATGATTGATAACAATAGATTAGCTTGGTTTTTTTCTTCGTTCGACATAAGTCGCTTGTATTTTAACGGCTTGTCAGGCGTTCCGTCTCCAAAGTTTCCGTTGCCTATATAATTTCGTACTTTGTCAAGATTTTCCGTGAGATACTTATCAAATACACGTCCTCTGATAGCTTTAACTGATCGACCGATTCTGTCGGATATTTCTTCATATTTGCTTCCGCATTTAATCATTTCGCCAAGTAAAGTGTATTCTGATTCAGTCCATTTTTGATGGTTATCAGCTTTTACAGGACGGTATTTGATGTTTAGGTCATTAATTCTGCGCTGTATGGCTCCTTCGCTACGGCACAATATTTGTGACAGTTCTTTGTAACCATACTTTTGCTTTATAAGCAATTCTTTGAGAAGGTTATCTTCTCTGCTTGTCCATGGAGTTGCTTTGATTAAACTGTTCCTTAATATGTCTGCCTCTCGTTTTGGATTTACCCAATCGGGTTCAGGTCCTAATTGATATCTTCCAAGTTTCGAAAAATCTAAAAAATATTGATTTTTCTCTGCCCACATCCAAAATTCATCTATGTAAACAACGATGAAATTTGTTTTTGAACTTCTTGAAATGTTGTGAGTAGGCAGATTCCTATTTTTTACCCACGATGTTTTTAGATAAGTGGCAGAAGTGTTTGGACGAATGAGTTTATAAAGATTGCTTATTGTGATGTATCTATAGCCATTAGCCAAGAAAGGTCCTAAGTTTAACTTACCGGCTTTTAGCCTTATTGCACATTCGGATCTATCAAGGTGTTTTGTTATAGTGGCCATATTAACGTTGCCCCAAGCAGAAATAAGATAATCTATTTCATCGGCCGTCCATGTTTTATTTAACCTCGACATTTTGTAAATCTACCACCTTACGATCTCATTAAGCTGTTTTTTAATGATTTGTAAAAGCGCCTCTTCTTGCATAGATTCATACCTTCTTATAGCAGTTTTGAATGTGAAACATTGGAGTTGTCCAAATTTCAGCACCTTTAGAACACTCAGCAAAATAGTTCGTATATGGATCACTCAAACTATCTCCAATTTTAACCACCGCTGCACAACCTATCAGCGACAGTGCTGTATAGCACATCAGAGCAGTTAATTTGCTGAGCTCTTGGCAGACAATGACACATTGTGTTTGATAATTGATGTCATGATTTTTCAGTACCTCACAAAACGCAATTACATTTGCTCCGCCACCGACCGCAGGCTCAAGAACCGAGATATATCTTTTTTGGGATAATTCAGCTTTTGCATTTTTCTCGTCAAACGAGCTTACCGCCATTGCATAAGATACGGTGTACGGTGTGAAAAATTGTCCGAGAGCGCTGCTTCCCATATCAAGTTGCATATACAAATCCCCCAAAAAATCTTGAAATGGATTTGCTTCGAGTGCATTAGTTATCTCGGCGAAAATTTTTACAATTGTTTCAATTTCGCTTTCACTATAATTTTTGGTGATGTCTTTATAGCGATTTTCGTTTTTTTCAAATGTTTGACCAAAGCAAAAAGTATTCTGAATGCTTAGCGCAAACATTTCTATGCAATCGTTGAACACTTGCCACAATGACCTTGATCCTGTCAAATTGTTAAATAAGCTGACAAGTTTTTTGTATTCGGATTTAACTTTGATTGATGCCATTTCCTTCACCTAAAGCGGACCATCTGCACCTGCTCCGCTTTCAATGTCAGAATTTATTTAAAGAGGAGTAAACGAGTTTTATATGACAAGCTGTGCAGAGCTTGTTATCGGTTAATTTGTTCGGGCATCTGCACCTACCCGAAAATACAATTAAAGAAAGAAGGTATAAATGGGATTTATATAATCTCACAAGTGCAGTTGTGTGATTAACTTATTTAGTTTATTTTACTTCACCGGAGGTAAAAATCGGATGTGTGCCGTCACGGAGCTGTATCTCCTCGTCACTCATCACATAGCCGAGTTTACATAGCAGATTATAAAATCTGTTGAGTTCGGGATTGTTTTTTCGGCTGAATGTCTTGTCCGAATAATTTACACTGATATAATCGAACGAACCGTAAATTCTCTGGCTCAAAGCGTATGCCGTCGCCATTAGCATTCTGCCGCTGTCATTGTTCCAATGTTCGTTGATGTAGCTATCTATGTTTTCATCATCTTCAAAGTCGTGTTCGATAATTTCTTCAAAACGATATTTTTTGTTACTGGCTCCTGTCGCCACTTGGGCGACTATAAATTTCACAAGCTCCTGCTTCTTGTTGTTGTCATTGAAATTCGTATCCAGCATAAAGCCTCTTCTGAGAGCCTCACAGCGTTCGTCTGTTTCTTCCGCCTGTTCAACAAGCTCGTCCCATCTCTGCTCTTCAAGCTTTCGCTTTTCTTCTTCGGCATCGATCTTTTCCCGCTTTTCAAATGCTTCTGCGTAAATATAAATGTTTGAGCCGTAACCAAAATAAAAATATCTTTTCCTGCCGTCCGCAAAGTCTTTACCGATCAAATCTTTGAGCGCAAAAAATCCCGTATATTCGTAGTTGCTTGGAATTTCGTCATGTTTCTGCGCTTTAATCATTCCATGTTCAAGACAGAGCTTTTCAATTTTTTCTTTTTCTTCATCGGTCTCCTGCTTTTTAACAGCAGAATACAAAAGATTATCGAAATTATTCGTTCCGATTGATTTAAGCAATTCGTTTCTTACTTCAATATTCTTAATCTGATTCAGACGCTCGTAGTCTGCCAATGTGGGTTGTCTGAGCTGGCTTTCCTTGAAGGATTCTTCATCAAGTTCTGCAAGTTTGAGTCTCCTTCTTACGGTGCTTTCTTTAAAGCCTGTTTTCTCTACCACCTCGGCAACGCTGTCCCCGAGGTCAATCAACATCTGAAATCCTTTTGCCTGCTCATAAACTGTCAAATCTGAGCGCTGCATATTTTCGGTTAACATTGTAGATAACTGTTCCTTTTCGGTCATCTCGACAACAGCGCAAGGCAGTTCAGTCAATCCTGCCTGCTTTGCCGCTGCAAGCCTGCGATGTCCTATAATAACCGTGAAATCATCCCAGTTATCATTGTTTGGCACTACGGTCAAATTCTGCAAGATACCGTTTGTCTTGATAGATTCTGCAAGTTCCGAAACATCGCCGATAACCTTTCTTGGATTATCAGGGTGTGGATGAAGTTTGTCAGTCGGTATCATTTGTAATTTAGATTTTTTATTCATTTATATAATCTCCTTGATTTTTGCAAGGTTATCTGATATAATAATGTTGGACTGTATTTGTACGCAGATAGCCTTGTGTTATTTGCCGACCGTTGATTGTAGTGCAAGCAATCAACGGTCTTTTTCTTTTGTGTTTAAAATGTAATCAATCATATGCAAACACATTCTAATATTTACAACCGATGGATTTAATAAGCATTCACGCATATCTTTGAGTATATGCGGTATGTTGTCAATAAAATCAATTGTGTATCCTGTATTTTCATAGTCGTAAAGTTTGCGAATACAGCCATAAAATTCCCTCGGGACATCTTTGCAGTCGTGCATTTTGCCGTAGATGTCCTTAACCTTGATTTCGCTGTCTTGATTTAAAGTTAATCTTTTCATTGGTTACACCTCTTTGCTGATAAAATCCGTGGCACGGTACAAGGTGACATAATCACCGTCAAGGTCATCATCGTAATACTGCGCTATCTCATCGCTCATCGCTTTAATTATCACGGCGTAGTAATCTTCTTCCCATTCTTTCGCCGCTTCAATTATTTCGTCGAGCGTAAACTTGCCTTTGGCTTTTCTGAGCTTCAAATGCCAGCGTCCCTCAACATCATATCCGTCTTCAACTGTTGTCCCTTTTTTCATTTGCGGACACCCACACATTCAAAACCGAAGGATTCTGCCTCTGCTGATTCATACATTGAAAGTTTTTCACAGAGTTTAGTATTCTCGTTTTTATAACCTCTTAATGCATATTGAGCGTTTGTGCTATTTTCTTCGGCTTGGGATTTATCAAGGCGAGCTTTTTTTAACTCATTTTTGAGATTTTTGTTTTCTTCTCTTAACTCCTTAACATCTTTGAGCAGTTTTCTGCGTGTCGGGTAATTTCTTAACCACATTTGTTACACTCCTTTTCAGTTAATGCTGTATAGATTTCTCTTTCTACGAGCACGCAATCTTTGACTTCGCAAAGTGTGAAATAAAGTATCGGTTCAACGGTTTCGCCGTCTGAAAGTCGTACTGCATAAAAATCGTTGTTTTTAATGTACCATTTGCCATCTGAGGCTAATACAAAAATATCGCCTTTTTTCAAGTCTTTAAAAGCGATATATTCACGGTTATTTGCACGGTTATTTGCAATGATTTCCATATATTCACCTATTCTTTCATTTATTTGATTTGCGACATCTCGTATGGATGTTGATTTTATGACAGATGTAATTAAAAAAGTCATAATTCTTAGAGCGTTCGGCTCGGCGGTTGTCGCACTTTGATTTGTACTCGAGGTATTTTTCACAATCTGTATGACATCTTGTTGTCCGTGTCTGACAGCCGTAGCACGGCGAATTTATCATTTTTACGCCGTCCTTTCGTTGATTGTATTTCCGCTGCCGATCAATTTGTTGAGCAGTGTAGTCAGTAAGGATATATCTGCACCGCTTGCATAGGCCTTTAGCCGGTCAATCGGTATATTATAGCTCCAACGCCCTTTGTCGCTCTGTACGGCTGAACCGATAGGCAAGGTTTGTTTTTTTAAGCCTTCATAAACATAATTGAGAGCAACTCCGAGATATTCAGCTGCCACGGTCGGCGGTACATCTCTGTACTCCTGATTTGTTTTAGGGTTGATAAGGATTTTGTCGTTCATTTAATCACCTCAAATCTATATTGATCGTACAAGTGCCGATTTTTGCATTCGTGATACACTGTGCAACACGCTTATTCCAATTTTTGATAGCAGTTGCTCTGTCGGTGCTGTAATCGCCAAAGCAGGTAGCCGAGGCACAATTATCATTAGTACACTCAAACATATACATCTCTTCGTCAGCGTCTTTAGGGCTTATATTCTCAACTGTTACCTTGCTACCACAAAACGGACAAGGCTTGATTCTCAGTTCAGGCATTGTTTTCCTCCTTATCCATTTTTGCACCGCAATAAGGGCAATATGGATACAAATCAATGTCCTCGTGAAAAGTGAGAAAATTTTTACACTCAGAACATAAATAATTTGCATAACCGACATCCCCGCTGTCGTATTCCCACTTTCCGTGCCTGATTTCTTCCATTTCACACACCGTAGCATGATTGGGTTTACTACCGTCAACTTCGATAATATGCTTAACTGTTTCGGCATTTCGTTTTGAATTAAAGTATATCGTGTTTACACTACCGTCTGCGAACGGTATATCCAAAGCATAATCACCGCAAAAATCACGGATTTTTAATTCTTTTTCAATCATCACTTTTCACCGCCCTCAATAGGCTGATTCCAACAACTATGACAGCTAATATACAAGTCACCTTTTTTGTTTTTGCACAACCCGAAACAACTCCTAATTTTTTTAGGCAAACCTTTGGTACTCCGTGATCAAGCTCTGCATTCGGATAATTCTTTAGAAATTCGCTCAAATAAGTCCTCTGTGGGTGTTCGTCCGACCACCTCTGAACGATTTCGATTGCCTTTTCGGGATAGAGCATTTCAAAAGCTGTACATGATTGCCCTTTATTGTTATTTATGCTACATAAAGGACAGTTAGAGCAGCCAAGTTTACATAGCCCATTCTTTGCTCTTTTCGTCATTCTTTGTTTTTCGCTCAAATAATTTTCGGTTTTTGCACAGTCAATCATTTTTACCATTCCTTTCGCTAAACTGTTTTTATGTTGTATATTAAACTTTTTAATGTTATAATCAAGCAAAGGAGGTGATAACAATGTGTCGAATCAAAGTCAAAGTTTCGGAATTATACGAACAGGTAAAGTTGATGAAAGACGATGGTATGGTTTATGTAACTCTTTCAATCTTTGAAGAAGAACCTGATGAAGATATTCCTAAAGCTCTATGTCTTGAAGCCTGCAATGCTACCGATCCTATTGATGTAGGCTATGATGACCTTTATAACATCGAATAATTATTGTTTTTCAATCGGTTGAATTTATTGTTCAGCCGATTTTTATTTTGTATGAAATCGCATTTTTGCTTTTGTAGTTGTTACGATGTAACACGGTTTTTATCTCATCTATTACCTTTGCTTTTTCTTCTTCGCTCGCAAAGTTATTCAAGTGTATGACTACACCGTGCTTTCTCTTTTTGTAATTACGGCTTATCATAATTTTTGAGAGCATTTTTTATCACCTCAAATCCTACTTAAATCTTATTGTCTTGCCGGCGGCTTCTTTGGAGCAGTCGGCAAGTTCTTTGTCTGTGGGTATTCTGAAATTCTTCATACAATAAACCACCATTGCCCTTGTAGCAATTTTCCATTTTACAGCTTTTATGATTGCCACTACTGCTACTACGGTAGCAACTACCGCATATATGGTTAGTGCCATTTTTATCATTCCTTTCTGAGGTAATAAGTTAAGCAGACTGCTTAAAAAACTGCCTTGGATCAACATCAAGCACTTGACATATTCCCAAAAACTCTTCTGCTGTAACCTTACGGTTGGAATTTAATATTCTTGAAATTGCATCAGCGGTCATTCCAGTATGCTCACACAAATATGATTGTTTAAGTCCTTTTTCTTCGACAATCTTTTTAAGTTTTTCGTTCACAGTCATACCTTTTACCTCCTTTCAACTGTTAAATGCTACATTTTGTAGATTTCATTTTAATAATAATCTAACTTTTGCAGATTGTCAAGAGATTTTAAAAAAATTTTTCTACATTTTTCAGATTTTTTTCTTGACAATCTGTAATTAGCGAATTATAATAAAAGCGTAGATAAAACATCTATAAAAGGAGAAACAAAGTGTCAAGAGAATTTATAGCACAAAAATTAAAAGAGTTAAGGAAAAAAAGCGGATTAACCGCCGATGAAGTCGGAAAATTAATAAATAAAAGTGGAAAAACCGTAAATGCGTGGGAGAACAATCACGGTCAACCTGATGCAGAAATTTTAATCGCACTTTGTGATATATATAAAGTAGATGATATTCTTGCAGAGTTCAGAGAAATGCCAAACAAAAGCAATACTATGATTTTAACCAATCATGAAAAAGATTTGGTTTATGCTTATCGAAATCACCCTGAACATCAGTACACAATTGATACTATTTTAAAAATTAACGATAATCTAATACCAACGGTTAAAGCCGCACGAAGTGACGGTAATAATCAACCTATTGAAATAGTTAATCTTCCTGATCTCAGTAAGTTTGAGCCTGACGATACAGATTTATAATACATAATAAAAAACACCTCATGGGTTAAAATACCGATGAGGTGGTAAACTTGAATTATGAAAAATACAAAAACGCACGCAATGCCTCTTGGCAATGTTTGATTGATTATAATATAGATAGCCTACCTGTTAAGGTAAGCCGAATAGCTAAGCAAACCGACATTGTTTTATTAAAAAATTCGGCGGTCAATCTGCTAAGTGAAAATGAGAGCGGAATAACTTTGATGCAAGATGATAAACTGTATATCGTCTATGCTGATGAGCAATCTCCTCAGCGTTGTAGATTTACAATTGCCCACGAACTCGGGCATATCTTTTTAGGGCATCTGTTTGCTAAAAATGGTAAAGGTTTTGTAATAACCGACGATGCCGAACATTCGGCAAATGTGTTCGCTCGGGACTTGTTATCTCCGGCTTGTGTGCTCCATGAGCTACACGCAACAAATGCCGCTGCAATTGCAAATTTATGTGACATTAGCCTTGAGGCGGCAACCTACAGGGCTGAACGAATGGCAGAGCTTGAACGCAGAAACGCTTTTTACCTACATCCGCTTGAAAGACGGGTAAAAGAGCAATTTGCAGATTTTATTAACAAAAAGAAAAACCTACCATAGCGGCAACTATGGTAGGAGAAATAGGAATAGTGAGAAGTCTGAACCTCTCTAATATTATTTTAGTATATGATATATATTTTGTCAATATATATATCAAAAAGAGGAGGATTTATAAATGAAATGTCCAAAATGCGGTGCTGAGATTCCTGCCGGTTCAAAGTTTTGCAACGAATGCGGAACAAAGATTGAACAGGTTGCTCTGTTTAAAGACGACGAATCTAAAAACACAGAACCCTGCAAGTGTGAAAGTTGCGGTAACATCATACCGAATAATTCAGTATTTTGCCCGATATGCCATACATATCAAAAAAACAAATTCAGCCCTACGGGAGAAGCTGAAAAAACGACTGAAAAAAAGCCTATATATCGCACTCCACATTTTTACATTGCTTTGCTGATAGCTTTGATATTGACCGCCACTGCGGTAACTGCCATTTCGCAATGTAGTCAAACTGATTTTCAAGAACCGGTGACAACTTCCCCAACTCAAGCCCCTACCGATACTTTGGACACCGATATGTTCAGGTTGTACAATATCACTCCATTTTCTATTGCTATCCCAAGAAGCTGGTCGCATACCGCTAATGATGATAATGACTGCTTTCTTGATTCCGACAACAACATACTTTTTATCGCCACATCTCAATTGGACGATTCACAATCTCAAATTAACTCAAATGTTGTAGATGTTTTTATTGACGGATTTAAGGATTCGCTTGATGAATTTGACGAAATAGACAGAACCACAACTCATATAGATGACTTTTTCGCCTATCGTGTGACGGCGAACGTAAAAAAATCTGAGAATAAATATCACTACACCATGTATGTGTGGGCGACAGACCATTATTTGTGTGAAATGATATTTTCAAGCTACGGCAATGAGCAATCTGAAGAATTTGATTTGTTTGAAACCGACATTGTGAATTCTATAACTGTAGATTCTTCAAAAGATGTTCGTTCACCTAAAAAAGATTCAACAAAAAAAGCTACTGAACCCGAAACAGAAAAAACCACTAAAAAGCCGACAGAACCACCGACAGAAAAACCTGTCGATAAAATTACTGTCAGTCAATCGAATGCCTTAGAATCCGCAAAATCATATCTTGAATATTCTGCGTTTTCATATAATGGTCTTGTCGAACAACTTGAATATGAAAAATATTCACACGAAGATGCAGTTTATGCCGCAGATCATTGTGGAGCCGATTGGAACGAACAAGCCGCAAAATCTGCAGAATCTTATCTCGCGTATTCGTCTTTTTCAAGAGACGGCTTAATTGAACAGCTCGAATATGAAGGATTCACCCATGAACAAGCTGTTTATGGCGTTGAACAAAACGGATTATAATGTGTGAATATCGTTTGAAAAAATAAAATAAAAAAATCCGCCCTGACCTGTTGGCGCAGGACAGAGCGGAAACCATCACACGGGTGCAATGGTACTTTCATTAGCAAATATATTGTACCACACCCCTGCGAAAATTACAATATTTTGCAGGGGATTTTTGCGCCCATTTTTAGGAGCGTTAAAATGAAAAAATGTATAAATCGGCGGTGTAACCGAGATTTGCAGGACGATTATATATATTGTCCTTACTGCGGTAAAAACCAATCGGCTGACAAACCAAAAAACAGGCGCAGAACAAAAGGTACTGGCAGCATTTACATACGCAAAGACAGCAAGTCAAAACCGTACGCCGCCGCAAGCAGTATCACTGGCAAACAAGTTTACTTGGGTACATTTGCGACAAAGAGAGAGGCAGAAAATGCCCTCAAAGATTACGAGTATAATCCAGTTAACGGCTTTAACATGACGCTTGAGCAATTGCATGACAAATGGGTAAAAACCAAAGCGTATAAAAAACTTGGCAACAGTGTAAAAAGCAACTATGCAAGCGCCTACATCAAGCTAAAGCCCTTGTACAAGCGTAAGTTTAGAGACTTGCGAACATCAGACTTTCAATACATCGTGGATTATTACGATAGCCCACATCACGAGGTCGGCGCTGGCGGTAAATTAAAATATCTTCTGCCAAACGGTAAAGGTACCTATAAAGTCACTGATACACCTAAAATATGCCAAGGCTTAGGATACTCTGCACTACATAAGATTAAATGCTTTGTTACCAGTCTTTATAACTTTGGAATGCAAGAGGACATTGTAAACAAAGACTACGGCACATTTATAGAGCTTCCCGAACCTGAGGAGGTAAACGCTACACGCTTTACCGATGTGCAGTTAGAACTGATCAGACAAAACATAGGTAAAGTGCCTTATGCTGATTATGTTTATATAATGTGCTATCTCAATTTCAGAGTGACCGAGTTTCTTTCGCTCACTACCGAGCAGTACCATATGAGTGAACAGGGCATACCTTACTTTATCGCAGGCATAAAGTCAGATGCCGGCAGGGACAGAATAGTGCCGATACATCCTAAAATACAACAGCTCGTTCAGAATTGCATAAATAATAACGGTGAAACAATCTTCTGCCGAACACACGAAGGTTCAGAGTTTGGTAAAGCAATGGACAAGGATTATTTCTTAAAGTACGCATTTCGTCCGGCGATGCAAGCCCTCGGGTTGGGTGATGAATTTACTCCGCACTCTTGCCGTCGAACCTTTTCCACCCGTATGTCAGCGGCAGGAGCAAGGGAAGAAGATATTATCGCACTTATGGGCCATACAGATTACAAAGTTGATATTGATCATTATATCATTCAAGAGGTTGACACGCTATACAACGCTATCAAATTACTTGCATAAAATAAGCCGTCCGATTACATTTCGGGCGGTTTTTATTATGGAAAATCTGTAGTTTATCTGTAGTATAACACATCAAAAGGTGTAAAAAGAGGTAAATAATTTTGAAAATCAAAAATATTATAAACAAAGCAAAAAGCCAGTAAACAAGCCGTTTTTGGCTTAATTACTGACTTTCTTCGTGGCTCCCCCAACTGGGCTCGAACCAGTGACATCATGATT
>UMGO01000082.1_pt1 | contig 114126 bp, 92 predicted proteins | sample 1965301 | NCBI WGS metagenome assembly UMGO01 (sample SAMEA4836074, study PRJEB28245) | human gut metagenome | biome: gut microbiome; material: fecal sample | place: Denmark | collected 2008 | reverse complement strand
TTTTGACATGATCCTATTCCTCCACAACTTCCTGCTTTTTATCCGAAAGCACAAGCATAGCAAGTGCGATCAATACAATAATTAGTCCTGCAATTGAAAGCACTGTAGGAATTTCTCTAAAAAAGAAAAAGCCAAATACCATTGCTGCAATCGGCACTTAGAATTATGCGGTATTACCCTGAAATAAATTTGTTTGATATTCCCGTGAAAGAGTCCATCAAAAGCTCCTATGTACGTGAAAAAGCCGGACAAGGGACAGACATCTCAGTCTGCGCCTTATCCGGCTGTTGTTTCCACGAACAACTCGCCCTCCGAGCGAACTTTCGAAATTATAGCATGGGTGTGAGCAAATGTCAATGGATTTTCGTACAGCAGAAAATCTCCAAAGAAGTTGTGCGAACCCCGCAGTTAGAACTTTTCAAATTCGTTTTGGGAATCGTCCGTGATCGTTACAATATTGTCCTTGTGCTTTTTCAGGTTACGAGCCATTTTTTTGCTTTTCAGGCATCTTTTTCTTTTTATCGTGCGGCGGCTGTTATTTGCCGGTATCGCTCGCAACAGCATCGGCAATCAGCTTTTCCAGCGTAGCCATATTGGCCTCCTGATCAATGCCGCCCATGATCGGCTCCCCAACGATGTTGCCCTGACGGTCCACAACACAGGTTGTGGGGAAAGCCATGATGCCCAGTGCAAACTTGCCGGCCTCGCTGTCAGGATCAAAGTAGATATTGCGGAAGGATGCGCCTGCTGATTCCAGAATTTTCTTAGCGGTGGCGATATTGTCCGCGTTGCCGTCCAGCGTCTCGGTATTGACGCCGATGACCTCGCCGCCCTGCTCCTTGATGCGCTGGTTGAGTGCGTCAAGGTCATCCATCTCATCCACGCAGGGCTTGCAGCCGCTGAACCAGAAGTTTACAACGGTGAACGCATTGTTGGCAAACAGGCTGCTGTCAACGCTGTTGCCATCAAGGTCCTTGCCCTCAAACTGTGGGAAGGTGCTGCCGTTCTCCGCTACGCTCTGGCTGGTGGCTTCATCCTGAGGAAGGGCTGTGATCTGATTTTCGATTTCCCGGATCTTATCAGCGTCCGCTTTGAGGGAGGCGTACTCTTCCTCGGTGAACTGATCCTTCGCGTTATCCACGGCATCCATAAGGAAATCGCCGTAATTGTTGTTAAGGGTGGTCTGTGTCACATTTTTGTCCATCGAGGCAAAAACCTTTTCCCACAGTTCATCGTTCGCGGTCAGAATATCGTTTTCCTCTGCCAAAAGCTGCTCCTCGGTTTTGGTCTGTGCGGCGGAGGCTGTTTCACTGCTGGCGGTGGAGGCTGCTTCGCTGCCGGCGGCGGTGCCTGCCTGCTGGCTGCCGCAGGCGGCGAGGGAAAATACCAGAACCAGGCTGGTCAAAATTGCTGCAATTCGTTTCATACTCAAATCTCCTTACTGTTATCTGCCTTATCGCCAAAGCCGTACTGATAGTGTATCGCCTTGGTCGGGCAGGATTTTATACACATACCGCAGCGGATACACTCCGCGTGGTTTGGCGTCTTGGTAATATCCACATCCATCTTGCAGGCCCGCGCACAGGCACCGCAGGATACGCACTTATCGGTGTCCACCCGCATCTGGAAAAGAGATACACGGTTCATGACCGCGTAAAAGGCCCCCAGCGGGCAGAGCCACTTGCAAAATGGGCGGTAAAACACCACACTGGCAACAACGACCGCCAGCAGAATACAGAGCTTCCAGCTGAACAGCTTGCCGAGCGCGGCGCGTATCCCTGCATTGGTCAGCGAGAGGGGGATTGCGCCCTCCAGCACACCCTGCGGGCAGAGATACTTGCAGAAGAACGGATCGCCCATTCCCATCTCATTGACAACAAGCGCAGGCAGCAGCACCACCATGATGAGCAGCACGGCGTATTTCAGATATCGCAGCGGCTTCAGACGCTTGGTGGAGAGCTTGGGCGATGGGATTTTATGCAAAAGCTCCTGCAGCCAGCCAAATGGGCAGAGAAAGCCGCAGATAAACCGTCCCAGCAGCACCCCCAATAAAATCAGGATGCCGGTAATATAATAGGAAAATCTGAATTTTGACGAGCCGACCACTGCCTGAAACGAGCCGATCGGGCATGCCCCCGCCGCACCCGGGCAGGAGTAGCAGTTCAGCCCCGGCACACATACTGTTTTGCCCTTGCCCTGATACAGAACACCCTTGGCAAAATTCGGCAGGTGAATGTTCGTCAGCAGCGCTGCACCTGCTTGAAACCAGCCCCGGAAACGGGCCAGAAAAGAACAGTTTTTCTTATCCAATGCCAACACACTCCATACACAACCGGATAGCCTTTGCCAACACCGTATCTGCCTCCCCACGCCAGATGCCGAAGCCGATCATCAAAACGGCGGCCAACAGCAGCGCCGACTGGGCGATTGCTTTTTTGTTTATCATTTGCGGTTGCCCCTTTCTGCTTGATGAGAACAGTATACACCCACCAATATAAAATTTCTGCTAAGAAAAAATTAGCACAGACTTTATCGAAATCTGCTATAATGACTATTATAAAGGTATCGCTGCCGTGCTTTTGCCTTGTGCAGCGCCAAAAAATATCTTAGGCAACACCGCACAATTCCCGCCTGACGGCTTAAGCACCGCTCCGGCGGCTGCGGCACGGCATCTGCGTTGCCAAAATGCTCAATAATGTCGGGTTGCGGTACCCGCATCGTGCTTCGGGGGCAAAAGCCCCTCGCACTCTGCGACCGCTGCCCCTGCTTCGGTTCGCTGTTTCCGCCACTGGCGGCGCTCACCTTTGCAGCATCCAGTATTATCTGCGCTTTTGGCCTAGCAGCTGCCGCACCTCGCTCGCCGTATCGGCACTTAGAATTATGCGGAATTGCCCTTATAAATGCGGGAGATGATCGCTTATGCGCCTTTTGTTGATAGAGGATGAACCTACTCTGCGGGAAAGCGTGGCTAAAAAACTGCGCCGTTCCGGCTACGAAATGGATGACTGCGGTGATGGAGAGACCGCGCTCGAGCTGCTTGCAGCAGAGCGGTACGATCTTGTCCTGCTTGATCTCAATCTGCCGAAGGTGAACGGCATGACCGTTCTGCGCACGCTGCGCAAGACCGACCTTGAAACGCCGGTACTAATTCTGTCCGCCCGCAGCGAAATTTCCGACAAGGTGGAAGGGCTGGACGCGGGTGCCAATGATTATCTGGCCAAGCCGTTCCACCTGGCTGAGCTGGAGGCCCGTGTGCGCAGCCTGACCCGGCGGCAGTTTATCCAGCGCGATGTATGCCTGCGGTGCGGGCGGCTGACCTTCGACACCAAGAGCCGCCTTGCCATGGCGGATGGCCAGCCCATTCCGCTGACCCGTAAGGAAAGCGGCGTGCTGGAATATCTGCTGCTGCATCAGGGACGCCCTGTCAGTCAGGAGGAGCTGATTGAGCATGTCTGGGACAGCAGTGTCGATGCGTTCAGCAACTCGATTCGCGTACATATCTCTGCACTGAGAAAAAAGCTGCGCACCGCACTGGGGTACGACCCCATCCGAAACCGCATCGGTGAGGGGTATGAGTTGGAGGAAAACGAACCATGAACCGCATATCTTTTCAGTGGCGGATCACACTGATGACCGCCGTACTGATTGCAGGGGCCTGCATCTGCCTGAATCTGCTGCTCTACCGCTCTGGTGCCACTGGTATGGACAACCTGAACGGGTATGTCCTGCAATACCAGCAGAATGATGATGAAAACCTGATGATTGAAATCCCGGACGACCAGATGTCGGATTTTCTTATACAGTTTTCGCAGGAGGTCTACGATGCCAAGGCTGTTTTCGGCCGCAAGGGCTGGTGCATCACAGCAGCAGTAACGCTGCTGAGCGCGGCGATTGCCTATTTTGTCAGCGGCAAGGCTCTGGAGCCCTTGAAAAAGCTTGCACAGCAGGCCGAACGCATTGATCAGGACAGCCTTGTGGAGGTTCGCTTAGAGGAAAACACGATTCCGGAATTTCGCGACTTGAGCCAGTCTGTCAACCGCATGCTGGACCGGCTGGCGCATTCCTTTGACCTGCAGCGTCAGTTTGCCGGCAATGCCGCCCATGAGCTGAAAACACCGCTGGCCATCATGCAGGCAAAGCTGGAAATGTTCGCTGAAGAACACCCCGACGCCGACAGCGAGATCACCGACCTGCTACGCTTTCAGACGGATCAGGTGTCCCGCCTAGTAAGCCTTGTCCGCACACTGCTGGAAATGAGCGATCTGCAGTCGATCCCGCGCGAGGATCATATCGAGCTGGCCCCGTTGGCCGATGAGATCGTGGCTGACCTGACCCCATTGGCACAGCGCCGGAGTATCACCCTCTTTCAGGAATGTGAGGATGTCAGCATCAAGGGCAGCGACACCCTGATCTACCGCCTGCTCTTTAATTTGGTTGAAAACGGCATCAAATACAATACCCCCGGCGGTTCTGTGCATATCACGATCCGGCAAAAGAAAAGCAGCGCTGTGCTGCGTGTTGCAGACACAGGCTGCGGCATCCCTGAGGAGTATCGGACAAGTGTGTTCCAGCCCTTTTTCCGGGTAGATAAATCCAGAAGCCGGGAGATGGGCGGCGTAGGCCTTGGGCTTGCGCTTGTACGGGAGATTGCCCTGCTGCATGGCGGCACCGTTACAGCTGAACCGGCTGATGGGCATGGGACGGTTTTCACAGTCACCCTGCCGATACAAGCTTGACAGCCGTCTGCAGTGCCTTATTTCTCTGCCAATTCTACCACCGGCTTTGCCTCACTGGCGGCGATGGCAGGCTGCAGCTTGTTTTCCAGCCCGGTCTTTTGCAGCATATTGATGACATGGTATTTTACGGTTGAAGGCTCCACATAAAGCGCCTTGGCGCTCCCGCTGTAGGAAAGCCCGCGCACCAACAGGCGCAGCACGCGCATCTCGGCGGGGGTAAGATCGTACCGATGCTCTGTCTGTGGTGGAGGACACCTACACCCACACCACCGAGACCGAAAAGTGCGACCCCGTCAAGGACGACAGCTCGATCGGTTCAAGTACCGACAGCGATGGTTTCGGCGGAAGCTCGGGCGGGAAATTCTACACAGTACCGCTTTCGCTGTCACATTTTATTTTTCTCTACGTTGAAAGTATGCTATCTGGCATGGTATAATCTTGTTATTCAATCAAACATATATCAGGAGGGCTGTTGCCATGGCTGCAAACGCCGTTGACTTTGCGGGCACCCTTTGCGGATGCCGGTACGAAAAAGAACTGGAAACCCATTTTCGGGACTGTCTGCTGTTTTACATTGACGGGCGCATTCGGTTTGAGCGCTATTGCTATGGCGAGGCAGCCTGCCTGGTGTTCAGCCTGTGGGCCAACGGGCTGGACGAAACCGGCAAGATTTTGTGGGTGAAGGAGCCGGAGTTTGAGGTAGACCAGAAAGCGATTCCCCGTGTGATTACCGATGTACAGGAAAACGGTACTGCCCTGCAGGTGGACAACCAGCGCAAGCGCTATGTAAAAACCGAAGAGTTTGACGAGGACAAGCCCAACGGATATGGCCGTTTCAAAGTTTTTCTGCTGCGCCGCAAGCTGAAAAAACACTAAGGCAATACCGCACAATTCCCGCCTTGCGGCTTAAGCACCGCTCCGGCAGCTGCGGCACGGCATCTGCATTGCCAAAATGCTCGATAATGTCGGGTTGCGGTACCCGCATCGTGCTTCGGGGGCAAAAGCCCCTCGCACTCTGCGACCGCTGCCCCTGCTTCGGTTCGCTGTTTCCGCCACTGGCGGCGCTCACCTTTGCAGCATCCAGTATTATCTGCGCTTTTGGCTTGGCATCTGCCGCACCTCGCTCGCCGTATCGGCACTTAGAATTATGCGGTATTGCCCTAAGACGCGCGGGCGTTCCTGCGCACCCTTTTATTCTATTCACATTTATCAGCAAGCGAAATTGCCCCCGGCGTACCGCGCAAAGCGGCACATCCGGGGGCAATTTTTATTTATTCGATTATTCAGCGGTGGGGTTCTGCGCTGTCATTCTTTAGCAAATTAAAAGTGCTCCACACCCTCGTTGGTCACGCGGGCATAGATCAGCGGCGGAACTTCCGGCTTTTCGGCACCGATGGTCAGGCCGCCAACATACATTTCTTCCGCTGCGGCAAACAGGGTGTCATCATCCGCATACAGGGTGCAGATCGGCTCCCCTGCCTTGACGGCATCGCCCAGCTTTTTGTGCATGATGATACCGGCAGCAAAATCGATGCTGTCCTCTTTTTTAATGCGGCCTGCACCCAGCAGCACGCTGGCGTTGCCGATACGCTCCACATCGTTCTGCACGATGTAGCCATCCGCCGGGGCACAGATATCGTTGGCATATTTTGCCTTGCGGAAAAGCGAGGCATCCCGCAGAACGCTGGTGTCCCCGCCCTGGGCGGCAAACATTTTGCAGCAAATCTCAAAGGCGGAACCATCGGCAATCACCTGTTCCGCCATGGCGCGGCAGGCGGCCATCTCCCCCTTACCCGCCAGATACAGCATATTGGAGGCCAGCTGCAGGCAGACTTCGGTCAAATCCGCCGGGCCTTTGCCCTGCAGCACGGCCATGCTCTCAGCCACTTCCAGCGAGTTGCCGATGTTATGGCCCAGCGGGGTGTCCATATCGGTAATCAGGGCTGCCACTTTGCGGCCATGTGCCGTGCCGATGGAAACCATCAAGCGGGCAAGCTCCACGGCTTCGTCCAGGTTCTTCATGAACGCACCGCTGCCCATTGTAACATCCAGCAGGATCGCATCCGAACCAGCCGCCAGCTTTTTGCTCATGATAGAGGAAGCAATCAGCGGAATGCAGCCTACCGTTGCCGTAACATCCCGCAGGGCGTACAGCTTTTTATCCGCCACCGCAATTTTGCCGCTCTGGCCAATGACTGAGATACCGATCTCATTGACCTGCTTAAAGAATTCTTCCTGCGTCAGTGAGGTGCGGGTGCCGGGGACGGACTCCATCTTATCAATGGTGCCGCCGGTATGGCCCAGGCCGCGGCCGCTCATTTTGGCAATTTTTACGCCGCAGGCTGCCACAATGGGAGCAATAACCAGGGTGGTTTTATCCCCCACGCCGCCGGTAGAGTGTTTATCTGCTTTGATGCCCTGAATGGCGGAAAGATCCACCATATCGCCGGAATGTGCCATCACATCAGTCAGTTCAGCCGTTTCGGCATCGGTCATGCCGCGTAGGTAAATTGCCATCAGCAGGGCGGACATCTGGTAATCCGGCACACTGCCATCCACATAACCGTTGACGGCAAAGGCAATCTCTGCCCGCGTCAGGGTTCCGCCATCGCGCTTTTTGGCGATGATATCATACATACGCATTTGGGGTTCTCCTATCTTTTTATGTGCACCTGAAAAATAAGGCGAAAGCAGCTGGCAGGGTTTTATCCTGTCGGCTGAATTGCTGATTCTTCTGGTACACTTTTGTTAAGGCAATACCGCATAATTCTAAGTGCCGATACGGCGAGCGAGGTGCGGCAGCTGCTAAGCCAAAAGCGCAGATAATACTTTGTGTATTATCGAGCATTTTGGCAACGCAGATGCCGTGCCGCAGCCGCCGGAGCGGTGCTTAAGTCGTAAGGCGGGAATTATGCGGTGTTGCCTAAAACGCAAAGCGCCCGCCCGGACCGGCTTGCACAAGCCTGCGGGGCGGGCACTATTGCTGGTTTTATCTGCGGGGCTTAACGGCTGCCCTTATCGTAAGGGATGCCTTCGGCCTTGGGGGCCTGGGAGTTCTTGCTGGTAAAGGCAAGAATAACCATGGAGGCAATGAACGGCATCATGTTATAAATGTTGCTGGACCAGCCAAGCTGTGCCAGAACGGTGGAATCCGCAATGTTGGCAAGGCTCTTGAAGACGGCAAAGAACATGGCCGCGCCAAAAATGTTGAACGGCTTCCACTGGCCAAAGATCATAACGGCCAGTGCCAAAAAGCCGGTACCGGCAACGCCGACTTCAAAGTTCCAGGTCTGCACGCTGGGGATAACGTAAGCCAGGCCGCCAACACCGCCCAGGAAACCGGAGATCAGCACACCGGCATAGCGCATGCGGTAGACATTGATACCAACGGAATCCGCTGCCTGGGGGTGCTCGCCGCAGGCGCGCAGGCGCAGGCCAAAGCGGGTCTTATACATAACAATGTAGCTGACAACCAGCAACACAATGCCCAGCGGGATAAAGATGCTGAGCTCCAGCCCGCCAATGGAGAACAGGAACGGCTTGTTGGTGTAGCTGATTTTGGCGGAGGTAGAACCGTTAAAGTTCTTGGCCAGAATCATGGCAATGGCGGTTGCCAGCATGTTTAGCGCCGTGCCGCCGATGGTCTGGTCGGCTTTTAAGTTGATGGAAGCAAACGCCAGCAGCAGCGAGTAAAGCATGCCGCAGACCGCGGCTGCCACAACGGCAGCCAGAACGATGAGCGCCGGGGCCATGGTGGTGGGCAGCGATGCGGTAACCAGCACGCCTGCCAGGCCGCCGACAACCATGATGCCTTCCAGCGCGATGTTGATTACGCCGGAATGCTCGCTGAACATGCCGCCAAGGGCAACCAGCATCAGAACAATGCCATACAGCAGGGTGTATTTGATAAGCAGCAGCATATCACTTGCCCTCCTTTTCCGGTTTGGTCACTGCCTTGGCTGCCGGTTCGGCATTGGCGTTGGCGGTGTCCTTTTTGTGGATCAGCTTTTTTTCAAACAGCGTGCGGAACAGCATGGAGAATGCGCACAGGTAGATGATAATGCCGGAGATCAGGTCGGCAATTTCGCTGGGGAAATACTTGGTGGGCAGGTATGCGCCGCCAACGCTGATATGACTGATGAACAGCGAAGAGAAGATGGTGCCGATGGGGTTCGAGTTTGCCAGCAGTGCGGTTGCAATGCCGTTAAAGCCCATAGCAGGCAAGCTGGTGGAGTTCAGGGGGTTCCACTCACCACCGCCGGACAGATAGAACAAACCGGCACCAAAGCCTGCCAATGCACCGGCAATCGTCATGGACAGAATAACGTTTTTCTTTTCATTGATACCGGCATAGCGGGCGGCGTTCTTGTTCAGGCCAACGGCTTTCAGCTCATAGCCAAAGGTCGTTTTTTCCAGCACGACCCACACCACAATGGCCACGATGATGGCCAGAAAGATGGCGATGGTGGTGTTGCTGGTGTGGAACAGTTCGCTCATCCCGCAGGAAGGAATCTGCGCCTGCGGGGCGTTGGTGGCCAGCTTCCAGGTGCGGGTGTTATGCGCATCATACATCACGCCGGAGCCGCGGCCATAGATGATCTCATTGACAAGGTACAGACCGATCCAGTTGAACATGATGGAGGTAATAACTTCGTTGATGTTCAGGTACGCCTTAAAGATGCCGGGAATGGCCCCCCACACCGCGCCGAACACAGCGGACACCAGCAGGCACACCCACCAGGGCATGCCCAGCACAATGGCAAAGTACAAAGCGCCGAAAGCGCCCAGCGTATACTGCCCTGCTGCGCCAATGTTGAACAGGCCGGTTTTGAACGCAAAGGCAACCGAAAGGCCGGTCATGATCAGCGGGGCGGTCTGGGTCAGCACCTTGCCGCAGCCATACGGGAAGTCATAAAAGCCGCCCTGCAAAATGCGCCAGAAGCCATCCACCAGGGCATGCTCCGGGTTGATGATAAACAACGCAATCAGGCCGATGACCAGGCCGATGACAATGCACATGAGTGCAGCCAGAACGCCGCTGCTGTTTTGGCGGATGGTTGTGCCCAAAGAAGGCTTGTTTTGTTTTGCCATGGTTTACTTTGCCTCCTTCTTTTTTGCACCGGCCATATACAGGCCCAGTTCCTGCACGGTGGTGGTCTTGGGATCAAATTCGCCCACGATCTCGCCTTCGTACATCACCAGGATGCGGTCTGAAAGGTTCATAACCTCATCCAGTTCCAGGCTGACCAGCAGCACGGCCTTACCGGCATCGCGCTGGGCAACAATCTGCTTGTGGATATACTCAATGGCTCCAACATCCAGGCCGCGGGTAGGCTGCACAGCCACCAGCAGCTTGGGATTCTTATCGATTTCGCGCGCGATGATGGCTTTCTGCTGGTTGCCGCCGGACATGCTGCGGGCAATGGTCACACTGCCCTGGCCGGAACGCACATCGTACTGCTCAATCAGGTGGTCAGAATACTTGCGCACTTCATCCGCCTTGATAAAGCCATTATGCTGGAACTGCGGCTGCCAGTAGCGCTGCAGCACCATGTTCTTTTCCAGCGTGTAATCCAGCACCAGGCCGTACTTATGGCGATCCTCCGGGATATGGCTCATGCCGTCCTTGGAGCGCTGGCGGATGGAAGCGTGGGTGATGTCCTGTCCATCCAGCGTGATCGTACCGCCGGAGATTTTTTCCAAACCGGTCAGGCCGTACACCAGCTCGGTCTGACCGTTGCCCTCAATACCGGCAAGGCAGACGATCTCACCCGCGCGAACGTCAAAACTGACATTGCGCACCGCATCTTTTTTATGGGTGCGGCTGGGCACCGTCATGCCCTGCACGCTCAGGATGGTTTTGCCGGGCTGGGCGGGCTTTTTGTCCACCACAAACTCAACATCGCGGCCAACCATCATGCGGGAAAGCTCTTCCTTGCTGCTGTTGGCAATATCCACGGTGCCGATATACTTGCCCTTGCGCAGAACCGTGCAGCGGTCCGCCACGGCCATGATCTCGTTCAGCTTGTGGGTAATAAACAGGATGCTCTTGCCCTCAGCCTTAAAACCGCGCATGATCTCCATCAGTTCGTCGATTTCCTGCGGAGTCAATACAGCGGTGGGTTCGTCAAAAATCAGAATTTCATTGTCACGGTACAGCATTTTCAGGATCTCAACGCGCTGCTGCATGCCAACCGAGATATCGCTGACCAATGCATCCGGGTCTACACGCAGGCCGTATTTTTCCGAAAGCTCCACGACCTTTTTGCGGGCGACCTCTTTTTGCAGAAATCCCGCTTTGCAGGGTTCCACACCCAGCATGATGTTATCCAGCACAGAGAAGCACTCCACCAGCTTAAAGTGCTGGTGGACCATGCCGATGCCAAGGTCGTTTGCATCGTTGGGGTTATTGATCTTGACTTCCTTGCCGTTTTTCTTGATGACGCCCTGTTCCGGCTGGTACAAGCCGAACAGAACACTCATGAGGGTGGATTTGCCGGCGCCGTTTTCGCCCAGCAGGGCATGCACTTCGCCTTTGCGCAGCTGGAGGGTGATGTTGTCGTTTGCCTTGATACCGGGGAACTCCTTGGTAATATTCAGCATCTCAATGACAAAATCTTCAGCCAATCCGCTCACGCTCCTTTCACGAATCAAAGTATTGGGGCTGCCCTGCCGCCAAGATAGCTCTGGAACCCCGGCCCCACAGCAAAATTTGTGCAAAGCTGCCGCAGCGCACCGTGCAGCTTATGCACCGGCACAGTGCGCTTATTAGTTTTATTATACAGTTTTTTTGCTGAAACCACAAGTAAAATCTTGCATTTTTGGCCCCGGGGCGGGGTTTATTTTGCAAATGGTTGCAAAAACGCCCCGGCTGCCGCAAAAAGCAGGGCCAGGGCGTTTGTTTTTTATAATATTAGGCAATACCGCATAATTCTAAGTGCCGATACGGCGAGCGAGGTGCGGCAGATGCCAAGCCAAAAGCGCAGATAATACTGGATGCTGCAAAGGTGAGCGCCGCCAGTGGCGGAAACAGCGAACCGAAGCAGGGGCAGCGGTCGCAGAGTGCGAGGGGCTTTTGCCCCCGAAGCACGATGCGGGTACCGCAACCCGACATTATCGAGCATTTTGGCAACGCAGATGCCGTGCCGCAGCTGCCGGAGCGGTGCTTAAGCCGCAAGGCGGGAATTGTGCGGTGTTGCCATTACTTTATTCTATTTTGTTTTCCACGCATCAATGTTCCATCCTCCAGAATGCGCAGGAGTACGGGGGCAGATCGCTGCCGCCGCCAAAGTCATGCGGCTGGCCGGTGATCAGATCCACCGCGGTGCCGCAGCCGGCGTTGAAATCCGCGTGGTAGGTCTCCCCTGCCGCGTTGATGGCCACCAGCACGCGCTCGCCATCCACACGGCGTTCAAAAATCAGCTGGCGGGGCTGCACCATCACATTGTGGTAGCTGCCCCAGCGCAGGGCGGGGCTTTCGGCGCGGGCTTTGGCCAAGGCAGAGATCCATTCGGTCAGTTCGTTTTCCTGCGGCTTTTCAATGGCGGGGCGCAGGGTGGCATCACCGTTTTTCTTATCGCCCTCCAGGCCCCACTCGCTGCCATAATAGACTGCCGGAACGCCGGGCATACCAAACAGCAGGCCGTAAGCCGGGCGCAGCATGGCTTTATCCGTCAGGATGGTGGCAATACGGCTGACATCATGGTTGTCCAAAAAGCTTAACAGGTGGCGGCCGGTGTACAGGCACCACTGCTCGGAGCCAAACTGGCGGTTCAGACTGTAGGCAATCTCGTGCATATTGGCGGAGTTAAAGCTGGAATACAGGCCCTTGTAGCATTCATAGTTGGTCACAGCATGGCAGGCACGGTCGTTCATCCAGCGGTTATAATCGCCGTGCAGGGTCTCGCCCATCAGGGCAAATTCCGGCTTGATGCTGTTGGCCAAGCCGCGCAGCTCTGCCAGGAAATCCAAATCCAGGCAGTAGGCAACGTCCAAACGCAGGCCGTCGATATCATAGTCCCGTACCCAGCCGCGCACCGCGTCAAACAGGTGTTCCTTCACCGCCGGGTTGCGCAGGTTCAGTTTCACCAGCTCATAGCAGCCTTCCCATGCTTCGTACCAGAAGCCGTCATTATAGCCAGTGTTGCCGTCAAAGCTGATATGGAACCAGTCTTTATAGGCGCTGTCCCACTTTTTCTCCTGCACATCGCGGAACGCCCAGAATCCGCGGCCTACATGGTTGAACACGCCGTCCAGCATCACGCGGATGCCGGCTTCATGCAGGGCTTTGCAGACAGCCTGGAAATCCTCTTTGGTCCCAAGGCGCGGATCAACGCGATTATAATCGCGGGTGTCATAGCCGTGGGCATCGCTGTCAAACAAAGGATTAAACAGCACACAGGTTGCGCCCAATTTTTTTATATGTTCCACCCAGTCCAGCACGCGCAGAATACGGTGTTCCCCGGTCTGGTCGCTGCCATCGTTTTGCAGCGGAGCACCGCACAGGCCCAGGGGATAGATCTGGTAGATTGTTGCATCATCAAACCACATAACTTTTACTCCTCAATTTTGTTTTTTCTTTTGGCAATGCCACGCAATTCCACGTGCCAATACAACGCGTGAGGTGCATCGGCTGCCAAGCAAAAAGTACAGATCATACTTTGTGTATTATCGAGCATTTTGTAACGCAGACGGCGTGCCGCAACCGCCAGGCAGGAATTGTGCGGTGTTGCCTTTTATTTATCTTTTCGCTTTCGCATCAGAACTTCTTTTTCAGCCTGGGGGCAATGCGCTGGCGGTACAGCGGGGTGATGGCCGTTAAGGCACGGTCACACAGCCAGAACGAAAGGTTGCCCAGCGCCAGCAAAGCCAGCAGCATGGGGGTACCTTCGGCGGCAAACTCCTGCACCAGTTCCGGCGGGGCCAGCACCACGATCAGCAGCGCATACATGACGACCACCGCCGCATTGAAGCAGCCAAACTTGGCCATCCACCGCAGCACACCGCGGCGGATGTTGTTCAGCCGCACCCGCAGCACAGGGTAATACCCCAGCACCAGAACATAAAACAGCACCAGCTCTTTATCCGGCACCAGGAACAGCGAAAGCAACGACACAACCGCATACAACAACAGTGCATACTTTTTGCCGTAATCTTCCAGCACAGGAATAAGCAGAAAGCTGGCCAGCATGGGCGCGGCGTAAGTGCCGATCTGCAATACGTTGCCCACAAGCAGCACCACCACCGAGAGCGCACTAAGCACACCGCAGAGCGCAATTTTTTGAGATTCTGTTTTTCGCAAAGGTCAAAACCTCCTGTGTTGCATTTGCCGCACAAGAAGTATTATACACTACGCGCATAAAATGTGCAACATGACGAAGGCATTTATTTTAATGTCCTTTCCTGGCCGTTCGCCATAGTTGGCCGCACAGCGCTCTATTCTGCCATTTGCTGCACGGTAAAAAAGCGGTATCCCTTGGCCGCAAACCATTCAAGGATATCCGGCAATGCCTTGACTGTCTCGTGGGTGGCATTGGTATCGTGCATCAAAACAACACAAATCGGCTGGTCTTTGGCATCGTTCTGGACATTGCGCAGGATCTGGGCGGCGTTGGGGTGGCTGGCGGTGGCGTCCTCGGCGCACACGTTCCAGTCGATCCATGCATAGCCTTTCTGCTCAGCCTGGGCTTTGAGCTGCTGCATGATCTGCCGTCCGCCGTATCGGTGGCTGACCGTGTTGGTGCTGCCGCCGGGGAACCGCAGCCAGTGGATCGCATCCACATCGATATAGTTCGCCAGCGTGGCGCGCAGAGCTTTGATATCCAGCCAGAAGTTTTCGGTGCTGCTGTAAATGCGGGAATAGGAATGGGACGCGCTGTGCAGGGCAATCTGGTGGCCCGCAGCCTCAATATCCGTTAGATACGACAGATAATCCTGGTTCGCGTCCTGTGCAGTGACAAAAAAGGTGGCTTTGGCATCACATTTTTCCAGCGCAGCCAGCACCTGCGGGGTATATTTGGAGGGGCCATCGTCAAAGGTCAGGCAGCAGATCTTCATGGCAGCGCCCTCCTCCCCCGGCAGCTGGGTGCCGCCCATAGCAAGGGTGGGCACAGAGAACGAAGCATCGGGAATGGTGGTTTCGCAGGCAGAATCGGCCGGGAACCACAACGGCCAAAGCAGCCCGATCAGCGCCCCCACCACAGCCGAAATGAGCAGCCCGGTCACAAACAGGCGCTGCTGCCTGTCATTGTTGGTTTCCCTGCGCATACACAAACGCCCCCTGCCGCACTGTTTTGTTCCAAACATATGCAGCAGGGGGCGCAGATAGATATAATTTTGTAAGGCTCAGAACAGGTTGCGGGCGCGCAGGCGGCGGTCCAGATGGCCTTTGTTGCGCAGCCAGGTGCTGGGGGCAAACAATACCAGCATGGGGAAGATCTCCAAACGGCCCACCAGCATATCAAAGCTGAGCACCAGCTTGATCAGCGGCGAAAAATCCGCAAAACTGACCATAGGGCCGACCAATTCCAGACCGGGGCCGATGTTGTTCAGGCAGGATGCCACCGCGGTAAAAGTAGTAACCAGGTCAAACTGGTTGATGGCCACCACCATGGTGGACAGCACAAAAATGATCAGGTAGAGGTTCATGTAGGTGCGCACGCCAAACACCGTTTTATCGTCCAGGGGCTTGCCCTCAAACCGGACGGTAGTGACAGCATGGGGGTGCAGCACCCGCATTAAATCCTGCTTGGCAGTTTTGCACATAATAATGATACGGCTGATTTTGATGCCGCCGCCGGTGGAACCCGCACAGGCACCAAAGAACATGAGCAGCACCAGCACCGCCTTGGAGAAGGTGGGCCACATGTTAAAATCTGTTGTGGCATAACCCGTGGTGGTAATGATGGAAGCCACCTGGAAGAAAGAATAGCGCAGGGACTGCCACACATTGCCATACAAGTGGAAGATATTGCCCGCAACGGCCAGGGTGGAAGCTGCAATCACGCCAAGGTAGACCCGCATTTCCTCGCAGGCAAACGCTTCCTTAAAATGGCGGATGAGCAGGAAGAAATACACATTAAAGTTGATGCCGAACAGCACCATAAAGACCGCGGTGATCATTTCCACCGCCGGGCTGCCGTAAGCACCAATGCTGGCCGCACGGTTGCTGAAACCGCCGGTGCCCGCCGCGCCAAAGGCGGTGATCAGGGCATCGTACCAGGGCAGACCGACCAGGCGCAGCAAAATTGTCTGCACCACGGTAAGCACCAGGTACATGGCATACAGGATCTTGGCAGTATCGCGGATCTTGCTGGAGATTTTGCCCACCGAAGGCCCCGGCGATTCGGCGCGCATCAGGTGCATGGCGCGGCCATCGCTGACCGGCAGAACCGCCATGGTAAACACCAGTACGCCCATGCCGCCTACCCAGTGGGTAAAGCTGCGCCAGAACAGCGTACTGTAACTCATGGCTTCCACATCGCGCAGGATGCTGGAGCCGGTGGTGGTAAAGCCGGATACCGTTTCAAAAAAGGCATCCACAAAAAACGGGATATCGCCGCTGATGATAAACGGCAGCGCACCGAACACGGACATCAGCACCCAGGCCAGTGCCACGATCACAAGACCCTCGCGCGCATAGATCGCCGTGTTGGCGGGGCTGCGCAGCCCCAGAACAAGGCCCAGCACAGCCAGCCCCACCGCCGTTACCACAAAGGCAAACAGGCAGCTCCACTCGCCATAAATAACAGCTACAATAGACGGAGGCAGCAGCAGGGCGGCTTCAACCATAAAAATACGGCCCAGCACATACCCAAGCATGCGGTAGTTCATTCCGTTACCCCCTTGCCATAATATCGCGCAGATCGGTCAGATCGGTGTTGGTGGTAACAATGATCACATCATCCCCTGCGCAGAAAGAATCGTTGCCGGACGGGATAATCGTCTTGCCGTTTTCGCGGATAATGCCCGCCACAAGGATATTTTTGCGCAGGTTCAGGTCCCGCAGCGGCACACCGGCAAACGGCACATCGGCGGTAACGCCGAATTCCAGCGCTTCCACCTTGCCGCCTACCAGACGGTGCAGGGTGCGCACATTGGTAGCCTGGCTGTTCTGCATGGCGCGCACATACTGTACGATCAGCTCGGTGGTGACAGCGCCGGTGGAAACCAGGCTGTCCACCAGGCCGCGCTCTGTCACCACATCGGCAAAGGATTTGCGGTTGATTTTAGCCACCACCTTGCAGTGGTTCAACTGAGAAGCATACATTGCCAGAATAATGTTGGTTTCGTCCAGACCGGTCAGCGCCACAAAGGCATCCATATCGGCAATGCCTTCCTCCGCCAGCAGCTCGCTGTCGGTGCCATCGCCCTGAATGATGAGCGCACGGGGGATTTTTTCGCTCATATCCTGGCAGCGGGCGGGATTGTTGTCAATTACGGTAACGTGCATGTTCATCTCGCTCAGTTCTTTGACGAGATAATACGCCATGCGGGAAGCGCCCACCACCATGACATTGTTGGCGCGCTCCTTGAAAATACCCAGGCGGCGGAAAAACTGTTCCAGTTCCTGCGGGGTGGCCATCAGGTAGATTGTATCCCCTTCTTCCAAGGTAAAACTACCGGTGGGGATGGTGATCTGTTTGCCGCGTGCCACGGCGCAGATCAGCATTTTGACCCGCATGTTGCTGTACAGGTCGCTCAGCTGCAGGCCGGTCAGGGGGTTGCCCTCGGTCAGGCGGTATTCCACCAGTTCAAAGCGCTGCTTGCTGAACTGTTCCAGCTTGAGCGCATTGGGGAAGCGCAGCACGCGGGCGATCTCGCGCGCCGTGGCCTTTTCGGGGTTAATGACCATCGAAAGGCCCAGTTCCTGGCGCATAAAGCGCAGCTGCTTTTCATATTCCGGGTTGCGGATGCGCGCAATGGTATGGCGGGTGTTCAGCTTTTTGGCAACCAGGCAGGCCAGGATGTTGATCTCATCGCTGTCCGTTGCGGCAATCAGCAAATCGGCGCCGCCTTCAAATGCTTCGGCCTGCACTTCATAGCAGCCACCGTTGCCGGTCACGCCGCGCACATCGCAGATATTGCAGATATCATCCACAACGGTCGGGTTGCGGTCAATTACAACAATGTCGTGCTTATCTGCGCTGAGCTGCTGGGTCAACGCGCGGCCCACTTTGCCCAAACCCACAACCACGATCTTCATTCGGTTTCCTCTTTTCCGCCAGATCCTTATGGCATACAGCTGCTGCGGTATCGGTTCAGGGACGACGCCAAACAGCAAAGCAGCCTGTCAAGGTGTTTCTGAAAGCAAAGAAAATGACAGATATTCCGCAAACACAAGCAGGATGTAAGGCAAAGAGCCGCTGGAGCCCTTTGTGGCTTCCAAGGCTTTTTAAGGCAACACCGCACAATTCCCGCCTGACGGCTTAAGCACCGCTCCGGCGGCTGCGGCACGGCGTCTGCGTTGCCAAAATGCTCGATAATACACAAAGTATTATCTGCGCTTTTGGCTTAGCAGCTGCCGTGCCTCGCTCGCCGTATCGGCACTTAGAATTGTGCGGTATTGCCTTAACGTAAAATCCGGCTGCATTTCTAGAAATAGACTATATTTTCGACTTTTCAGATACACCCCAAGGCCATATTAACACAATTTTAATGTTTGCTGGCAATACTGCATGTATTATAGCAGGCTTGCCGAAAAATGCAACTGGTCCCGCCGGGTATGCCGTACACTTTGGTCACTTTATGCAAAACTGCGGCGGCTTTTGCAGCAGGTTCACCTGTTTTTTACCCGCCAAAAAGCAAAGCGCGCACAGCCCTTTGTTCAGGCCATGCGCGCCGGATGGATATTTCTTTATTCTTCTTTATTCTATTTTAATTATACATCCTGCAGTTCACCGCGGGAAGATGCTTTCAGGTAAGCATAGATGAAACCGTCCAGGTCGCCATCCATCACGGCCTGCACATTGCCGCTTTCATAGTTGGTACGGTGGTCCTTGACCAGGGTGTACGGCATGAACACATAACTGCGGATCTGGTGGCCCCAGGCGATTTCATTCTGCACACCCTTGATGTCATCCACCTTATCCTTGTGTTGCTGCAGAGCGATCTGGTACAGCTTGGCTTTCAGCATTTCCATGGCGTACTCACGGTTCTGCAGCTGGCTGCGCTGGGTCTGGCAGGAAGTGACAATGCCGGTGGGCTTGTGGATCAAACGCACAGCGGAAGACGTTTTGTTGATGTGCTGGCCGCCTGCACCGGAAGAACGGTAAACCTGCATTTCAATATCCGCCGGGTTGATCTCGACTTTAATATTGTTATCCAGTTCCGGCATAACCTCCAGGCTGGAAAAGCTGGTCTGGCGGCGGGCGTTGGCATCAAACGGGCTGATGCGCACCAGGCGGTGCACGCCGTTTTCACTTTTCAGCATACCGTAGGCGTTGGCACCCTTAATCATCATAGAAGCGGACTTGATACCGGCTTCATCGCCTTCCAGCACATCCAGAACTTCCACGGTGTAGCCGTGGGCTTCGGCCCAGCGGGTGTACATACGGGTCAGCATCTCGGCCCAGTCCTGTGCTTCGGTGCCGCCGGTGCCTGCATGGAAAGTCAGGATAGCGTTAGAATGGTCGTACTCGCCGTTCAGCATGGTCATCAGCTGCAGTTCGTCAATGGATTTCTCCACGCCGTTCACAGCTTCTTCGCCTTCTGCTGCCAGAGAGGGATCATTTTCTTCCTCAATCATTTCCAGCAGGGTCTGGGCTTCCTCGTACTGGGTGGAAAGTTTGCCGAAGCGCTCCAGCTTATTTTTCACTTCGCCCATCTCGCTGATGACTTTCTGGCTTTTTTCCTGGTCATCATAAAAACCGGGCAACGTCATCTGGTGTTCCAGCTCTGCCAGGCGCTTTTCGCTCGCTTCAATGGAAAGGGCATCGCGCAGGTCGTTTACCGCAGTTTCCAGCCCGCCGAGCTTAAATTTCAATTCGTCAATGGTGATCATATTTGCTACCCCTTGGTCAATCATTAAAAATAAAGATACGCATAAATCAAGATGCTATCAGTATAACGCAAATCTTATTTCTTGTAAAGAGGTATAAAACACACGGCATGATCTGCACGTTACAGGCGTGCAGATTAAAATCGGCTTCTACTTTTTTGATACACACCAGCTATCGGCAGGCCAAAATCTGCCAATATTCTGCAAAAATCCGCTTTCTGCCCGCTTATTCACGAAAAGTTCTTTGCTTTCCATGGACATATGGTGTATAATATGGCTAAATTATTTCGTTTGCGCCTTTTTAGCCGCAGCGGAACAAGATGGATGGGCAGGATAACACTCCCCACCCTGAAAATTCGGAGGACCACACATGGCTGATTACAAGGGCAATACCTGCCCCGTATGCAAACAAAAATTCAAAGAAGCAGATGATATCGTTGTCTGCCCGGACTGCGGCACACCGTACCACCGCGAATGCTGGAAAAAGGTCGGTGTCTGCGTGCATCAGGCAGACCACGCCGCCGGGTTTGAATGGACCCCGGACAACGTGATTTCCGACCGGCCGGATGATATCGTCTGCCCCAACTGCGGCACCCATAACCCGCTGGGCGCAAAATACTGCAACCACTGCGGCGTTTCGCTGCCGGACCACCCGGATAACGTGCAGTACCAGCAGGATCACCCCGCCCCCGGCGGCAACGGCCCGGTGTACGCCAACGGCAGCTACCAGGCCGGCGGCGCCCCGCAGTATCGCCAGGCACCGCGCCAAGAACAGGCACCCGACCAGGACTTTTTCAGTGCAGGCAGCATGGGGCCGGATGGCTTTACCTGCAAGGAAGTCGGCCCCGATGACCCGATTGACGGCATCAAGGCGCGGGACTGGGCCAGCTATGTTGGGCCGTCCAGCATTTATTATATGATGCAGTTCTTCCGCATGCAGGAAACCCGGCGCAAAGCAGTCATCTCGTTTTCCGCCTTTTTCCTTGGGCCTTTCTATTTCTTCTACCGCAAAATGTGGAAGCAGGGTGTTCTTTTTGCGCTGCTGGATTTTATTGTGACGCTGCCCTCCCTGCTGTACCTGATGGCGGTATCCGGTGCGGAGTGGATGGTGGGTATGCCGTTTTTGCGGCTAATTCCCACGGCCATGCAGGTATGCTATGTGCTGAACTTTATCCAGATGGTTATTCGCGGCCTGTTTGCTGTGTACTGGTATAAAAAAGAAAGCGAACGCCGCATTCACCGCGTTTATGACCGCTGCCCCGAAGGCCCGCAACGCAGCGATGCCTTGGCCGCAACCGGCGGCACCAGCTGGGCAGCCGTTTTTATCTACCTTGGTGTTTACATCGCAGCCGGGGTTCTGGGATCTTTCCTGATGGGACCGGACCTGAACGCCGTAATCCGGTTTTTGACGATGTAAAAATATGAAGAAGTAAGGATAACCGATATTTCAGGAGGAAAATGTATGAAAACAGCATTGGTCATTATGGCAGCCGGCATCGGCTCCCGCTTTGGCGGCGGCATCAAGCAGCTGGCCGCTGTCGGCCCCAACGGCGAGATCATCATGGATTACTCCATCCATGATGCCATCGAAGCCGGGTTTGACAAGATTGTCTTTATCATCCGCCACGACATTGAGGAGGCTTTCAAGGAAGCCATCGGCAACCGCATTGAAAAGACCTGTGCCGACCTGGGCGTTGAGATTGCCTATGCTTTCCAGGAGAAGGACGCCATCCCCGCCGGGTACGAAGTTCCCGCTGAGCGCAGCAAGCCCTGGGGCACCGGCCAGGCAGTTCTGGCCTGCAAGAATGTCATCAAGGAGCCGTTCGCCGTTATCAATGCTGACGACTACTATGGCAAGGAAGCTTTTGTCCAGATTCACAACTTCCTGCAGGGCTACACCCCGGACAAACCGAACGCCCTGTCCATGGCCGGCTTTGTTTTGAAGAACACCCTGAGCGACAACGGCGCTGTGACCCGCGGTGTCTGCCAGATGAACGCCGAAGGCTACCTGACCGATGTTGTGGAGACTTCCGGCATTGAAAAGACCGCTGACGGCGCTGCCGTTGAGGGCAAGGCCATTGACCCGGAGAGCCTGGTTTCGATGAATTTCTGGGGCCTGACACCGGAGTTCGTGAAGGTGCTGGAGGACGGTTTTGTGGAGTTCTTTGAGAAGAGCGTTCCCGCCAACCCGCTGAAGGCCGAGTACCTGCTGCCCATCTATATTGGCGAGCTGCTGGAAAAGAATGCCGTGACCGTTCAGGTGCTGCCCACCCATGACAAGTGGTTCGGCGTTACCTATAAAGAGGACAAGCAGACCGTGATTGACAGCTTTGCCAAGCTGGTGGCCGATGGCGTTTACCAGAAAAACCTGTTCAGCGACCTGAAGCACTGAGCCCGCCCGTTGCAAACCGAATGAAATAAATCAAAGGGGTGAATCCCGGAGCCAGAGAATGTGCGAACCGCACAGAAATCTTTCCGCGGGTTCACCCCTTTTGATTGAAAACTGCAAAAGCATGGGATTTTGCACCATGGAAAGTGAGGGTAAAATGCGGTATCGTAAATGTAGGAGGGATGTACAGATGCCGAAACAAAACATCGAAGCCGTGAACATTTCCGCAATGACTGCCGAACAGCGTGATGCCGCACTTGCCCTGGATGTGGAGCGCCTGCTGCGCTTTGGCCGCAAACACAAGCTCATCAAGGAGCTGGATGCCATTGTAGCCCGCAACACCCTGCTGGATCTGCTGGGTCTGGCCCAGCCCAGCGAGGAAAATGTGCCCAAAGAGGATTTTGACACCCCCGCTGCCCTGCTGGACGAGATGGTGGAGCTTGCCGCCGCCAAGGGCCTGTTTGACGGCAGTGTGCCGCAGTACCGCATCAACTTTGAAACCCGCATGATGGGTGCCCTGATGCCGCGCGAAAGCGAAGTCTGCCGCAAGTTCCGCAAACTGTATGCCAAGGGCGGCCCCAAAGCTGCCACGGACTGGTTCTATGATCTGTGCGTTGTGTCCAACTACATCCGCACGGCGCAAATTGCCAAGAACATCCAGTGGAACACGGCCACCCCTTACGGTGAGCTGGAAATTACCATCAACCTGACCAAACCGGAAAAAGACCCCAAAGTGATTGCCATGGAGCGGCTGCAGCCCGCTGCCAGCTACCCCAAGTGCATGCTGTGCAAGGAGAATATCGGCTATGCGGGGCGCATCAACTTCCCTGCCCGCCAGACCCATCGCATTGTGCCCATAAACCTGGCCGGTGAAACGTTCTATCTGCAATACAGCCCCTATGCCTATTTCCATGAGCACTGCATCATGCTGAACGACAGCCACAAGCCCATGGAGATGGACCGCCATACCCTGGCTGAAATTTTTGACTTTGTGGCACAGTTCCCCCATTACACCTGCGGTTCCAACGCTGACCTGCCTATTGTAGGCGGCAGCATCCTGAGCCACAGCCATTTCCAGGGCGGGCGCTATGTCTTCCCCATGCAGAAAGCGCATATCGCCGTACCGCTGCGCAACGCGCGCTACACCGGCGTGAAAGCCGGTATCGTCAACTGGCCGGTTTCCACCGTGCGCCTGGTGGGCCGCAGTTCCCAGGAAGTACAGAATGCCGCGGACGACATCCTGCGCACCTGGCGTGATTACAGCGATACCAGCGTAGATATCATCGCCCACACCGGCGATACCCCGCACAACACCGTCACCCCCATTCTGCACTATGATGAGAATGACGGCTACATTCTGGACCTGGCGCTGCGCAACAACCGCACCACCGAACAGTATCCGGACGGCATCTTCCACCCGCACAAGGAATACCACAACATCAAAAAAGAGAATATCGGCCTGATTGAGGTAATGGGCCTGGCCATCCTGCCCGCCCGCCTGAAAGATCAGAGCGCCGCCATTGCCGATATCCTGACCGGTTCCGCCCCCAACACCAGCCGCGAAGCTGGCAGCCCGCTGGCTGTACACGCTGACTGGATCGATGGTCTGATCAAAAAGTACGGCACCGGCCTGAAGCGTGAAAAAGCCGAGGCTGTTCTGCGGGATGAGATCGGTATTGTGTTCAGCCATGTGCTTGAAAACGCCGGTGTCTTCAAGCAGGATGCCGCCGGGCAGGCAGCTTTCCTGAAATTTATGGAAAGCGTTGGTTACCGTAAGGCATAAAATGCGCGTTCCCGCCAAAAGCGGCAAAATATTTTTGATATCCTGCAAAATACACCTTGACAAAAGGTGATTCTGCTTGATATAATAAGTTGCTGTGTCAAGCAAGACACACATCCTTGCCCTTGCGTAAAGGCAAGGGCCTAAAGTCCAAAAGGAGGTGCACAGAAAATGGCTAAGTATGAAACCATGTTGGTTACCAGTTCTGCTCTGGATGAGGAGGCTTCCGCTGCCCTGATCGGCAAGTTCAAGTCCCTGATCGAAGCAAACGGTACGATCGATTCTGTCGATGATTGGGGCAAGCGTCGTCTCGCCTACCCCATCGAAGACGAAACCGAGGGCGTTTATACCGTGATCAAGTTCACCAGCGAGCCGGATTTCCCCGCAGAGCTGGATCGTAACTACCGTATCACCGAAGGCGTTCTCCGCAGCATTATCGTTGCCGAGGAAGCCTGATTGAGCGCCACGCACCCTGGTGTGCGTGTTGGGAAGGAGTAACTGAATTATGCTGAATGTGGTTGTTCTTATGGGCCGCCTTGTTGCGGACCCGCAGCTGCGCCAGACGACGACCGGCAAAAACGTGGCTTCGTTCCGCGTTGCCTGTGACCGTGGGCGCCGCGATGCCAATGGCCAGAACCAGGCCGACTTCTTTGATGTTGTCGCCTGGGACCGTTCCGCTGAGTTTGTCTGCCGTTATTTCCAGAAAGGTTCCATGATTGCCATTGATGGCCGTCTGCAGAGCCGTAACTATCAGGATAAGAACGGCAACAACCGCACTGCGATCGAGATCGTGGCCAATAACATTAATTTTGTTACTCCCAAATCCCAGAATCCCGCTGCTGGTATGGGCGCGCCGATGGCGTCCGCTCCGATTCCTGCAGCACCGGCTGATTATTCCCGTCCCGCAGCGCAGCCCGCTGCTCCCGCCTATTCGGCTGGCAGCAACGATGACTTTGCACTGATTGAGGACGAGGGCGATTTGCCGTTCTGAATCGATTATACCAATTTTACAAGGAGGTAACCGGATCATGGCTATGGATCGTTCTTCTCGTCCGATGCATCGCGGCCGCAAAAAGGTTTGCAGCTTCTGCGTTGATCGCATCGACCGCATTGATTACAAGGATCTGCCCCGCCTGCGCAAATACGTCAGCGAGCGTTCCAAAATCATTCCCCGCCGCGTCACCGGCACTTGCGCTTTCCATCAGCGCGAGCTGACCGTTGCTATCAAGCGTGCTCGCCATATGGCTCTTATGCCGTACGTCAGCGATTGATTTTAACGGCTGCTGAATAAGCACAGCAATCCCCCGCCGCTCAGGTTGCAAGGCCTGCGGCGGGGGATTTTTTACGCTTAATTAAAAGAGAATAAATAATAATGAATAATGGTCGTGTGACGCCCGCGGCGTCACGTTTTAATCAGGTCAGCCACTCCGGCGAAAAAACATTCTAGCTAGAGCAACTCGCCTATTTTATTTTTCGCCGCCGCGGGCGGCGCACCGACATTATTCTTTATTCTCTATTCATTATTATTTTTAATCAAACAACAACGCCCCGATATTGCAGGCTGCTTTCCCTGCTGTACCGGGGCATTCACTTTGTTCTTCTGTGGTGGGCGTCACGGTGCTGCTGTTGCAGCAGGGTCTGTGCTGTCCGCCCAGTTGGGCTGTTCGGAGGGTGTGGGCGATGAATCCACCGCAAACGCATCGTTGCGTGCCCCGGCGATATACACCGTCACGACAGTCTCATCTGCATCAAACTTGGTGCCTTTGCTCACATCGCATTTTACAACGCAGTTCTCTGCGTACTGGCCATCGTTTTCAATGATCTGCATGCTATAGTTGATGCCGGATTCATCCAGCTTTTTGCTGGCGTTGTTCTGCGTCCAGCCGATGATGTCCGGCATTTCCACCAGCATGGGGCCTTTGCTGACTACTAACTGGATGGTGGGTGCCTGTTCCGTGACCAGCGTTCCGGCCACTGGCTCCTGCCTGATGACGCAGCCCTCCGGTACAGTGGAGCTGAAATCCTCCGTCATGGCAATGCGGTAATGGGTATACAGCGTGTTATTTTTGATATCGGTCTTATAGTTCTTTCCCACAAGGTCCGGGTAAACTTCCACATCACTGTTGGTCGTGCTGGAAGCCGATGTGCCGGTGGATGCCGCACCGGAAACTGCCGGTTTTGTATCGCTCCCCTTGCCGCCTTTCAGCAAACTCCACAGCAACAGCACCACCAACACAAAGATGACCACCATGGAAGCCGCCAGAATCTTTTTGGTGGATACCTGGTTTTCGCCTTTTTCAAACATGGCGTTCGCCACGGTGGGATCAGTCAAGGCGCTCATCAGCTCCGGTACCGTCTGCATCCGCTTGGCGGGGTCCAGCCGCATGGCGCAGGTCAGCACCTGAGAAAAATAGGTCGGCACACCAGATTCCAGGCTGTGGGCGTTCTCCATACTGTCCCGTACCTTGCGCTGCGGGGCTGCCACCGGCACCTGGCCCGTTACCAGTCGGTAAGTGACCGCCGCCAGAGCGTACACATCGGTGTACCGTCCAGAGAATTCCGCCGCTGAATACTGTTCCGGTGCCGCATAGCCGGGGTAAAGCTGGCTTTTCAGCTCGCTGCCTGCCGTGCGCAGGGCCAGCGTGCCATACCCGGTCAGCCGGGCGGCACCGTCAATGGGCAGCAGGATGTTATCCGGGCAGATGCCGCGGTGGATCAGCCCGGCCTTGTGAAGCAGGGCCACCCCCTCCATCACGGGCTGCAGCAAGGTTCGGGCCTCCACGGGGGTCAGGGTGCGGGCGCGCAGTTTGAGGTAATGGGTCAGGGTCATGCCCTTCTCGGTTTCCTCCACCGCGTACACGGTGTTGTTTTCTTCCATCACATCCAGAATCTGCGAAAGGCCGGTTGCCGGGGTGATGCGGTGCAGGTCATCGTACAAATCTTTGAAATCCATCCGGCTGGTTTTGAACAGCACTTCCCGGCCCTCTTTGGGCATCAGGTCGCCATCCGGGCTGCGGCCATTGCACAGCGTTACCGGGAAATACTCTTTGATCAGCACAAACCGACGTTCATCATTATCCACACCGCGGTAGCACAGGCCGTCGCCGTCGGCGCTCTGGTATTCACCCACGGTGTAATGCCCGCCCAGTTGGGTGCCAAGGGGTAGCGCGCCTTCGGGGTTATGGTTTTCCAGGGACTTGCCGCAGTTGGGGCAGCTGCCATGGTAGCCGCTGCGCACAGGTTCCAGGCAGTGCGGGCAAAGGGGAAGTTGGCTCATAACATGGCTCCTTTGTGTAAAAAGAAGGCGCGTAAAAACCGAAATATCCGGCTTTTGCGCGCCTCCTTAAACATTCAAGCTCAAACCTTGGCTGCCAATCAGCGGTCCAGGTCTTCTTCATTCTCCAGGGTAGTCCATGCGTTCTGCACGTCGTCGTCGTCGTCCAGAGCGTCCAGCAGCTTGCCCATGTTGACCAGCTGATCCGGATCGGTCAGGGCGGTGGTGGTGGAAGGAACCTGTGCCACATCGGCAGAAATGAACTTATAGCCCTTTTCTTCCAGTGCGTTGCACACAGCGGTGAAGTTATCGGGATCAGTGGTGACCTGTGCAGCCTCTTCGCCTGCATCAAAGTCCTCGGCACCGGCATCCAGAGCATCCATCATCAGCTGGTCGGGGTCGGCATCTTCCAGGTCAACCACGATCACACCCTTCTGGGTGAACATGAAGCCAACGCAGCCCATCTGGCCCAGGTTGCCGCCAAACTTATCAAAGTAATGGCGCATGTTGGCAGCGGTACGGTTGCGGTTATCGGTCAGGGTTTCGACCATAACGGCAATGCCGCCGGGGCCGTAACCTTCATAGGTAATTGCTTCGTACTCGGTCTTATCGCCGCCCTCGGCGCGCTTGATGATGCGCTGAATGTTATCATTCGGCACACTGTTCGCCTTAGCCTTAGCGATCAGGGCTGCCAGCTTGGAGTTGGAAGCGGGGTTGCCGCCGCCTTCCTTAACGGCAACAGCGATCTCGCGGCCGATCTTGGTGAAAACCTTGGCACGGGCGCCATCGGTCTTTTCTTTCTTGCGCTTAATGTTATTCCATTTGCTATGTCCGGACATGAAAATCCCCCTAAAAAATTGATGTGTAACCGCACATTGAAGGCGGTAAGATTCCCGCACTTTGCGCAAAGTGCGCGAACCGACAAATTACATTAGTATAGTATAGCACATTTCTATGCCGTTTTCAATGTTTTGGCGGTGTTTTTCTGGATGTATTTGAAAACAAAAAGCGGCAAACGTTTTGTAAATACAGAACGAACTTTTTTCAAGTGCTAACCATGTTGACGAAAACGGGGCTATGGTTGCAGCTTTCCCTTTCCGCTTTTATGTCTGCACTATTTTTACGGTCATTTCAGGTTGCGCAGGGCTTTGGGGTAATGGTTCTTAATGCGGCCCCCGCTGGCCTTGCCCCCGCCGAGGGGGAAGCCATCCACCAGCACAGCACACCAGCCGTTCTGGGCGGTTTGGGCTTCGATCTCTTCCCCGCGCAGCCACGCTGCGGTGCGTGGATCCGCCAGGGTCAGCTCCTCGCAATTGGTGCACTGGGCACCGTAAGCCATAAACAGCGCGTGGGCCGGCTCAAAGCGCCCTTTTGCCGCGCGGCCCGCGGGCACCCCGGCGCGCAGCACATGCAGCTTTGCCGCGGGCAGCAGGGCGGGCGGCTCCAGCAAAAAGCCGTCCCCCACTACTGCAATGGGCTGGCCCGCCAATGTGGGGAAAAGCTCTTTGGCAAAGCTCTGCCACGCCTGCAATGCCTTGGCATCCACACGGGGTGTTTTGCCGCCTTTTCCTTTACCGTTTTTGCCGCGCGGCAGTTCCACCGCCGGGGCATCCGCCGCCTTTTGCAGTTTGGCCATAAAATGGCCCTCGCCGCCATCACAGGGCCAGATGCGGCGGCAGTATTCTGCCTGTAGCGGATAGTCCCCTGTCCGGTTGGCTTCACCGGGCTGGCCAAAGCCGCAGCCGGAAAGATCACACAGGGTAAACTCCGGATGCCTTGCCAGGAAAGCTGCGATCTGCCCTTCATCTTCCCCCGGCGCAAAGGTGCAGGTGGAATAGACTAAAATTCCGCCCGGCGCCAGCATGGCCGCGGCGTTTTCCAGAATCTCTGCCCCCAAAGCGGCGCAGCGATCCAGCAGAGGCTGGTCATACTGGGTCACGGCAACGCTTTCCTTGCGGAACATCCCCTCGCCGGAACAGGGGGCATCCACCAGAATGCGGTCAAACTGGCCAGGGTACGCGGCAGCCAGGCGGGCGGTGTCCTCGTTGGTCACAATGGCGTTGGTCACGCCCATGCGCTCCAGATTCTGGCGCAGAACTTCGGCGCGGGCAGCCACAAACTCGTTGGCCAGCAGCACGCCATGCCCAGCCAGCGCGGCGGCCAGCTGGCTGGTTTTGCCGCCCGGCGCGGCGCACAGGTCTGCCACCCGCATACCGGGGTGCACATCCAGCAGCGCAGCCGGGGCGCTGGCGCTGGGTTCCTGCGCATAAAAGGCTCCCGCATGGTGGTAGGGGTGGCGGCCGGGTTTCCAATCCGGCTGCGGCACCACAAAAGCGGACGCGCAAAACGGCGATGCTTCCAGCGGAAAATCCGCCAGCGCAGCAAACTGCTGCGGCGTGCAGCGCAGGGCATTCACGCTGGCCCCACGCACCGCCCCCTGCCCCGGATAGGAAAACATTGCATCAAACCGCGGGCCAAGCAGGGCGCGCTCCCGCTGAACAAACAGTTCCGGCAGTTGTGAAATTATCATGGATAAACCTCCATTTTGCATATCAGCGGCAAGGCTGGGCAGACTATTGGCAGAGCCGGTGGAACCCGGCCCCAAATTGTTTTTTGATTTTGAAAGGAGTACCCGCATATGGCACGCAGCACCAACGAACAGAACAAGACCCAGAACTGCAATACCCGCAAGGCCAGCCAGAAAGCTACCCAGAGCACCACGCAGAAAACCACAAACTCCACCACAGACTGCGGCTGTGGCTGCGGCACCAAGGGCAAGGACGACGGCAGCAAAAAGAAGTGATGCTTTGCCCTGAAAAGCCAGCTGCATATTGAAGGATTTGGCTTCAAAACGCATTTTTAAGGTTATGCACAGGGCAAGCGGCCGCGGGCGAACGATGTCTTCCCCTACGGAGCGCTATTTGGCAGTCTAAGGCAGTGCTATATCAACAGCACTGCCTATTTTATTGTGCCGCCACGCAAAAAGCCGGTGCCGTTTGCTGGGCACCGGCTTTGTTGCAGCTTGTGTTTCTGCGCACAGGCACTTATTGTTCCGGGGTATAATTTTTCCAGATCGTTTCAAACAGTTCTTCGATCCGGTCATCCCGGCCCATCAGGTGCAGCCAACCCAGCAGGCACTCAAAGCCTGTGGAGGCGCGGTATTCCTGCGCGGTGGCATGCTTGGCCACGCTGGCTTTGCTGGCATTTTTGCCGCGGCGCAGGATGTTCTGCTCTTCCTCGGTCAGCATCGGCTCAATAAGGGCAAGCTCCTGGTTCTGCGCGTGGGCAGATACATAATGCGTTGCCACACTGTGCAGCCGACCCGGCTGCAGGCGGGATGTTTCCACCAGACGCTGGCGGACCAGCAGTTCCAGCACGGCATCCCCCGCAAAAGCCAAGGCCAGCGGCGACATTTCGTGGATATCAATTTCCGGGTGTGCTTCAAATAACATGGCGTGCCTCAATAAACGTAATCGAACTCGTATTCGCCGATCTTGATGGTATCGTCCTCTTCCACGTTCTGGCGGACCAGCTCATCCAGAATGCCGGAATCGCCCAGCTGAGTCTGGAAATACTGCAGGCTTTCATAGTCCTCCACGTTGGTACCGGCCAGAATACGCTCCAGCCAGGGGGCGTCCACGGTAAACTCGTGGGCACCGGTGCGCTCCACGGTAAAGGGACGGGTGGGGGCATCGACCAAGCTGGGTTTAACGTACTCTGCCTCAAACACCTTGACCGGCGGCAGCTCTTTCAGGCGGCTGTACACCAGGGCGGGCAGAGCGTCCACCCCCTGGCGGGTTGCGGCGGAAATGGGCACAAAGGTCAGCCCCTTGGCTTCCACAAACTGCTTGAATTCTTCTACCTGTTCGGGGGTTGCGATATCACACTTGTTTCCCAGAACAATCTGCGGGCGGGTAGCCAGATCTGCGGAGAAGCCCTCCAGCTCGTGGTTGATCTGCTCAAAGTCCTCCTTGGGGTCGCGGCCCTCGCAGCCGGAAACATCCACCACATGCAGCAGCAGGCGGCAGCGCTCCACATGGCGCAGGAAGTCATGGCCCAGACCAACGCCATCGGCAGCACCTTCAATCAGGCCGGGGATATCGGCGCAGACAAAGCTCTGTTCCGGGCCAACGCGCACAACGCCCAGAACGGGGGTCAGCGTGGTAAAGTGATAGTTTGCAATTTTGGGGCGTGCCGCGCTGATGGTGCTGATCAGGGTGGACTTGCCAACATTGGGGAAGCCGATCAGGCCAACATCCGCGATCACTTTCAATTCCAGTGTCAGGTGCATATCCTCACCGGGCAGGCCGGGCTTGGCAAAGCGCGGGATCTGACGGGTGGGGGTGGCAAAGCGGGCATTACCCCAACCGCCGCGGCCGCCCTTGGCCACAACAACCGGGGCATCGCCGGAAAGATCCGCCACGACCAGGCCGGTCTCGGCTTCTTTCAGCACGGTGCCGCGGGGCACGCGGATGACCAGGTCATCGGCATCCTTGCCTTTCTGGCGGGCACCGCGGCCATTTTCGCCATCGGGGGCGGTATACTTGCGCTTATAGCGGAAGTCCATCAAGGTGGACAGGTTTGGGTCCGCCTGGAACACGATGTTGCCGCCGCGGCCGCCATCGCCGCCGTCCGGGCCGCCAGCCGCGACGAACTTTTCGCGGTGGAAGCTGACCGCGCCATCGCCGCCCTTGCCGGCGTGCAGCCAGATGGTTGCGACATCAATAAAATTACTGGTACTGGGCATGTGTTACCTCCTTTAGGGGGTGTTGCAAATACAAAGAATAGAGAATAATGAAACATGATGGTGTACCGCCAATGGCGGCACAGAATCGGATATTAAAGATTGGATTGATTGGTTAGTCTATGATTTTATAATATAGTGTGTACGCAGAATGGCGGGAATATTTTCTTTTTAGGGTACGCATCTGGGCATAGTTGTCGGAACGGTCGAGACCGTTCCCTACATCGCTTTTTATGACTAGCCGCAAACATTAAAAATATTTGTAGAGCAGGATGCCCTCACCCTGCCGTAGAGAAACCTTGCTTATCGCCGCAAACATTGCAAAGGGTTTGTAGGGGCCGATGCTCGTCATCGGCCCGCAGGGCGGGATAGGCGGCAAAAGATTGAGGCGAGCAAATAGGGTAATGTACCGCGGGACGATGCGAGCATCGTTCCCTACAGAACTTGCCGGGGTTTTGCAATCGGCCCTCTACCTTGCTACTCTTTTGCCACGTTTCCCCGCCTGTTCTCGCCTTTGGGCAAAAGAAAAGAGCGAGCCGCACGGCCCGCCCTTAAAGGTTACTTACTGCTTGACAGTGCAGCGCTTGCGGTCACGGCCAACGCGCTCGAAATGAACGCGGCCATCAACCAGAGCGTACAGGGTGTCATCGCTGCCGATGCCGACGCCCTCACCCGGATGGATGTGGGTGCCGCGCTGACGGACCAGAATGTTGCCGGCCAGAACAAACTGACCGTCGCCGCGCTTAACGCCGAGGCGCTTGGACTCGGAATCACGGCCGTTCTTGGTAGAACCTACGCCTTTCTTATGTGCCATTGTGCTTAACCTCCTTAGCCGTTGATCGCGGTGATTTCCACCTTGGTGTAGGGCTGACGATGGCCCTTGCGAACCATGCTGCCCTTCTTGGGACGATAGGTGATGATGTTGAGCTTCTTGCCCTTGCCGTTCTTGATGACCTTGCCGACAACGGTAGCGCCTTCAACAACGGGAGCGCCAACCTTAACAGCGCCCTCCTCGCCAACGGCCAGGACTTTTTCGAAGGTGACTTCGCTGTCAGCCTCAGCGTTCAGCTTCTCAACAAAAATGCTGTCGCCAACTTTGACGCTGTACTGCTTGCCACCGGTCAGAATAACTGCGTACATGTGATAACCTCTTTCAATAAGTCTCGCTGGATGCGGGGCGGCGTGCAAATGCACACACTTGCAGAGCCCATGCCATGCGGCTTAATTATCATACCACATGCGCCCGGTTCCGTCAAGATACTTTTTGAAATAATTTCAAATAGCAACGCCATTTTGCATGGCAGCAGCCTGGGTGGTGTTCTTCATCAGCATGGCGCGGGTCATGGGGCCAACGCCGCCGGGCACCGGGGTGATGTAACCCGCCACGGCGCTTGCTTCCTCAAAGTTCACATCGCCGTGCAGCTTGCCGTCCGCACCGCGGTTGATGCCAACATCGATCACCACGGCGCCGGGCTTGACCATATCGCCAGTCACAAAACCAGCGCGGCCAACGGCGGCAACCAGAATATCCGCGTTGGCGCAGATTTCTTTCAGGTTGGCCGTGTGGGAATGGCAGACCGTAACGGTTGCATTTTTAGCCAGCAGCAACAGGGCTGCGGGCTTGCCCACAATGTTGGAACGGCCGATGACCACGGCGTTTTTGCCGTCAATTTTGGTGCCGGTAGATTCGACCATGCGGATGCAGCCCGCCGGGGTGCAGGGCAAAAAGCAGGGCTGGCCGGTCTGCATACGGCCCACGTTGACAGGGGAAAAACCGTCCACGTCCTTTTCCGGCGGGATGGCGTCAATCACGGCGCGCTCATCGATCTGCTTGGGCAGCGGCAGCTGAACCAGAATGCCGTTTACGGTTTTGTCGGCTGCCAGCTCTGCAATTTTGGCCAGCAGTTCTTCCTGGGTGGTGGTTTCCGGCATGCGCAGTTCCAGGCTCTTGATGCCGCATTCGCCGCAGTCCTTTACCTTGCCGCGCACATACACCTGGCTGGCGGGGTTTTCGCCCACCAGAATCACAGCCAGGCAGGGTTCGATGCCCTTGGCTTTCAGGGCCGCTGCTTCGGCGGCAGCTTCGGCTTTGGTTGCGGCCGCAAGAGCCTTTCCGTCAATGATCTGTGCACTCATCTTTGCATTCCCTCCTGTGGTTTTCAGGTGCAGGATGCACCTAAACGTTACTCCCCTGCTTCGTCCTCCGGGGCCGGGGTTTCAGGCGCTTCGGCGGGCTGCTGGGGTTCGGCTACCACATTCCCCTCTTCTATCGCTTCACCATTGTCATTATTATCTTCCACTTTTTCCGCTTCGTCAAGGTCAAATTCCTCCAGGCGGCGGTTCATGGCGGCAGTGGCCTGAACAAATTCGTGATGGGACGCACTTGCGGGCAGTTCATCCACCACAAAATAAGTTCCGGCGGCATCCAGTTTCTTTAGGTTGCTCACCTGCAGCGGCACCATCAGCTGCGCGCCCTTAAATCGCTGCAACCCGGCCACCAGCAGCACCACCGCCGTGGCCACAGACACCAGTGCCACCAGCTGGCTGGTGCGCAGGGTGGAAGTGACCATCAGCGCATCGGTGCGCAGACCCTCGATCCAGTAGCGGCCCAGGCCGTACCAGATGATGTAGAGCAGAAACAGTTCGCCGTTAAAGCGGCGCTTTTTGATATGGCTTGCCAGCAGCACAACCCCCACCAGGCACCAGATGCTCTCGTACAGGAAGGTCGGGTGTACCGGCTGGGTGGGGTCCACAGTAACGCCCTCAGCGGCCAGGGTGGCCTGTACGCTGAGCAGGTAGTTATAGGTACCCTCGCTGTACATGCCCCAGGGCAGCGTGGTGTTGCTGCCGAAAGCTTCCTGGTTGACAAAGTTGCCCCAGCGGCCCACGCCCTGACCAATCAGGAAGCATATCCCAACCAGATCAAAGAGCGGCAGGATGGGAATGCGGCGGATCTTGGCCATCAGGCCGCCAAACACAAATGCGCCGATGACCGCGCCGTAAATGGCAATACCGCCCTGGCGGATATCGATCATCTGCCAGATGCTTTCATACTTGAACGGCGCAAACACAATATAATAAATGCGCGCGCAGACGATTGCCATAACCGCGCCCACCAGGATCACATCGATCAGGCGGTCGGAGTTGATGCCGAAATCATCCGCATTGCGGAAAGCAAACAGCATGGCAAGCACCATGCCCGCGGCGATGATCACACCGTACCAGTAAATGTTGAAACCGCCAATGCTGAGCGCAACGCGGTTGATGGTAAATTCCAGCCCAAGGCCGGGAAACTGAACATCAAAAGACATCTGCCATTACACCTCATTCCTTCGGGTCGATCTGGATATAGGCGCTGTTTTCTTCCAGCAGCATGGTTTGCAGTGCCTTGTTCACATCGTCAACGGTCAAAGTGGCCAGCGCTTCAATTTCATCTGCCAGGGTGCGGCCTTTCAGGAAGGCCATGCCCATCTCCTCGGCGGCATCGTCCACGTTCTCCACATCAGCCAGCATTTCGCCGTACATCTGGTTTTTGACCAGGGTAAACAGCTCCGGGTCTACGCCGTTTTGGCGCAGGCGGGCAATTTCATTCCGCACCATCTGGGCAACCTCACGCGGGGTCTCACTTTCACCGGTAAAAGCGATGACGCAGGCTCCCTCGGTGGAAAGATAATCGCCGCTGAACTCCGGGTTGACCAGCGATTCATCATACAGCTTGCGGTACAGATTCGTCAGCCCGCCGCAGATCAGGTCCGGCAGCAGGTCTGCGATGACCTCCATGCGGGTATCGCCGCGGTTGATGGCGGCTTCCTTGTAGCCAAGGGCAAAGCAGGGCTTGTTGACCGGCATGGTAAAGGTGGTTTCTTTGTGCTGCACCGTATCGGCTTCCTGCGGGAAGATGGTTTCCACCTGCGGGGGTTCCACTGCGTCATACACACCGTTGCGGCGGCAGGCTTCCACAGCCTGATCCAGCGTGATGTTGCCCGCAACGGAAAGCACCATGTTGCCGGGGCGGTAGAACGCATCGGTGCAGGCGTACAGCAGTTCGGGCGTCAGCTCGGCAATGCTCTGGGTGGTGCCGGCGATATCGTCCCGGATGGGATGGCTTTTATACAGGCAGCGGAACAGTGCGGTCAGCAGCCGCCAATCCGGGCTGTCGTCATACATTTTGATTTCCTGCCCGATGATGCCCTGCTCCTTGGCGATGGTCTCCTTGGTAAACCAGGGATGACCGACCATGTTGAGCAGAATATCCAGGTTTTCATCCGTCATGCCGGTTGCGGTAAAAATATAGCAGGTGCGGTCATAGCTGGTAAAAGCGTTTGCCGCAGCGCCAGTTTTGGCATACAGGTCGAACGCATCGCCCTGCTCGGATTCAAACATTTTGTGTTCCAGAAAGTGCGCGGTACCGGCGGGCAGCTGGATCCGTTTGCCGTTAAGGGTAAATTCCCGCACAACGGAGCCAAAGTTGGTGGCGTACATGGCGTGTACCGAGCTGTAGCCCGGCATAGTGCGGCACAAAACCGTCAAGCCGCTGGGCAGGGTCACGCTCTGGCAGTTGACCGCCCCCGCGGCTTTTTCCCGGATGGCAGCCGGGCTGTGTTCTGCGTGTTCCATCATGCGTTTTCCCCCTCCCCTTTTGCCGTCAGCGTGTAGCCAACAGAGTAATGGTAACTCTGCAGCACTTCGCGCACTTCGTCCGCCGTAACGGCGTTGGTCAGCACCTTGCCGTATTCCGGCGGGGCCAGCGCTTCGTCACGAAGGATCTGGCCATAGTACCAGCTTTCCAGTCCTCCGAGGGAATCCCCCAGCGAATCCAGGCTGGAAAGCAGGCTGCGGCGGCAGTCGTCCATTTCCTGTTCGGTGATAGGGCCGGTGCACAGGTCGTTCAGTTCTTTCAGGATCGCAGCTTCGGCTTGGGCTTCGCGGCCCGGCTCCACGCCGGAATCCACCATCATCACACCGGTGGCGCGCAGAGCGCTGGAACCGCAATAATAGCAAAGGCTCTGTTTTTCGCGCACATTGCGGAACAGGCGGCTGGTGGTGGAGCCGCCAAACACGCTCATTGCCATCCGCATCACGGTAATGCTGGGCAGGTCCTCCGGCGTGCCGCGGGTAAACAGCATACACAGCTTGGCCTGGGTCAGGCCGGGGATTTTCTCGCTGAAGTGCTGGGTTTCAATAATGGGCATGGCCAGCGGCATGGCAAAGCGCTGGGGGCTGCGGGCAGCGCCAGCCAGCTTTTGCAGCAGCAGCTCTTCCACCAGGGCGGGATCCGCCCCCTGCACCATCACATCAATGGATGCCAGCGAAAGGATGCGGTCATACTCGGCTTTCAGCGTCTGGGGCGTTACGTTGGGCAGGTCACTTTTGTAGCCGCCCAGCTCAATGCCTGCCGGGGAATCGCCGTAAAATTTGCGGCGGGCCTGGCGCACACAGTACAGGCGCTTATTGTTGAACTCGGCATCCAGGCGGCGGGCCAGGGATTCTTTTTCAATGCGCACAGCCTCCGGGTCAAACACACCATCAATCAGGTACGGCTCAAAGATGGTACCAAAGGCGATATCGGCATATTCACGGGTCAGATTCTCACCGTCAAGGGCAAAGCGATCCTTGATGCCGCAGATGTCCACCGTCAGCACGCGGTCAATTCCGGCGCTGCTCTGGTCCACGCCAAGGTCGGCACCGTACAGCCGCGCCAATTTGCGGGAAAGCTCCGTCATATCCGGGCAGCCCGCATAGCCGCGTTCCAGCACCAGCGGCAGCACAGCGGCATCCGTTGCGCTGCGGCGCAATGCCGGGTAGCGCAGATGGATGGTAATGCGGCAGCGGTTAAATTTTTCGGCATCCAATGTGGTGATAAATACACCGGGAGCCAGTTTTTTACGTTCCAAATCAGTATCCTCCGAATTTCTTCCGAATTCCTCGGATGATGGGTCCCGCCCTTAAAACGATGTGCGGCGTTTGCCGGTCATGGCGGCAACGTCCAGGGCCAAAACCGTGGTGTGTTCCACCATTTCCGGCTCAAAGGGCAGGTCCGGGCAGTGGTAATGCTGCATCAGCGCCTGCAGGGCGGTCAGCTTTTCCCCGCCCTCCACAAAGCGGACGGTCCCGCGGCCAATGACGCTCTGGTAGCTCATGCCATAAGTGCAGGAGGTTGCCCCGCCGCTTACGGTGCCGGGGCAGTCAGCTTCAAAGCTCACATTGGGGTCAGCGCGCAGCAGGTCCAGCTTGGTGCCAACGGGGGCACAGTGGAAATACAGCGTCAGGCTTTGCGGCCCGGCGGCCATACCAAAGTTCAGCGGAACAAGGTACGGCACGCCGGATGCCGGGTCGTTGATGGCAACGCGGCAGACGGGGCACTGTTCCAAAATGGCAAGTTGACCCTCCAGGTCCGCCACTTCACGATCCTTACGGCGCATTACGCTTCCTCCTTTGCGGCAAAATAGGCAATGCTTTGCTGGGCAGCGGTTTCGATCAGGTCTGCCAGCTCCTGCAATGTACCAAACTTGCGCACAGCGCACAGGTAGTGGTGGAATTCCAGCACCGGCGTCTGGCCATAGGTATCGCCATGGTAGCCCGGCACATAGGTTTCGCAGGTAACAGGGGCGTTGGCGGCATCCACGGTGGGGCGGCGGCCAATACCGGTTGCGGATGGCCACCAGCGGCCATCCAGCCAGATGCGGGTCAGGTACACGCCGGTGCAGGGCTGCAAAGCGTCTGCAGGATAGTTCTGGTTGATGGTGGGTTTGCCCAGCTTGGAGGTGCCGATGCCCTTGCCGTGGCGCACCGGCCAGTCAATGCAGTAGGGCGCCCCCAGCATGGCGTTGGCATCCTCGATGCGGCCTTCCTCCAGCGCGGCACGGATGCGAGTGGAGGAAACCGTCTGCCCGCCGTATTGTGCCATGTCCACAATGGTCACGGCGATGCCCAGCGGGGCGCACAGCTCCTTCAGGCGGTCCACATTCCCGGCGGCATATGCGCCAAAGGTAAAGTTATCACCGCAGAACACCGCCTTGGCGGCAAAGCATTCCACCAGAATTTTGTTGACGAAATCTTCCGGGCTTAAGCTACGGAAGGATTCAAACGGGGGTTCCATATAGGCGGTAATGCCCAAAGCGGCAACGCGGGCATGCTTTTGCCCAGCGGACAAGATACGCCCGCCCTTGAGCGACTGCCCGCCCGGCAGGCTGAAGGTAAAAGCCGCAGGGGTCAGGCCGTGGGCCGCGGCGTATTCCACCGCTGCCCCCAGCACACGGCGGTGCCCAAGGTGAACACCGTCAAAATAGCCCAAGGCCACGGCGCTGCCGTTGGGTGCGCCCACCGGGGCCAGTGTATTCAAAATATTCATGGTAGTTGGCATACTTCCTGTTGTTGAGCGGACAGCGGTTCTGCCCGTTGCGGTTTGGGTGCAGGCGTTCACGCCCGCTCGCAGAAGATCTTTTCCACCTGCAGCACACCCTGCGTCACGTTGGCAAGCCCCAAAAAGGTACCTGCGGCATCATACACGCGGTATTTGCCGTCCTGTGCGCGGTAGTGGCTGGTGGGGCAGCCGTTGAAGAGGTGCTTTTTCACTGCATCGTCCACCGTCAGGGCAGGCAGCGAGGCAAACACGTGTTCCACCGGCAGCAGCCATCCACTTTGCTGCAGGGTACCTGCTTCGGCAGCGGCCAGGATTTCCGGCAGGGTGTGGCATTCCTCAATCTTGAACGCCCCGGCGCGGGTGCGGCGCAGTGCCGCCAATGTGGCGGGCACGCCCAAAGCTGTACCGATATCCTCCGCCAGAACGCGGATGTAGGTGCCCTTGGAGCAGCTGACTCGGATGGTGTAATCCCCCGGTGCCGGGCTGCCCAGGTAGGTAATTTCATAAATCGTGATGGGGCGCGGGGTGCGCTCCACCGTCTGGCCTTTGCGGGCCGCCTTGTACAGCGGCTGGCCGTTGATCTTGACCGCTGAATACATCGGCGGCAGCTGCATCTGCCGGCCCATAAACTGCGGCAAAACGGCTTTCAGCTCTGCTTCACCCACCGTAACAGGAGCGGTTTCCAGCGCAGTGCCGGTCACATCGCCGGTATCGGTGCGCAGGCCAAGGCGAATGGTAGCTTCATAGGTTTTATCATGGTCAGGCTGGCGGTCCGCCGCGGCGGTGGCATTGCCGATAAACACGGCGAGCACACCAGTCGCCATAGGATCCAGTGTGCCCGCGTGCCCCAGCCTGCGCGTTCCCAGCGCACCGCGCAGCTTGGCCAGCACATCAAAGCTGGTCCAGCCCGCAGGTTTATCAACTGGGAGAATGGCACAAGTATTCATTGGGGTTTTCCTTTTCAGTTTATTGTGCTGCATTCGGCAGCAGCACCCAGCTGCGGTGCCAGCCTTGCGGCGGCAAGCAGACGGTGCCATCTTGCAGGTTTACAGGCGTGTGCCGCATCCCCGTGTGCTGCGCGTTGTGGTGCAGCTGGCCTTCAATCAGCGTCCTGATCCAGCAAGCCGCAGCGCTGCAACTCCTTGCGGACTTCCTCCAGCACGGCATGCTTGGCGTTATCCAGGTTGCCGCTGATCTCGCACCCAGCTGCGCGGGTATGGCCGCCGCCGCCCAGGCGGCGCGCAATGTTGCAGGCATCAATGCTGCCCGATGTACGCACGCTGATGCGGAAGCTGCCATCCCGCTGCTGGCGGTAGGTCAGGCCAACCTCCACGCCTTCAATGGAGCGCGGCAGGCTGGTCAGGTCCTCCAGCTCGGCACCCGCCACGCCGGAAGATTCGATCTGGTCCCAGGTCAGGCAGATCACGGCGCACAGGTCGTTGAAATAATATTCCAGGCTTTCCATCGCCATGCGTTCCGCAGTTATGCGGGCATGGGAGCGGGATTCAAACAGGCGGGCATTCAGTTTTTCCACATCGGCACCGGCTTCCATCACGCGGGCCGCCGCCATATGGGTGCGGGGCGTGGTACTGGCAAACTTAAAGCAGCCGGTATCGGTTGCAATGCCGGTATACAGGCAGTTGGCGATCTGCGGCGTAATGGTCACGCCCATATCCACGATCACATCCAGCAAAAACTCGCAGGCCGCGGCGGCGCCGGGATCCAGCAGGGTTTCATAGGCATAGCCGCTGTTGCTGGCATGGTGGTCAATGCAAAGGTTGGTATGAGCGGCATACTGCGGCACATTGTTATTTTCGCCAAAAAGCTGGATGCTGGCAACATCCACCGCCACCACAAATGCAGGGTTAAAGCTGCCGTCAAACCAGCGCAGCTCCATATAATCATACATTTTGGGGATGGTGTCGCTGCATAAAATCGCGGCGTTTTTGCCCAGCGCCTTGAGCGCAAGATACAGTGCACCGGCGCAGCCGATGGTATCGCCATCGGGGTTTTTGTGGCAAAGGATCAGGATATCGTCCGCGCCGCGCAGACGCAGCACGGCTGTCTGCCGATCCACAGATTCGGTCATAAGGCTCCTCTTTTCTCGGCCGCGATTGGGGGCTATTCCCTCTCCCCCGTTGGTTCCGGCCTTTGGGAAGGCGCAGCTGCAAGCGTAAATTTCAACTGCGCGTTTTGGTCGATGACTGGCTGCAGCACCAGTTAAGATGTATCTGAAAGCAACGAAAATGACAGATATTTCGCAAGCACAAGCAGGATGTAAGGCAAAGAACCGCAGGGATCCTTTGTGGATTCCAAGGCTTTTAGCGCAAAATCCGGCTGTGTTTGTAAAAACAGACTAATTTTTCGACTTTTCAGATACAGTCTGGGCAGGTTATTCCTGCTCTGCCGGTTCTGCCTGTGCTGCGGGGTGTGCTTTTTCAATATCCTGCAGCAGCTGGTCAATGTGCACTGCGTAAGCAGCGCTGTCATCCTTGGTAAACACAAAGCGTGGGGCTTTGCGGATGTGCATGCGGCGGCTGACTTCGGTGCGGATATGGCCCGAAGCTTTGTTCAGGGCCTTCACCACCGGGTCGGCGCCGCCTTCGCGCCCCATCACACTGATGTACACCTTGGCGACATCTAGGTCCGGGGTAACATCAAGCCGGGTCACAGTCAACAGACCACCCGAAACGCGGGGGTCCTTCATTTCGCCGATAATGGCGATCAGCTCGCGTTTCATATCCTGTGCCATACGGCCATGGTTTTTGCTTGGCATAACTTTACCTCATAAAGCCCCCTGCGGGGCTTGTCAAACAAGCGGGAACGGCTCAATGCCGGATCAATCGCGGTATTCTTCCAGCTTGAAGCACTCGAATACGTCACCTTCTTTGACGTCGGAGAACTTCTGCAGGGTGATGCCGCATTCATAGCCTTCGGCCACTTCCTTGGCGTCATCCTTGAAGCGCTTCAGGGATGCAATGGCATCCTCGCAGATGACGATACCGTCACGCACCAGGCGCAGCTGGGCATCGCGGGTGATCTTGCCGGAAGTAACACGGCAGCCGGAAACAGTGCCAACGCTGGAAATCTTGTAGACCTGGCGAACCTGTGCTTCGCCCAAGGCGACTTCGCGCACCTTGGGGGCCAGCATGCCCTTCATAGCATCGGAGACATCGTTGATGGCATCGTAAATGACGCGGTACATACGCATTTCAACACCGGCCTGCTCGGCTTCGGCCTTGGCAACAGCGTCCGGGCGGACATTGAAGCCGATGATGATGGCGTTGGAAGCATCGGCCAGAGAAACATCGGACTTGGAAATTGCACCAACACCGGCATGGATGACGCGCACGCGCACTTCATCGTTGCTGAGCTTTTCCAGGCTCTGTTTCACAGCTTCGGCGCTGCCCTGAACGTCAGCCTTGACAACAATGGGCAGTTCCTTCATATCGTTCTGGGCCATCTGGTCAAACAGGTTATCCAGGGTGACCTTGGTGTAAGCAGCAAACTGCTTTTCCTTGGCTTCGGTGGTACGCTTGTCAGCCAGTTCACGGGCCAGGCGTTCATCCTCAACAGCCTCGAAGATATCGCCGGCGGTGGGCACTTCAGTTAGGCCGGTGATCTCCACAGGGGTGGAAGGACCGGCGGATTCGATCTCAACGCCCTTATCGTTGCGCATGGTACGCACACGGCCAACGGCGGTACCGGCAATCAGACAGTCGCCCTTGTGCAGGGTGCCGTTCTGAACCAGCAGGGTGGCAATGGTGCCCTGGCCCTTATCCAGGCGGGCTTCCACAACGGCACCCTTGGCGCGGCGGTTGGGGTTGGCTTTCAGCTCCATGACCTCTGCTTCCAGAACAATGCGTTCCAGCAGGTCCTGGATGCCTGCGCCAGTAGCGGCAGACACGGGGATGCAGGCAGTTTCGCCGCCCCAGTCTTCGGGCACGATCTCGTACTTGGTCAGCTGTTCCTTCACGCGCTCCGGGTTAGCGGTCGGCTTATCCATCTTGTTGATGGCAACGATCAGCTTGACGTTGGCAGCCTTGGCGTGGTTGATGGACTCGATGGTCTGGGGCATGATGCCGTCATCGGCAGCAACGACCAGAACCGCGATATCGGTCATATCCGCGCCGCGGGCACGCATGGCGGTAAAGGCTTCGTGGCCCGGCGTATCCAGGAAGGTAACGGGGCTGCCGTTGACATTGACCTGGTAAGCGCCGATGGCCTGGGTAATGCCGCCGGCTTCGCCTGCGGTAACGTTAGTGGAACGGATGCGGTCCAGGATGGAAGTTTTGCCGTGGTCAACGTGGCCCATAACAACAACGACCGGCGGACGTTCGACCAGCTGATCGGCGCTGTCCTCTTCCTGGGTGAACAGGCGCTCTTCGATAGAAACATGAACTTCATGCTCCACCTTTGCGTGGAATTCCTCTGCGATCAGGGCGGCGGAATCAAAATCGATCACATCGGAAGCAGCGTGCATTTCGCCCATCTGCATGAACTTGGCAACAACCTTGGCCACGTTCTGCTTCAGGCGGGTAGCCAGCTCGCCAACGGTGATCTCATCGGGGATGGAGATCTTGAGCTGGGCGTTGCGGGCCTTTTCCAGCTGGATGCGCTGCAGGCGCTCGGCTTCGGTTTCACGGCGGCGGCCAAACTGCTGGCCGCGGCGGTTATTGCGGTTGTTGAACTTTTCTTTTTTGCCGGTGGGGGCGTTCTTGCGCTTGCTGGGCATATTGCGGCTGTCGGCCAGGTCATCATAGCGGGCGCTGAACTTATCCACGTTCACATCCACGGTGCGGGTATCCACAGACACCTGGGCGCGGTCAACCTTGACCTGCTCGGTGGCGACGGGCTCCTTGATGCCGGTCTCGCTGGCCAGCTCCTGCATCGTCACGCGCTTTTCGCTGCGCTTTTCGGCCTGCTTGTTATCATTGCGCTTATCATTGCGCTTTTCCTGCTGGGCCGGTTTGGGCTGTGCTGCCTTGGGCTGCGCATTCTGGGCGGGCTTGGCCTGCTCCGCTTTCGGCTCTGCCTTGGAGGCTTCCGGCTGCTTGGGCTGGGGCTTAGCGGCCTCCGGCTTCGGCGCTTCTTTTTTCGCCTGGGGCTTTGCTTCGGGCTTTTTGGTCTCCTGCTTGACGGGCTGCGGTTCCTTGCCGGATGCCAGATACTCGCCCAGGTCCTTGACGGCGGTTTCGCGGGTCAGGGCTTCCAGCAGGGCATTGACCTCGTTTTCTTCAAAGGTCGCGCCCGTCTTGCGGGTCTCGCCGGTCAGCTCCGCAAAAGTCTCGATAACCTTTTTGGTGCTGATGCCAAAATCTTTTGCAATATCCGTAACTTTGTATTTGAAATCAACCATTGGCTGAATCCTCCTTCACTTGCTTTTTGAGGTAGCCTGCACACAGGTGTGCAAGGTTTTCGTCCGTAACCGCAAATACGGCAGCAGGCTTTGGCGTAAGCATGCGCAGGTCCTCGCCTTTCAGCGGCATCACCGCGCAGGGGATCACCCCGCGGCAGGTATCCTGCATATGCTGCGTGGTGCGCTTGCTGGCGTCGCAGGCCAGTAGCACCAGGCATGCCTTGCCCCGCATCACAGCTTCTTCCACACGGTCATAGCCGTGCAGCAGCTTGCCGGCTTTGCGGCAAATTCCCAATGCACCCAACAATGGGTCCTTATCATTCGCCACGGGGCATCGCCTCCTTTACTGCCTGCTCGGCACAGGCCATCTCCTCGGTCAGGCGCTCAAACACCTCATCCGGCACCGGCACACCAAAGGCATGTTCCAGCCGCTTGGCCTTGCGTGCTTTGGCCAGGCACGCTGCCGACGGGCACAGGTATGCGCCGCGGCCGGAGCGCTTGCCGGTCAGATCCACGCTGACTTCACCTTCGGGGCTGCGCACAATGCGCACCAGTTCTTTTTTCGGTTTTTGGGTGTTGCACCCAACGCACCGGCGCACCGGCACCTTTTTTTGCGGTTTTTGTTGCAAATGGCTGACCTCTTTTCAGTCTCAGCGCCGCATTGCACGGCGTGTGCTCATTATTCCTTGCCGGTTTCCGGGGCGGTCTCGGCGGCGGGGGCTTCGGCCGGCTGTTCAGCCGGGGTTTCGTCCTCCTCGCCATAGTAGCCGGATTCCGGGCGGATGTCAATATTATAGCCGGTCAGGTGGGCGCACAGGCGCACATTCTGGCCCTTGTTGCCAATGGCAAGGCTCAGCTGGTGGTCAGGCACGGTCACGCGGCAGCTCTTGGTTTCGCCGGGCAGCAGCTCCACCTTGACAACTTTTGCCGGGGACAGAGCTGCGGAGATGAACTCGTTGATGTCCTCGCTCCAGCGGATGATATCGATCTTTTCGCCGCCCAGCTCTTCCACGATCTTTTCCACGCGGGAGCCATGGGCGCCGATGCAGGCACCGACGGGGTCAACATCGGGGTTCTTGCTCCACACAGCCATCTTGGTGCGGGCACCAGCCTCACGGGCAATGGCCTTGATCTCAACGGTGCCGTCATAGATTTCGGGCACTTCCAGCTCAAACATGCGCTTGACCAGGCCGGGATGGGTGCGGCTGATGGTCACGCGGGGACCGCGCTCGGTTGCCAGAACATCGACCACATAAACCTGGACCATCTGGCCTTCGGTAAAGTGTTCGCCGGGCACCTGCTCGTTTTTGGGCAGAACAGCGCTGCCGCCCTTGCCGAGATCCAGCACGATGTTGCCGCGCTCTGCATCCACAGCGGTAACGGTGCCGGTGATGATCTCGTGTGCACGGGACTGCATCTCGCTGCACTGCAGGCTGCGCTCACCTTCGCGCAGGCCCTGGCGGATCACATGCTTTGCGGTCTGGGCGGCAATGCGGCCAAACTCTTTGGTCTTGAGGGGGGTAACAAGGCGCTGGCCCACTTTATAGGTCTTGCGGATCTTCTGGGCATCTTCCAGGCTGACCTGGGTGTGGGGGTTCTCAACTTCCTCCACAATGTCCTGCAAAAGGCTTGCGCGAAATGCGCCGATGTTGGGGTCGATATCCACAACGACATTATCGTCCTCGACCTCATAGTCCTTTTTGACAGCAATGACAATGGCGGCCTTGATCTTATCGATCAGGTAGTCTGCCGGCAGTCCGCGTTCCTTTTCCAGTGCGGCCAGTGCGTCAAAAAATTCGTTGTTATTCGTTGCCATGTTAGTCCTCCGTTCAATATCGCTCAAAACAAATCTTCATCGTCACACAGTTTTACATACCCTGCGGCTTTTACCGGGAAGATATAATCCCCGTCATCGCTTTTCAGCGTCACCATGCCGTCAGCGGAAAGTCCTTCCAGAATGCCCTCCGCATCGCGGCGGCCCTGTTCGTCCGGGCGGATCAGGTGGGCAGCGCATTTCTGGCCTTTCAGCTGTTCATAGTGTTCGGGGCGGGTCAGCCGGCGGCCCAGGCCGGGGCTGCCGACTTCAAGGTAGTAGCTCTGGTCAATGGGGTCAGCCTCGTCCAGAATCGGGTCGATGGCGCGGGAAACCGCCTCGCAGGTGTCCGTGTCCAGCGGCTCGTCGCGGTCGATCAAAACGCGCAGGAACCAGTCCGGGCCTTCTTTTTCAAAGCGGACATCCCACAGGCGCAGGCCGAAACCTTCGACCGTGGGGCGGACAAGTGCTTCCACAACGGCTGCGGCACCGCCGGGCTGATGGTTTTTGCCTTTGGCCATAAAAAATCTCCCTATCATAAAAAGAAAGCGGACCTTTGACAGCCCACTTTCCATAAAATCATCATCGAACAATAAGAATATAGCATACCGCGGCAAAAAATGCAAGGGGTTTGGCTCATTTTGCGCGAAATTGTAACCAAAATATCCCTTTTGGCCGCCTTTTATGCGCCCGGCTCTTGACGGCGCAGCGTGCTTCCGGTATAATATCGTTATAAGATATCGTGTTACGATATTACGGTTTGCTGCCAAAGGAGGTGCTGCCCCATGCCGAAACAGGCGCTGGAGAGCCTGACGGAATCTATGTTTTACCTGTTGATGGCCTTGACCCAGGGTGAGCGCTGCGGCACTGAGATCACCGCATTTGCCGCCGAGATCACCGCCGGGCGGGTCAAGATTGGCCCGGCAACGCTGTATACCCTGCTGGGCAAGTTTGAAAAAGAAGGCCTGATTGCCGAAACGTCCGTTCTGGGCTGTAAGCGGTATTATCAGATCACCCCCGCAGGCAGAGCCGCTTATACAGCCGAGTGTACCCGGCTGCAGCTCTGCCTGCAAAACGCGGCCGCGGCGGCGCAGGGCGCTTTTGCCCCTGCTGCCCTGCCGGGAAAGGAGCTTGACGACCATGACCAAAGCACGCTGCACCCCCCTTTGGCAGCCCATCCCCTGCCCACTGTCTGACATTGAGGGGCTGGAAAGCTGGCTGGGCGATATGGCCGCACAGGGGCTTGTGCCTGTAACAATCGGCCAGAACTTTGCCCGCTTCCGCTGCAGTCAGCCCAAAGCCGTGCGCTACCGGCTGAACGCCAAGCCTACGCCGGAAACATTTTTAGAATCTGCCCCCGGCACCCCGGATGGCGAGGAACGCGCCCTGGCGCAGGAATACGGCTGGTATTATGTTACCGCCGTGGGAGACTTTTTCCTGTACGCCTGCGAGGATAGTGATGCGCCGGAGCTGAACACCGACCCGCAGGTACAGGCGCTCAGCCTGCGCTATGCCAAGCGGCAGGTATTCGCCCCCGCCGGGCTGCTGGCTTACTGGCTGGTAACGTTCTGGGTGCGGTACGCCATGGGCGTCTGGCACACGCCGGTGATCGACTTTGTGGAGCTGGGCTGGCTGAGCTTCTGCTATCTGGGGCTATTGGCCGCCGCGCTGGTCAGCGTGGTACATAACACCGTGCTGCTGTACCGGTTTTCTGCCCGGTTAACGCGCGGTGCGGAGCCGGAGCGTCACAAAAACTGGCGTAATGGTGCCGGGCGATATCTGGTTGGGCGGGTGCTGGCGGCGCTGCTGTTTGTGTTGACCATTGTGTGGACCTTTGCGGGTTCTGCCATGGAAAAGAGCCGGCACGGCAGCATTCCGCTGGAAGATTACACCGCTCCCCTGCCGTTTGCCACCCTGGACGATTACGCCGGGCAGCCCACCGCGCTGGATGCCGACGCCGCCCCCGCGGCCAGTTTTGTGCTGGTGCAGCGGTTGCCGCTGGCCCCGACCTTTATCAAGTATGAAGCCCACGGCCAGGCCGGCGCGAATGGGCTGCGTGGTGCATTATATGTAGAGTATTACGAATGTATCACCCCGCAGTTAGCCCAGACGATGTACCTCGAAGGCAAAGCCAACGGGCTGCACAACTTTCCCGAAACCGCCGCCGATGCTGCCAACGGTTTCATCTACTGCCGCACGCTGGTGAACGGCAATAAAGTGCTGCGGGTACTGCTGTTCCAGTACCAGGAGGAACAGATTCCCTTGCAGGAGCTTGAAGCGATCTGCAAAAGCGGATTTGCTGCATCGGGTAAATCAACCTAAACCTGCTAAACCGGCAGAATTTCTTTATTTCTTCTCTATACAAAACACAAAACAAACAGCGCCGCCGCCCTACCTTGCTGCGTGGGGCGGCGGCGCTTTGCTGTTATAATTTTATGTTATGGCTGTAGCATCTGTTTTGCCGTATCAGAATGCCCATTCACCGTTGGTGAAGATGGTCACTTCTTTGCCGTCCTTGGTGGTGCCGATGACGTTGGTATCCGGCGCGCCGATCATGACATCCTCATGGATAGCGGAATCGTTCAGGCCCTTGGCCAGCAGCTCGGTGCGGTTCATCTTGCTGCCGCCCTTGATGTTGGTGGGATAGCCAGCGCCAAAGGCAATGTGGCAGGCGGCATTTTCATCAAACAGGGTGTTATAGAACAGCACGCCGCTCTGGTTGATGGGGCTGGATGCCGGAACCAGGGCGATTTCGCCAATGCGGCAGGCATTCTCGTCGGTGGAAAGCAGCTCAGCCAGCAGGCTGGCGTTCTTCTCCGCGCCATGCTCAACAACTTTGCCGTCCTTGAAGGTCACATGCCAGCCCTCAATCAGCTGGCCGTTGTACACATAGGGCTTGGTGCCGTACACAATGCCGTTTACTCGCTCACGGTGGGGTGCGCAGAACACTTCCTCGGTGGGCACGTTGGCGATAAAGTCGGTGCCGTTTTCCGCCTTGCTGGAAGCCCCCTCCCAGGTGGCATCATCTGCCAGGCCAACGGTCAGGTCGGTGCCGTTGGAGCTGGTCATATGGATGTGGTCCAGGTTCCAGGCGTTCAGCTGGTCGCGGTGGCGGCGGCCTTCGGCCACATGGGCTTTCCAGGCGCTGACAGGGTCGCCGGTGGAAACGCGGCAGACATCAAAGATGAGTGCCCACAGCTTTTCCATCGCTTCCTCCACCGGGATGCCGGGGAACACTTTTGCGGCCCAGGACGGTGCCGGAACAGCGGCCACACACCACTGTACACGGTCGTTCATCGTGTATTCCTGCCAGGGTTTCAGGAATTTGCGGCGGGCCAGGTTGACGCGGTTGATCTTGGCGGCATCCAGCCCGGCCAGTGCTTCGGGGTCAGCGGCGTGGATTGCCAGGGTGCAGCAGCCATCCGGGTCCTCGGCATAGTCCAGGTAGCTGCGCAGCTCATAGGGCTTCATGGCAGCCAGGTCTTCCTCTTTGGCATACTCATAATGCAGGCGGCTGAGTTTGTCATCCTCCCAACGCACGATGCAGTTTTTAGCACCGGCTTCATACCCGGCTTTGACGCAGGCATGGCCGAACTCCGGCATGGTGACCGGGCAGCGGATGATAAAATTCTGGCGCGGCTGAACATTGACACCGACTTTGACGATAAAATCGGCATACAGCTGAAGATAATGCTGGTTCATAAGGCATTCTCCTTTTTGTTGGCGCGGCTTTGGATTTTTAAGGCCATACCGCATAATTCTAAGTGCCGATACGGCGAGCGAGGTGCGGCAGCTGCTAAGCCAAAAGCGCAGATAATACTTTGTGTATTATCGAGCATTTTGGCAACGCAGATGCCGTGCCGCAGCCGCCGGAGCGGTGCTTAAGCCGTAAGGCGGGAATTATGCGGTGCTGCCTTAAGATACACTCCAGAGCACGCGCGTTTTGTATTCTGTGCCCAGTATACCGCATCTTCCCGGTTCTGAAAACCCCCGGATATAACAAAGTTATTACTTGCGTATAAAAAAGTGCTTACCCGTGATAAACAGTAGGGAATAGAGAATAAAGAATCATGTCAGTGCGCCGCTGCGGGCGGCACAAATAAAATAGGCGGTAGGCGGGTTGCTCTGGCCGGAACACTTTTTGCCGGAGTGACTGGCCTGATTCAAATGTGACGCGGTGGGCGTCACACAAGCATTATTCTCTATTCATTATTCATTGTTCCGTCCCCTCACATCACATATCGGTCTGCCCTTACCATGTGAGTATCCGTGTCCTCAGTGGGCTTGCCGCTGTCGTCGGAGATAAAGCCCACATCTTTGGCTACCAGCTGCACAGCACCTTTTTGTGCGGCGGTGCACTGTACCATGCCGCATTCCAACAGCATCAGCTTTGCGGCAATCAGCTCCGGTTCCAGTTCCGGGGTCAGCGCCACCATGCCGCACCCTTTTACGCAAAGGCCGTCCGGGGCCTCCAGCATCCAATAGTCCACCTGTACCCTGCCCTGGCCCTGCAACAGTCTGCCACGCACTGTCTGAACTTTCTCTGCCTGCACACAGCTGGCGGAAAATGCTTTCTCCTGTGCGGCGGGCACCAGGGCGGTGCCGGTCACTTTGCAGTATTCCAGCTGGGGCAGCAGGGCGGCGCTTTCCGCCGTCAGGGTCAGCCTGCCATCCACATACAGTTTGTTGCCCTTGCGGCGGATCAGCGCGGCGGTCAGTTCGGCATCATCCTTGAGGTAGGCTGTTCCGTCCGGCACAATTTCCAGGTCGGTATCATCCTCAAACAGCGGGGCGGCCTGTGTGGCAAGGCTTTGGGCCAAAATTGCCCTGGGCGTATCGAACCGCACCCCCTGCTTTGCCAGGGCAGCGACATCCAGCGCGGGGTCCAGCATCACAACACAGCGGGCCGCCCAGTACAGGGCCGGTTTGGCCCGCAGGGCAAAAGTGCTGTCCAGCACGGCGGTGTTTTTCAGTTGCACTGCACCGTCCGGCCAGGTGATGATCTGCCCGTTCACTGCCACATTGCCCAGCTTTCCGCTCAGGCTGCGCGGGCAGTATACCTGCCCGTTTACCGTAATCTGCAGATACCGCGCCAGCACTTCGGCCGAGCCGGAAGCAATTTTCAGTTCGCCGTTCACCGTCAGCACTGTGTCTGCTTCGGGTACATCGCAGGGGGTGACCTCCGCCACGCCGTTCACACTGCGCAGGGCAATATTCGGGTTGTCCGTTGCCAGGTCACATTTTAAGGTAACGGGATAACGAGCAATCAGCTCTTTTGCGCGGTCGTTCAGCACCACCACATTGGCCCGCACTTCAATGACATCATAGGCGGCAAGGGTTTCTTCTTTCACGTTACGCAGGTCGCAAAAGTTTGCTTTAATCAGTAGTTTATTCGGCATCGTTTATTCCTCCATCAATAATTGGCTTAAGTATCGGCGGGCTTTGGCCAGCCGGGTGCGCACGGTGGCAGGCGGCAAACCGTACATTTTTCCCAGTTCCGCTGCGGTGTAGCCTTCCAGGTAGCGCTTGCGGAATAGCTCCTGCTCCGCCGGGGTCAGCAATTCCAACAGGCGGCGGGCTTCCGCTTCGGCAAAATCCGGATCCGGCGTTTCCGGTTCTGGCTCCAGCTCCGGCAGGGCGGCGGCTTCCCGCGCGGTACGGCGCACGGCATCCACAAACAAGTTGCGCGCCGTGCGGTACAGCCAGGCCCGGCGCTGGCTAGGGCCAAGGTCCTGCAATGTACCAATATTCTGCCATGCGCGCAGGAACACTTCCTGCACCATATCCTGCGCGGCCGCATCACTGCGGCACAGCCCGCGGCAATAGGCGGTCAGCTCCGCGCGGTGGGCGCAAAACAGTTCTTCCAGCATGGGTTCTCCTTTGGGTCAGGCCGCGGGGCGCGGCCCGATTTTATCTCCAGTTTCTATCCACGATAATAATTTTGATGCTGCACATAGAACATTCTCCTGTGTTTGTTTTTGCAAGGCCTTACACTGGGATAACGAACCGGGAGGGCAAAGTGTTTCAGCATTTGAAAAAAATATTTGTTCTGAACGTATTGTACCATGCCGGCGCCCGGCCCGCCAGCACTGCCCGCATAAACCGACGGCGCGCCGCATACCGTTGAAAAAACGGTTGGGAGGGCATGTTCTATGAAAGGTGACCCCGAAGAGCGCGCCGTGCAGATTGGGCGGTATCTGGTGCAAAGCGGCGCTACCGTGCGGGCGGCAGCGCAGGTGTTCGGCGTGAGCAAAAGTACCGTGTGGAAGGACCAGTGCCGCCTGCAGCACCTGGCCCCCGGCCTTTGGCAGGAGGTACGCGCCGTGCTGCTGTATAACAAAGCCCAGCGCCACCTGCGCGGCGGCGAAGCCACCCGCTGCAAATACCTGCACGCACAGCACAACCATGCGGATTAGGGGTTGCACCACAGCCCGCGCAACGGTATAATAGAAGCAAAAAATAAGGGCATGGGATCCATGCCTGCCGGAAGGTTGTGTATACAGCATGAAACGCAAGGATTACATCAGCTGGGACGAATACTTTATGGGTATTGCTATTTTGTCCGCCATGCGCTCCAAGGATGATTCCAGCCAGGTAGGGGCCTGCATTGTCAGCCCGGAAAACAAGATCCTTTCCCTTGGCTACAACGGCATGCCCATCGGCTGCAATGATGACGATATGCCCTGGGACCGCGAAGGTGACGAGCTGGAAACCAAATACATGTACGTCTGCCATGCGGAGCTGAACGCCATTTTGAACAGTGCTCACAGCGATCTGCGCGGTTCGCGGGTGTATGTGACGCTGTTCCCCTGCAACGAGTGCGCCAAGGCCATCATTCAGAGCGGCATCCGGGAAATCATCTATCTTTCGGATAAATACCATGATACCAACGCCAGCATTGCTTCGCGGCGGCTGTTCAACATGGCGGGGGTCAAGTACCGTGCTTACCATCCGCACGGGCGTGAAATCAGTTTTGAAGTATAAAGAACAACGAGGCAGGAAAGCATGAAAAGCATAATCATTGGCATTGCCGGCGGCACCGGAAGCGGCAAAACCACCCTGACGGAGCGCCTGCGGGACCATTTTGGCGCGGATGAAGTGAGCGTGCTCAACCACGACAGCTACTATAAGCGGCATGACGAGCTGCCGTATGAAGAGCGCTGCAAGCTGAACTATGATCACCCGGATTCCTTTGATACCGCGTTGCTGGTGCAGCACCTGCAGGCTTTGCGCCGCGGCGAAAGCGTGAAGGTTCCGGTATATGATTACACGATCCACAACCGCAGCGATAAGACCATTACGGTGCACCCGGCCCCGGTCATCATTGTGGAAGGCATCCTGATTTTTGCCAGCCAGGAGCTGTGCGATATGATGGATATGAAAGTGTTTGTGGATACCGATGCCGATGTGCGCATTCTGCGCCGCATTGTACGCGATGTTAAGGAGCGCGGCCGCACGCTGGACAGCGTGGTGAACCAGTACCTGACCACCGTTAAGCCGATGCACGAGCAGTTTGTGGAGCCCAGCAAACGCAAAGCCGATTTGATCGTGCCCGAAGGCGGCCGCAACATGGTGGCACTGGATATGCTGATCAAGTGGGTGGCTACCCATCTAAGCACGGCGCGGCAGTAAATAGAATATGTTTTTTCGCAGCACACGGGATTTGGGGAGAGCGTGTGCTGCGTTTTTGTTTTTAGGCAATACCGCACAATTCTAAGTGCCGATACGGCGAGCGAGGTGCGGCAGCTGCCGGAGCGGTGCTTAAGCCGCAAGGCGGGAATTGTGCGGTGTTGTCCTAACTTTTCTTTTTCTCTTTTTCCTAAAAAGTTTTCCCCATTCTCGTCATTTTGTTCAAACCCCAAAAATTCATCTTGACACAGAATGTGAAACCTGCTAGAATCCATATTGTTATCAATTCACAAATGCAATGATGGGGAAAAAGCAATCTCCTTTCAGCTTCAGAGAGCCGCCGGTTGGTGCAAGGCGGTGCGGAAGGTTTTGCGTCACTGGCCCCTGAGCAGCTGCGCTGAGCGCTTTGCGTTAGGTGCAGCCGGAACCTGACCGTTATCTTGCAGGAGCGATTCACTGTTTGCTTTCTATAAAACAGCCGATCGTGCAGAGCGGCCGCCCCCTGGCGGCAATGAGAGTGGTACCGCGGGTATTTGTAAAATTTACATCCCGTCTCTCAAAGGTAAAAACGCCTTTGAGAGACGGGATTTTTATTTTGTCCGGTTTTCAGGGGCAGACAAACTTTGATGGAGGCAATAAAAAATGATGGACGCAACAAAGTATCATGTAGGTTATTATCCCCCGCCGGTTGAGCCCGGCCATGTCTATGAATGGCCCCAGAAAGACCATATCGAAAAGGCTCCCGCCTGGTGCAGCGTAGACCTGCGCGATGGCAACCAGAGCTTGATCGTTCCCATGAATCTGGAAGAAAAGCTTGAATTTTATGATATGCTCATCAGGATCGGCTTTAAGGAGATTGAGGTCGGCTTCCCGGCAGCGTCCGAGACCGAGTACGACTTTCTGCGCGCCTTGATCGATGGCAACCGCATCCCGAACGACGTCACCGTTCAGGTGCTGACCCAGTGCCGTGACCATATCATCCGTAAAACATTTGAGGCCGTTAAGGGTGCGCCGCGCGCCATCATCCACTTTTATAACTCCACCAGCGTTGCCCAGCGCGAGCAGGTGTTCAAAAAGAGCAAGGAAGAGATCAAGCAAATCGCTGTTGACGGCGCAAAGCTGGTTAAAAAGCTGAGCGAAGAATACGAGGGCAACTTCCTGTTTGAATACAGCCCCGAAAGCTTTACCGGCACCGAGCCGGAATACGCCGTTGAGGTTTGCAACGCCGTATTGGATGTGATGCAGCCCACCCCGGACCGCCCGATGATCATCAATCTGCCGGTCACGGTGGAAATGAGCATGCCGCACATTTACGCCAACCAAATTGAATGGTGCTCCAAGCACCTCAAGTACCGCGACAGCGTGATCCTGTCCACCCACCCCCACAACGACCGCGGCTGCGGCGTGGCAGATGCCGAGCTGGCTGTTCTGGCCGGTGCCCAGCGCATTGAATGCTGCCTGTTCGGCAACGGCGAGCGCACCGGCAACGTGGATGCCATCACCCTGGCCATGAATATGTACAGCCACGGCGTGGACCCGCACCTCGACTTCAGCAACATGCCGGCCATCTGCGAAACGTATGAACGCGTGACCCGCATGCATGTGTACGAGCGCAGCCCGTATGCCGGTTCCCTGGTGTTTGCTGCGTTCAGCGGCAGCCACCAGGACGCCATTGCCAAGGGCATGACCTGGCGCAAGGAGCATAACCTGCACGAGTGGACCTGCCCGTACATTCCCATTGACCCGCATGACATTGGCCGCACTTACGATGCCGACGTCATCCGCATCAACAGCCAGAGCGGCAAGGGCGGTATCGGCTTCCTGCTGCAGCAGAATTACGGCTACAATCCCCCGCCGCGCATGCGGGAAGACCTTGGCTACCGCGTAAAGGATGTATCCGACCACGAGCACAAAGAGCTGAGCGTCCAGGAAGTGCTGTATGTGTTCGAGCGCGCTTACCTGAACAACAAGACCCCGCTGAATGTTCCGGAAGCACACTTTACCCAGAACCCGGATTCCACCATTACCGCCCATATTACCGTGGCTAACGGCAGCAACGACCCCGTTACCTGCGATGCTGTCGGCAACGGCCGTCTGGATGCTGTGGCCAACGCCATCGAGCAGACCACCGGCATGCACTTCACCCTGGTGCATTACAGCGAGCACGCACTGGACAACGATACCGACTCCCGCGCTTGCTGCTATGTGGGCCTGAAATGGGCATCCGGCAAGGAGACCTGGGGCTGCGGCACCCACACCGACATCATCGTTGCCGGTATCCGCGCGCTGGTCAGTGCAATCAATAACCAGTAAGGTTGCAAATAAAAAAGAATAGAGAATAATTAAAAATGATGGTGTGCCTGCGGCACGGTTTGGATATGATGTGCGACACGTCCCGCTGTGCCTGCCTCCGGGTTATCGTTTGCCCCATTTTTTGAGCGGTGCTTGTGCGCCGCGGTCCACCACCATTATTCTTTATTCATTATTACTTATTCTTTAATTTGTAAGATATACGTCAGAGCAAAAGGAGCAGAAATCTATGGGAATGACCATGACACAGAAGATCCTCGCTGCGCATTGCGGCGAAGCTTCGGTAACGGCCGGGCAGCTCATCAATGCCAAGTTGGACATTGTGCTTGGCAACGATATTACCACCCCGGTTGCCATCAATGAGTTCGAGAAAGCCGGGTTCAACTCGGTGTTTGATAAAACCCGCGTGAACATTGTGCTGGACCACTTTGTGCCCAACAAGGATATCAAGAGTGCCCAGCAGTCCAAGCAGTGCCGTGAGTTTGCCAACAAATACGATATCCTCAACTTTTATGATGTCGGCCAGATGGGTGTTGAACATGCCCTGCTGCCTGAAAAGGGCATTGTGACCGCCGGTGACTGCATCATTGGTGCCGACAGCCACACCTGCACGTACGGTGCGGTGGGCGCGTTTTCCACCGGCGTTGGCTCCACCGATATGGCCGCCGGTATGGCAACCGGCATGGCATGGTTCAAGGTGCCTGCCGCCATCAAGGTTGAGCTGAAAGGTGCCATCCACGTCCCTGTGTGCGGCAAGGACGTGATCCTGCACCTGATCGGCGAGATCGGCGTTTCCGGCGCGCTGTACAAGAGCCTGGAATTTGTGGGCGAGGGCGTTAAGAGCCTGACCATGGAGGATCGCCTGTGCATCTGCAACATGGCCATTGAAGCCGGTGCCAAAAACGGCATCTTCCCGGTGGACGAAGCCTGCGAAGCATACCTGAAGGGCCGCAGCCAGCGTCCCTGGACCAAATACGAAGCCGACCCCGATGCCGAATATGAGCGCACCGTGGTGATCGATTTGGATACCCTGGAGCCTACCGTCAGCTACCCCCACCTGCCGGAGAACACCCACCTTGCCAAGGAGGGTGCCGACATCAAGATTGACCAGGTAGTGATCGGTTCCTGCACCAACGGCCGCATTGAGGATATGGAAGCCGCTTACAACGTGCTGAAAGGCAAGCACATTGCCAAGGGTGTGCGCGGCATCATCATTCCCGCCACGATGGCTGTTTACAAAGAGTGCATCCTGCGCGGCTACACCGAAGCGTTTATTGATGCCGGCTGCATTGTTTCCACCCCCACCTGCGGCCCCTGCCTGGGCGGCTACATGGGTATTCTGGCCGAGTACGAGCGCTGCGTTTCCACCACCAACCGCAACTTTGTCGGCCGCATGGGGCACGTTACCTCTGAAATTTATCTGGCAAGCCCCGCCACCGCCGCCGCCAGCGCACTGACCGGCCACATCACTGATCCCAGGGAGGTAGAAGCATGAACGCAAAAGGACCTGTTTTTAAATACGGTGACAACATTGACACCGATGTGATCATTCCCGCCCGTTACCTGAACACGCAGAGCCCCGCCGAGCTGGCCGCCCACTGCATGGAGGACATTGACAAGACCTTTGTGACCCGCGTAAAGACCGGTGACATTATGGTTGGCGGCGAAAACTTCGGCTGCGGTTCTTCCCGCGAGCATGCCCCCGTTGCCATCAAGGCCGCCGGCATTGACTGCGTGATTGCCAAGAGCTTTGCCCGTATCTTCTACCGCAACGCCATCAACATCGGCCTGCCCATTCTGGAATGCCCCGCCGCCAGCGAGGCCATCAACGAGGGCGATGTGGTTGCCATCAACTTTGACACCGGCGTGATCACTGATGAAACCACCGGCCAGACCTTCCAGGCCGCGCCGTTCCCGCCGTTTATCCAGAAGATCATCAAGGCCGGCGGCCTGATGAAGAGCATCCAGGAGGGAAAGTAAGATGCAGAAAAACATTGCCCTGATTTATGGCGACTGCTCCAGCCCGGAGATCGTGACCCAGGCAGTGCGCGTGCTGGACAAAGTTGCTGAAAAGTTTGGTCACACCTTTACCTACACCCGCGCTTACATGGGCGGCGAAGCCATTGACAAGTTTGGCGATCCCCTGCCCCAGAGCGAGCTGGACAAGTGCCTGGCCTCGGATTCCGTTCTGCTTGGCGCCGTCGGCGGCCCCAAGTGGGAGGGCATGGCCGGTGACAAGCGCCCGGAAAAAGGCCTGCTGCGCCTGCGCGCCGGTATGGGCCTGTACGCCAACAACCGCCCGGCCAGGATCTGGCCCCAGCTGGCGGATGCTTCCCCGCTGAAGAAAGAGATCGTGGACAAAGGCATCGACTTTATTGTGGTGCGTGAGCTGATTGGCGGCGTGTATTTTGGCGAGCACAAAACCATTGAGCAGAACGGCGAAAAAGTTGCGACTGACAGCATGCCCTACTCGGAGCACGAGATCGAGCGCATTGGCCGCATTGGCTTTGAAACTGCCATGAAGCGCCGCAAAAAGCTGACCTGTGTGGATAAAGCCAACGTGCTGGATACCAGCCGCCTGTGGCGTGCCGTGATGCATCGCCTGCAGGCCGAGTACCCCGAAGTGGAGTACAGCGAGATGTTTGTGGACAACTGCGCCATGCAGATCTGCAAGAACCCCAGCCAGTTTGACGTGATTGTGACCGAGAACATGTTTGGCGATATTCTGAGCGACGAAGCCAGCGAGATCACCGGCAGCATTGGCATGGTGCCGTCCTCTTCCCTGGGTGCCACCACCTGCGGTCTGTACGAGCCCATCCATGGTTCTGCCCCGGACATTGCCGGGCAGGATGTGGTCAACCCGATTGCCTGCATCCTTTCCGCCGCCATGATGCTGCGCTACAGCTTTGGCATGGCCGCTGAGGCTGACGCCATTGAAAGCGCCGTGAACGCCGTGCTGGATGCCGGCCTGCGCACCGCCGACATGATGGCCGACGGCTGCACCAAGGTTGGCTGCACCGCCATGGGTGACGCCATTTTGGAGCGCATCTGATTGGTTTTACGGGGGTTGTTTTATTCCTTCTTTGAAAAGAAAGAACCGAAGAAACTTTAGGCAATACCGCATAATTCTAAGTGCCGATACGGTAAAGCCCGTCATTTGGGACGATGCAAACATCGTCCCCTACAAACCATTTTTCGGTTTGCGGCAAAAATTTCACGTTTCTTTGCGGGCGAATCATATTCGCCCCCTACAGCGTTTTTTTGACTTTCACCACACAAAAACGCGCACAGCGTCTGGTTCATCCAGCGCTGTGCGCGTTTTGCTAACTCCTAACTCTTCTTCGCCTTCATCGTTTCCTTCATATGCCGGACGGCCAGCACGGGGTGGACGAACAGCATGCGGGGGCCGCTCCAGCGCATAACGGTGCGGATCTGCTCACGCATTTCGGGCTTGTATCATCCTTTAATTATATCGTTCTGTTCTGGGGTGGATTGCTTCAGCGCTGTGTCACGCGCGTTTTGTCCGGCACAGCGCGGGCATAGCACAGCGGGGCCAGGGTATCCCCCAGCAGGGCATGTTCCTGCACGGCAAAGCCGCCCGCCTGCAAAAATGCCAGGTATTGCGGCACCATCCAGCTGTTATAGATTTGCAGCCCCGCGCACCGCATGGCAAGCATGCGCAGCCGGGTGCGGGGTACCTCGCCATGCACAAAGGTTGGGGCAAACAGCTGGCCGCCGGGCTTGAGCACCCGGTAAATTTCTGCCAGAGCCTTTTCCGGCCGGGGCATAATGTGCAGGGCGTTGGCGATCAGCACCGCATCAAAGGTTTCGTCCGCATAGGGCAGGCTGGTGGCATCCTGCACCGAAAAGTGCAGCCCCGCCCCGCGGGGTTTCAGCTTTGCCTGGGCGATCATTTTGGGCGAAAAATCCGTAGCCTCCCAGTCCCGCACCAGGTGGGAAAGCCGGAAGCTGAGCTGGCCGGACCCGCAGGCCAGTTCCAGCACGTTCATTTCCGGCGTCAGGTGCGGCTGCATCTGCTGCGCAATGGCAGCATACAGCGGCTCGCTGCTTTGCATCAGCGGGCCATAGCAGCTGGCCCACCGCTGCCAGAATTGCTTGTTATCGGTTTGTTTTGACATTGAGCTTTTTTGCACTTCCTTGGTCAGCAAATGTTAGATTTGACTAACATTTGCTTCATAAAAACGGCGGTGCGTTGCCGAACCGTCGCAATTTTTTTCTGGGGAACGCCTTGTTTGTTTTGATCAGGCGCCATTAGTTTATCATAGCTAACCCAAAAAGTCAAATGCTCTGCCGGGGGTCCCGGTGCTGCGGCACCGTTATTGCTCCGGCAGAGCGTTCCGATTGTTCAAACCAGGCCGCTGTTCCCTGCCAGCCACACCCCAGCGGCCAGCTGTGCGGCCAGAATCAGCGGCATACCCACCACAAAATACCAGTGCTTGGTTTTGTGGTGGAACAGATACATGCCCGCCCATGCCCCGGCGCTGCCGCCCAGCAGGGCTGCGCCAAACAGTGCGGCTTCCGGCACGCGCCACTGGTGCCGCTTGGCTCGGCGTTTGTCCTCCGCCATCATCAGCAGCGCCGCCGCGTTGATAATAACCAGGTACCCCGCCAACATTGTAATGGCCATGGTCTTTCCTCTCTCTTTCTCATGGTTCAAGCCTTGAGCGGCTCTTACCGGTGTGCCCGCTCCCAGGTTTGCATGGCATCTAGCTGAGCCGGGGTGTGGAACCAATGCTCGCCCGGTTCGTATACCGTCAGTTCCGCATGGTGTTTTTGGGCGAACGTCGTCACCGTGTCCCGGCTTGTCATGGTGTCCTGCCCGGCGTACAGGATTGCTGTGGGGATCTGCCAGCCATCCAGCGGGTGTTGGCGCACCCAACACAGGTACCGCCACGAAAGGGTCTGCCCAAATTCTGTGGTGATCTCACCTTTTTCGCAAAGCTGCTCCGGCGTTACTTTTGCCCACTGCATCATATCACAGATCAGCCGCTCCATATCCACAATCGGCGAAACAAACAGCGCTTTTTCAATCGTTGCCCCGGCAAAAGCTAGCATGGAAAAATAGGCCCCGATGCTGTTGGCCCGCAGCCGAATCCCCTGCCAGTGCTGCTGCAGATAGGCCAGCACCGTTTGCAGCTCCGGCACCACCTGCCAGGGAGTAAAGTCAGTTTCCCCCGTGCGGTCTCCATGTTCCGGCAGGTCAATGCCCAGCACCTGCCAGCCGGTTGGGGCGGCAAGCGCCGCAAATGCTGCGGCTTCCGTTTTATTACCGCCCTGGCCATGCACGAACAACCAGATGTTGGGGGCCGGTTTGCCGTACAGTACAGCCGGAATTGTGCCAATTTTTAATTTTTGAGTGCACATTTGTGGTTTTCCTCTTTATGTGTTGGACAACACTGTAAAAAACGTTTGAAAAAAAGGGCTGATGAGCTCGTCATTTTTTAGCGATACAACAAAAAAAGCTGTGACATATTTTTGCCACAGCTTTTTGGTGGGAGCTGGTGGATTCGAACCACCGAAGCATTAAGCAGCAGATTTACAGTCTGTCCCCATTGGCCACTCGGGAAAGCTCCCATATTCATTTTTGCCTCTGCCTTAACAGCGCTTGATTATTATAGCAGGATAAAATGGAAAAAGCAAGCCCTATTTCAAAAATATTTTTGTAAACGGCGGAACGGGAAACGGACGGCTGCGGTGGCAAGTGCCTTGCAATCTGAGAAAAACAATGCTACACCGAAAGAAGCAGCCTGAGATACAGGGAGATCACCGCCCAGAGTATTCAGCGCATGCAAATTCTGCACCGTGGTATTTCTATGCCTGCTTTTGACCGCATATTGCAGCTGGCCCGCATGGAAGAGATGGACTGCGAGTTTGTGGAAGTGACCGCCCACGAGGGTGCCCGCCCCACCCATGCGGTGTGGCAGGGCCGGGTCTACCACCGCGGGGGCGCTGTGGTGCAGGACGGTGAGCGGTACGAGGATTTTGAAGTCGCTACCGGTTACGGCACCGGGCCGGGCCTGTGCGGCTGGGGCTGCCGCCACAACTTTTACCCGTTCTATCCCGGCGTATCTGTCCGCAACTACACAGACGAACGCCTGGCCGAGCTGGACGCTCGCAGCGGAGCCTGCCGAACCGGCAGATTACGGCGAGGTGGCCCGCATGGTGAACGCCACCAAGAACCAAAACCCGGCCGCGTCAGCCGCCTGGTCAAGCGTGCCGGGGCCGATACCACCCTGAAAAACGCTGTCCGGGACGGGGCCGAGTGGGCATGGGTGCCGCACGGGGACACCTGCCCGTTCTGCATCACACTGGCAAGCAACGGCTGGCAGAAAGCCAGCAGCAAGGTGCTGAAAGGCGGCCACGCCGACCACATCCACGCCAACTGTGACTGTGAGTTTGCCATCCGGTTCGACCACAACACCACCGTGGCCGGGTATGACCCGGACAAGTACCTGAAACAGTACCGGGATGCAGGCGGAGACATCAACAAGATGCGGCGGGTGAATTATGCGGCCAACAAGGAACGCATCAACGCACAGAAAAGGGCGGCGTATGCCGTGAAGAATGCCTTACCAAAAATCTCAAACTTTAATCCGCTCCCTGAAAATCAGGTGGTCGATGTTCTCCGTAAAGAGGCCCAGCCGTGGATTGATAAGCTCTCTGCGGTCGAACAAGACGCTATACAAAAATATACATATAACCCCGGAGATCAGAGACCGAACCGTTTTTTTGAACGCATCAACCGAATGCTGCGCGGCGATTCCGAAGAAGATGCCCATCTGCGCATGTACGCTGAGCGAATCTCTGATGCATTAAAACGCAGTCCCTTGGAGCATGATGTTTTGTGTTATCGGGCAATGGAATTCAATCCTTTCGACGGGATGCATGTCGGAGATATTGTTTGCCCCGGACAATTTTACAGCACATCCGTAGTGAAAAGCGGCTCTTTGAAAAAAGACTTTCGTATTACAATTTGTGCGAGGTCGGGTTCTCTGGCTGGATATGTTGAACCGTTGAGCAAATTCAAGGAGCAACGAGAACTTTTATTTGACAAAGACACCTTGTATAGAGTATTATTATTAAAAGAAAAAGAAGTTGTGTTGGAGGTGACTTTGCCATGAAAGATAGCAAACATATGAAAGATAGCAAACATATGACGGAAGGCGAGCTTGCCTGGCAGGAGCGCCAGGAAGCATGGGCAAAAGAGCCTGTCAAATTTCGGAAATTGACACCTGAGGAAGTTGCAAAATTAAAAGAGCAGGGTCGTATTTAATCTTGTTCATTCATTGAACCACGATGCACGCGCACCGTGGTTTTTTCATGCCCATTTTTAGGAGAACGCAATGAAGAAGCTGCTTGTTTTTATGCTGGCCGTGCTGATTGCAGTGACCAGCCCGGAACAGTTCAAAATGAATTCTATCTGCCCGCATCAGTACCGGCTGTGTTTTTACACGGCGTGGAGATTGTGCCGTAATGGCCGCGCCAACATTTGTTGAAACCACGATGCACACGCACCGCGTTCTTTTATGCCTGCCCTGTATGAGGGGCAGGCGGGCTGTTCGCAGGGCATTCAAACACCGGGCAAACCACTGGTATAATGAGAGTGATTCCACCGAGGATGACGAACGCACGGCATCCGCGTTCCGCATCGGCCATCGGGCTGGTACTGCGGTACTGCCGCCCTGTTCGACTCCTCAGCAGCTCACGGAGCACCAAAACAAAAGCACCCGCCGGGGTACGGCGGGTGCTTTTATTTTGGTGGAGCTGACGGGAGTCGAACCCGTGTCCGAAAAGAAAGCGGTTAGAGTATCTCCGGGCGCAGTGCATTTATTAAAATTCCCGCAGTGCGAGCGAGTGCACACGCTTGACACATTGGTAGCTTCATAAATTCATGACAGGCGGCAAAGCTTAGGCCCGTGCACGTTCAGTACCTAATCGACGCCCTGACCCTGTGCGGTACTAAAACAGGCAGGACGGTCGTGCCTAATTAGGCAGCGACGGCAACAGTATAATCGTTGTCAGTTAATTTTGTTTGGCACTTTTATCGTGGTGCACCGCCACGGCCCGCTGCTCACGCCTCTCTCTCCCCGTCGAAACCATTACAGCCCCATAGAAGCGCTATGCGGCAGAACCACACAGCGTGGGAAAACAAAAGTGTGTGCGCGAAAAAATTATCTTCTTGTTTTGATTGCGCGGTCAATATCGCGCTTGGCGTCCCGTGCGGCGGCATCAGCACGCTTATCGTACAGCTTTTTGCCTTTGCACAGGCCCAGTTCCACTTTTACACGCCCCTGCTTGAAATACAGTTGGAGCGGCACCAGTGTGTACCCCTGCAGTTTGATCTGCTGCTGCAAATGGCGAATCTCGCTTTTATGCGCCAGCAGGCGGCGGGGGCGGCGGGGATCTTTATTAAAGATATTCCCCTGCTCATATGGGCTGATGTGCATGCCTTTCAGGATGATCTCACCATCATCAATATCTGCCCAGGAATCCTTCAGGTTGACCCCGCCGGCACGCAGGCTTTTGACCTCGGTGCCGACCAGTTCAACGCCGGTTTCCAGCGCTTCGATGACAAAATACTCGTGGCGCGCTTCACGGTTTTGGGCAATCACCTTTTTGCCGGGCTTTTCCTGTGCCATCAAGCGCACCTCCTTTCAAAGCTGTTTTCCCCTGCAACACGCAAGTCCATTCCGCTAAGGGGTATACAGTATAACGCAGTAAAATCGTTTTGTCAAGCCAAATCGGGCGTCACATTTCGCCGCGGCCTTCCATAGCGCGGTACAAAGTGGTTTCATCAGCGTATTCCAGACTGGAACCAACCGGCAAGCCATAGGCAAGGCGGGTGGTTTTGATGCCCAGGGGCTTGATGAGCTTGGCCAGGTACATGGCGGTCGCCTCGCCTTCCACCGTAGGGCTGGTGGCCATGATGACTTCCTTTACGGTGCCGTCCAGGCGGGCCAGCAGCTCCTTTACGCAAAGCTGATCCGCGCCGATGCCGTCCATAGGGGAAATCAGGCCATGCAGCACATGGTACAGGCCGTTGAACTCATGGGTGCGCTCAATGGCTTTTACATCCCGCGGGGATTCCACCACGCAGATCACGGAGCGGTCCCGTTTGGGGGAAGCGCAGATGCTGCACACCTCGTTGGCGGTATAATCCTGGCAAAGGCGGCAGCGGTGCAGCTTGACCTTGGCGTTTTCAATCGCCTTGGCCAGCTCCATGGCCTGCTCATTGCTCATGGACATTACCTCATAGGCCATGCGCACGGCACCCTTGCGGCCAATGCCGGGGAACCGGGCAAACTGGTCCGCAAGGTTTTCAAGGGGTTCGGCGTTCTGCATGCAGCGGCCCCCGATCAGCCCAGGCCGGGGATATTCATGCCGCCGGTCATTTTAGCCATTTCTTCGTCAGAATCCTTATCCACTGCGGCAACCGCGCTGTTGACAGCTGCAGCGATCAGGTCTTCCAGCATCTCCAGATCATCCGGGTCTACGGCTTCGGGCTTGATCTTGATGGCGGTCACTTCGTGCTTACCGGTCATGGTAACGGTAACCATCTCGCCGCTGGCTGTGCCGGTGTATTCACGGGCTTCCAGCTCGTCCTGCTTTGCGCGGATCTCATCCTGCATTTTCTGGACCTGACGCATCATTGCCTGCGGGTCGGGGCGGCCATAGCCTTTGGGAAGTCTTGCTTTCATAGGTAATTCTCCTTATTATCCATATTGTTATCACCCGGCGCTGCCGCCGGGTGGCACACCGCAACACTGCGGTTGACAGCAACATTATTTATCTTCTACCACTACATCCACGCCAAGGTCTTTCATCTGGCGCAGGGTCTCTTCCACATCGGCCGCGGGGGCGTTGGATACAGCTGCAGCGGTTTTTTCATACGGGCCGATGCCGCATTTGATGTGGGTGACCTGGTAGATATATTGTTTGATGTTTTTGCTGGTTTCTTTGCTGCGGCGCATAAAATCGCGAAAATCATCACTGCATTCGATCAGCACGCGGCGGCCATCGTAATAAGCCTGGGTTCCGCGCAGGTAAGAGTTCAGCATGGGGTCGTTTTCCGCAATCAGCTCCAGCACCGCCTGCCACTGGGGGAACAGCTGCGGCTCTTTGGCCACGGTGCGCACCGGTTTGGGGATGGGCACATCCGCCGCGTACACCGGCTGCTGAGCCGGGGTGGGCTGCTGCACCGCCGGGGCGGCGGGGGCAAGCTCCGGCTCAAAGGGCGGGGTCTCCCCTGCTATGGGTGCGCTGAACGGCGGCTGTTCCACGGTAGGCGGAACCGGCTGGGCTGCCACAGGCGGCACGGGGGCCGATGCCATTTGCACCGGGGGCACCTGCTGCGGGGCGGCGGCAAAGGGGGCCGGACTGGCTGCTGTAACCACCGGACGGGCGGGCACGGCGGCAGGCAGCGCAACAGGCACTGCTTCCGGCTGGGTGAGCGAGAAAACCGCCAGTTCCAGCTCAATGCGCTGGTCCGTACCGCGGGCCATCTTTTCCAGCGCGGCGCCAAACGCATTGACGGCGCGTACCGCTTCCTCCTGGGGGAAATCTTTCCGCGCAGCGTAGGCAGCTTCCTCTTCGGGGGAAGTTCCCGTCAGCAGGTCGGTGCCGCCGGGCAGGGCGCTGAGCATCAAATTGCGGTAATGCCCGGCCAGCTCCATACAAAGGCGGCGCATATCCACGCTTTGCTGGCGCAGGGCGGCAATCTCCTGCAAGGCTTTCACAGCGTCCCGCGCGGCAATGGCATCACTGATCTCAAACAGATATTTGCGGTCCGTCACGCCCGCCATGCGGCGCACCAGCGCTTCATCCACAGTGTTGGAAACACCGGCGCAGGTATCCAGGATAGACAGTGCATCACGCATGGCGCCATCGGCCAGGCGGCCGATCAGCTCGGCGGCGTTATGGTCCAGCTCAATGTTTTCCTGCCCGGCCACATATTCCAGCCGACCGGCAATTTTATCCGCCGTAATGCGCTGGAAGTCATAGCGCTGGCAGCGGCTGAGGATAGTAGCCGGAACCTTTTGCACTTCCGTTGTGGCAAGGATAAAGATCACATGCTCCGGCGGTTCCTCCATGGTTTTCAGCAGGGCATTGAACGCCGAGGTAGACAGCATGTGCACCTCGTCGATGATATATACCTTATACTTGCACACGGCAGGCAGATAGGCGGTTTCATCGCGCAGGTCACGGATGTCATCCACGCTGTTGTTGGAGGCGGCATCAATTTCCGATACATCCAGAATGGTACCCTCATCAATGCCTTTGCAGACAGCACATTCACCGCAGGGGTCCGGGCTGGTGGTATCCAGGCAGTTGACCGCTTTGGCAAAAATTTTGGCGCAGGTGGTTTTGCCGGTGCCGCGGGTGCCGGTAAACAGGTAGGCATGGCCAATGCGCCCGGCGGCGATCTGGTTTTGCAGGGCCGTTACGATGGCTTCCTGGCCAACAACATCCGCAAACTTGCGCGGACGCCACTTGCGGTACAGCGCACGGTACAATGCAACCACCCCCTGTAAAATATTTTGCGGCATAGAAAAAGGGACAAGGCCCGCGCGGGGTGTGCCCCGCGGCTGCGCTGCTTTGCATACGAATGCGGACTGACCGCAGCACCAGGAGACCACCGCTTAATGCTGCTCGGTTCCCCGCCTGACATGGTTCACAGGGCTCCTGCGCACGGGGCCCACATCCGTATGCAAAACAGCGCAATATACAGCCCTGTCCGCTTTAAGTATTATACTATACCGTTTGGCAAATTGCAAGTAGCGGTTGGGGGCTGGGGCAGAAAGTTTTTTTGTTAAAAAGATTTGAATAAAAATCCAATTAAAAAGTTCCTTCTTCATCGTTTTAGGGCCATGCACATCCCTGTTTTACACCACCAACACCGAATCCACCTTTTTGCTGCAGAACGTTGCCATTACCAAACCAGCGCCGCCGCCACAGCAGACAGCTGGAGTGATTGTGAGGTAGAAAAGGCGTAACTCACTCTTTTATTTTCTTGATTTCTTCTTTCTTCAATTTTTCCAATTTCCTCATTTCTTATTTTCACACTCTTTTCGTTCCTATTTCGCCATTTCCCCTTTCCAAATAAAAGCAGCAGCACACCGGCTTCCCTATTTTCCGGGAAACGGTGTGCTGCTGTTTTATTGCGTTATCGTATTTAAGGCAACACCGCACAATTCCCGCCTGACGGCTTAAGCACCGCTCCGGCGGCTGCGGCACGGCATCTGCGTTGCCAAAATGCTCGATAATGTCGGGTTGCGGTACCCGCATCGTGCTTCGGAGGCAAAAGCCCCTCGCCCTCTGCGACCGCTGCCCCTGCTTCGGTTCGCTGTTTCCGCCACTGGCGGCGCTCACCTTTGCAGCATCCAGTATTATCTGCGCTTTTGGCTTAGCATCTGCCGCACCTCGCTCGTCGTATCGGCACTTAGAATTATGCGGTATTGCCTTAATTTTTTCTTATAGCAAAATACCAGCTGAAACGTGAAAGTCAAAACTTGATTCAATCAGCCAAAAATCTGTTTGGCGTAATCGGCGCTGGCTTTGGCGTCCTTGGCATAAAAATCGGCACCGATCTGTTCGGCGTATGCCTTGGTCAGCACAGCGCCGCCCACCATGACCTTGCAGGGCAGGTTGGCCGCGTGCAGGGCTTCGATGGTGGCCTGCATGTTGGGCACGGTGGTGGTCATCAGGGCCGAAAGCCCCACCAGCGGTGCACCGGTCTGGCGCACGGCTTCCACCACACGTTCCGGCGGCACATCGCGGCCCAGATCCAGCACGTCATAGCCGTAGTTTTCCAAAATCACGCGCACAATGTTTTTGCCAATGTCGTGTACGTCGCCTTTTACGGTGGCGATCACAATACGGCCTTTGCTTTCACCCTGGCTGCCGCTGGCGGCAATGGCGGTTTTGATCACTTCAAAAGCAGCCTGGGTCGCCGTGGCGGATTGCAGCAGCTGCGGCAAAAAGATGGAGCCTTTTTCAAAGGCATCGCCCACCACATCCAGCGCGGGGATCAGCGTTTCGTTCACCACCTGCAAAGGCTCGCGGGTTTTCAGGGCTTCCTCTGCAGCGGCGCGGGCTTCGTTTTTCAGGCCGCGGCGCACGGCTTCAAACAGAGCATCGGCCCCTGCTGCACCGCCCGCCGGGGCGGCGGCATCAGTTTTTGCCACCTGGGAGGTCTGCACCTGCACATTGGCATAGGCGGCAACGTAATCATTGCACTTTTCGTCCTGGCTGGTCAGCACACGGTAGGCGCGCACGGCGGCCATCATTTCCGGCGTGTTGGGGTTCATGATGGCAAGGTCCAGCCCGGCCTGCATGGCCAACGTCAGGAAAGTGGTATTCATGTAGCCGCGGCAGGGCAAACCAAAGCTGATGTTGGAAACACCCAGCACGGTGCGCACGCCCAGTTCCTTTTTGCACATGGTAATGGCTTTCAGGGTTTCGGCAGCGGCGCTCTGCTCGGCAGAAACCGTCAGCGTCAGGCAGTCGATGTAAACATCCCCGCGGGGAATGCCGATAGCATCCGTTGCGGCCACAATGCGCTTGGCAACCTCAAAGCGGCCCTCTGCCGTTTTGGGAATGCCGTGTTCATCCAGTGCCAGACCAACCACGGCGGCGCCGTACTTTTTGCACAGGGGCAGAATGCTGTCCAGCACCTTCTGCTCGCCGTTGACCGAGTTGACGATCGGCTTGCCGTTATAAATGCGCAGCGCGCGGGCCAAAGCATCTTTGTTGGAAGAATCCAGCTGCAATGGCAGGTCGGTGATGGATTGCAGCTCCCGCACCAGCATTTCCAGCGTGGCGGGTTCGTCAATATCCGGCAGACCGGCGTTCACGTCCAGCAGCTCGGCACCGGCTTCGGCCTGGGCTACGGCCTGGGCGCAGGCATAGGCGCTGTCGCCCTCCCGCAGGGCCTGCTGCAAGCGCTTTTTGCCGGTGGGGTTGATGCGCTCGCCCACCACGGTAATGCCGTTTACCTCCACGCAGCGCACGGGGGTGCACAGGCGGCTGCGCACAATAGGGGTTTTGGCAGCGGGGGTTTTATCCTGGGTCAGCTCTTTCAGCAGGCGGATGGATTCCGGCTCAGAGCCGCAGCAGCCGCCCAGCATGGAAATTCCGGTGGGCAGGTAGGCGGCCATCTCAGCGGCAAACTCCGCCGGGGTGATATCATAGCTGCCGTCCAGGTTCGGCAGGCCCGCATTGGGCTTGACAAACACCGGCATACCGGCGGGCACCACACGGCAGAGCCGCTGAGCAAAGGGCAGGATTTCCTTGGGGCCCAGCGAGCAGTTGATGCCCACGGCGTCCGCACCAAGGCCGGCGGCGGTAATGCCGTAGCTTTCCACTGTGCAGCCGGTAAAGGTACGGCCACGTGCCTCAAAGCTCATCGAGGTAAACACCGGCAGGTCACAGTTTTCCTTTGCGGCCAGGATGGCGGCTTTCAGCTCATACAGGTCGGTCATTGTTTCCAGAAAGACGAGGTCTGCCCCGGCTGCGGCACCGGCGCGCACCATCTCAGCAAACTGGGCGCAGGCATCCTCAAACGGCAGGGTACCGGCCGGGGCCAGCAGCTCACCGATGGGGCCGATATCCAGTGCCACCAGGGCACCGGTTTCCTGCGCGGCGGTCCGGGCACATGCGATGGACGCTTCGATCACCTGCTGCACAGTATAGCCGGTTCCCTTCAATTTACGAGGGTTGGCGCCAAAGGTGTTTGCCAGCAGAATATCCGCCCCGGCGCGGGCATAGTCCCGGTGGACGGCAGTGAGCACATCCGGCATGATAAAGGCGGCCAGTTCCGGCTTTTGTTCTGTGGTCAGGCCGCGCAGCTGCAGCTGGGTGCCCATAGCGCCATCCAGCATAATAAAGCGGCGGCGGGCAAATACTTCCTCAATTTTCACAGGTGGTTCCCCTCTTTCTGTATTCGCACTTTTCGCGCAGCAGGCAGTGCCCGCACCCGGCGCGGGCCCCCGTTACCGGGTGGTCCGCCACGCCAAGGATGGCTGTTACGCTTTTGCGCGGGGTCAGCAGATTTTCCGGCGTGACCGCCATGCCAAGGCCGCGCACGGTATCCAGCGCAATGGCAAACGGCTGCTGCAAAGTCAGCGGGCAGTCCCCATAGCCGGGGGAAAAACGCCCCGTCAGGTAGTGCCCCTGCGCCTGCACGCTGGTGCGGATCTCGGCTTCCAGCGCGTTGCACAGCTCTTCCATCACAGCGGAAGCCATCGCATCCACCACAGCGGCCAGGGCAATATCCGTCAGCTCCAGGCGGCGCATCAGGGTATCAGCCCCGCTGCCAAGGGTAACAGCCATCAGCACCATGGCATCGCAGCCGCGCAGGTGGCGGGCAATATCATTCCCGGCGTTCTGCAGCGGCAGGGCGGTCAGCGGCAGCTGTTTCCACACGCCGCGCGGGGTGGCGGCGGCGCGCAGGGCGTCCTCGGCTTTTTGCAGCAGCACCTGGGATGCAGCATCCGGCTGCCAGCCCCCTGCCCCAAGGTAGCGAAGGGTTTCGGCGCGGGTATCGTTTTGCGGGTAGGCTAATTGCACAGCGTTTCACTCCCCCTCTATGGGGCCAACAGGCCGATTACAGCAGGTCCTTGATGCCCTCATACACAGCGGCGGCAACCTTGGCGTCATTCATGGCATACAGGTGCACACCGTCCGCGCCGCCCTCGATCAGATCTCGCAGCTGCTGCACGGCATAGTCAATACCGGCAGCATACAGGCTTTCGGGGTCGTCCTGGTAGCGGGAGATCATGCGGGTAAACTCCGAAGGCAGGCTGGCGCTGGAAAGTGCCACCGTGCGCTCGATCTGGCTGCGCTTAACGATGGGCATAACACCGGCAGACACCGGCAAAGTGATGCCTGCGCGGCGGGCCAGGTTCAAAAAGCGATAAAAGTGCATATTATCAAAGAACAGCTGGGTCAGCAGGTGGGTGGCACCGGCCTCCTGCTTAAAGCGCAGGTTGGCAACATCCTGGGCCAGGGTAGCGGCTTCGGGGTGGCCTTCGGGGTAGCAGGCAGCGTGGATATCAAATTCCGGCTGGGTCTGCCACACAAACTGGGCCAGGTCGCTTGCGTGGGCAAAGTCCGGGCTTTCGGGGCGGGTGGGGGTGCGGTCGCCGCGCAGGGTCAGCACGTTGCGCACACCGGCGGCATTCAGCTGGTCCAGCAGCTGGGCGGCCTTTGCCTTATCGCTGCCCATGCAGATCATGTGGGCCAGCGGCTCTACGTTCAGGTCGTTTTTCAGGAATTCGGCCACTTCCACAGTGGAAACGCCACCCGTGGAGCCGCCTGCACCGTAAGTAACGCTGATAAAATCCGGGTTAAGGGTGCGCATGGTGCGCAGGGTGTCCTTCATTTTACCAAAGTTGGCGGTCTGCTTCGGGGGGAAGCACTCGATGGAAAACACGCAAGGCTTGCGCTTGAACATCTGGGAGATCTGCATAGGATTCATCCTCCTGTATTTTTATTACTTTCCTCTATTTCTACCCAATTAAGGCAATACCGCATAATTCTAAGTGCCGATACGGCGAGCGAGGTACGGCAGCTGCTAAGCCAAAAGCGCAGATAATACTTTGTGTCTTATCGAGCATTTTGGCAACGCAGATGCCGTGCCGCAGCCGCCGGAGCGGTGCTTAAGCCGCAAGGCGGGAATTGTGCGGTGTTGCCTAAAACTTTTGGGGCGTGCGGGAACACTTTCCTGCCGACTTACTTGGGGTCAGGCACACAGAGTCAGGCTGCCGGGGGTTACGCGGCGGGAGCCAGCTCTTCGTCCGGCTGTTTTGCCGTCTGCACAGTAAAGCTGCCGTCCGCCTGGGCGGTCACGGTCACCGTGCCGTACAGGTCGGTGCGGTAAAAATCAATGCCCTCATCCTGCATTTCCTGGATGACCTCGCGGTGGGGGTGGCCGTAATCATTGTTCAGGCCGCAGCTGGCAACCACAAGCTGGGGCTGCACCTGCCACAGCAGTGTTTGGGTGTTGGATGTGGACGACCCATGGTGCCCGGCCTTGAACACGGTGGACCGCAAGCGGAACGGATATTGCTCCGCCAGGGCGGCTTCCTCGTTGCGCTCGGCATCGCCGGTATCCAAAAAGGTAAAGTTCCCGGCTTCAAACCGCAGGCAGAGCGACATATCATTTATTGCATCGTCACTGCCCGCCGTATCGGCATCCACACCGGGCAGCAGCACGGTCAATGTGCCGGTGCCGATGGTGTACTGCTGGCCGGTATAGGCAGTTTCCACCGGTACGCCGCATTCCTGGGCGGTTTGCAGGGTGCGCTGGGTCTGGCCGGTCACGTCAGTTTCGCTCAGGTCGGGGGTCAGCAGGGTCTGCACATCAAAGTTCTGCAAAACGGCCTGCATGCCGCCCACATGGTCGGCATGGGGGTGGGTCATCACCAACAGGTCTAACTGGCTTACACCATAGCTGCGCAGGTCCTGCACAAGGTTCTGCCGGGCATCCTTGGGGCCTGCATCAATCAGGCAGGCCGCACCGTTCTGCAAAATCAGCACGGCATCCCCCTGCCCCACATCCAGGAACACCACTTCGGTTTCCCCCTCCGGCAGCGGGGCTGTGGTTTCGCTCTGGCTGGGTTCCAGGCCAACCCATTGGTAAATCTGGTCCCAGCTGGGCACAAAACCGTTGCCGCCGTAATTTTCGACCACATACAAGGCAACGGCGATGAGAACAGCGGCCACAATGGTCCACACCTGGGGGCGGCGGCAGGAATGGCGGCAATACCTGCGCCGCCGGTATTTACTCACCCTGGCCCAGCTGGCGTTCCTGCCACTGGGCGCGGGTCAGCAAAACGGCACGGGGCTTGGCGCCCTCATAGGGGCCGATAATCTTTTCCTGTTCCATCTGGTCCATGATGCGGGCCGCACGGGCATAGCCCAGCTTGCAGCGGCGCTGCAAAAGGCTGGTGGATGCCTGCCCGGCTTCGATGACGCATTCCACCGCCTGTTCAAACATGGGGTCGCGGCTGCCGCTGTCATCGTCCGAATCGGAGCTGCTGCCCTTGCCGCCCTTTTCGGCCACGGCACGGCGCTCCATCTCGGCAATCATCTCTTCATCATACTGGGCGCTGGAAGTGGATTTGATAAAGTTCAGCACAGCGCTGATCTCTTCATCCGTCACAAAGGTACCCTGCACACGCACGGGCTTGGAAGCACCGACCGGCAGGAACAGCATATCGCCGTTGCCCAGCAGCTTTTCGGCGCCGCCGCTGTCCAGAATGGTGCGGGAGTCGATCTGGCTGGAAACTGCAAATGCAATACGGCTGGGGATGTTGGCTTTGATCAGGCCGGTGATAACGTCCACGCTGGGGCGCTGGGTTGCCACAATCAGGTGGATACCGGCCGCACGGGCTTTCTGGGCAATGCGGCAGATATAATCTTCCACCTCTTTGCCGGCAACCATCATCAGGTCGGCCAACTCGTCAATGATAATGGCGATATAAGGCAGGTGTTCCAGCACATCGGGGTGCTGCTTGGCCAGCTTGTTATAGCTCTTGATATCGCGCACATTGTTTTCGGCAAACAGCTTATAGCGGCGCTCCATCTCGGCCACACTGGCCCCCAGGGCACCGGCGGCCTTGCGCGGCTCGGTCACAACGGGCATTAACAGGTGGGGAATGCCGTTATACTCAGCCAGTTCCACCACCTTGGGGTCGATCAGAATCAGTTTGACATCTTCCGGACCGGAGCGGAACAAAAAGCTGATGATGATCGAGTTGACGCAGACAGATTTACCACTGCCGGTGGAGCCGGCGATCAGCAGGTGGGGCATTTTACACAGGTCCGCCACCTGGGCTGTACCGGCAATATCTTTGCCCAGCGCCATGGTCAGTGGGCTGCGCATGTTGATGTAGTTCTGGGATTCAAACACCCCGCGGATGCTGACGGTAGAGCGGATCTTGTTGGGCACCTCGATACCGACGGCGGGTTTGCCGGGAATGGGGGCTTCGATACGCACACCGGCGGTGGCAAGGTTCAGGGCGATATCATCCGACAGGCTGGTGATACGGCTGACCTTGATGCCCGCCTGGGGCTGCAGCTCATACCGGGTCACGGAAGGGCCACGGCAGATATCCAGGATATGGGTCTTAACACCAAAGCTGTCCAGCGTGTTCACCAGGATATCGGCGTTTTTCTTCATCTCGGCGGCCGCGCCGCGTTCATCTTCCGGCTTGGCCGCATTGAAAAGGTTCAAAGATGGGTAAGTATACGGCGGGAACTCCTCTTTGGCCTGGGCGGCAAAGGCCGCCGTAGCTTCGCTGCTGGCATCCTCGTCCGCTTCGCGGGCTGCGCCGGCGGGTGCGGTGGCTGCCGGGGCGGCAGGGGCTTTCGCCATTGCTTTGGCCACGCTGGGCGGGCTGGAAATGGGAGCCGAAGCCGAATTGCCCATGCTGGAAGATACCCGCAGCCGGTTGGGGCTGCCGGGGCGGCGTTCATCCGTTACGCTGTATACTTTAGGCGCAGCGGCGGCAGGCTGGGCCGTGGGCTGCGGTGCCGGGGCCTGCACGCTGACCCGCCCGGTGAGCAGATCCGATACCGGAATTCCGGCGTTCCAGGCAGCCTTGGCTGCATCGAAACCGCCCTGGTCAAAGCTGCCGCCCAATGTGGGGATGGCTGTAACAGGGGCAGGCGCTGGCTGGGTGGGTTCCGGCGCCAGCGGTGTTTCAAAATTATCCGCGCTTTCGCTGCTGCCAACGTCATCCGGTTCCGGCAATTGCTCTACCGGCTCCAGCGGGGTGGAAAAATCTTCCACCGAGGCGGCAGGTGCGTTATCATCCGGTTCCGGGGTCAGCGGGGTTTCAAAACTTTCCGCTTCATCCTCATCGGGCAGGCCCACATCGGCACCGGCCACGGGGGTATCCCGCCCAGTCACGGCGCGCTGGATCAGGTCATTCAGGCTGTCTTCCTCCACCGGGGCTTCCTCAGCCTGCTGGGCTTCCGGTTCCAGGTGCAGCTCAAAGCTTTCTTCCTGCGGCTGGGGTTCCGGCTGGGGCGCGGGGTACTTGCGATGGTTCAACTGCTCCAGCGGGTCAAGGCCAAAGGTGCCGCCGGGGCCGATCTCAATTTTCTGCAGCGGGTCATGCTGCACGGCGTTCTGCAAAGCGCGCTGGGAAGCATCCGGCCCCAGGTCCACATCAAAGTCCGAACGCTGGGCGGGCGGGGCAAAGCTTTGGGTGTGCTGCACGCCTTGGGGCGCAGCCTGGGCACGCTGCATATCGGGGTATGTTGCGGTGCCGGGCTGCGTATACGCCTGCTGGGGCTGGGCCGCCGGCTGGCCGGCCTGCGCTGCGACGGCTGCCTGGTCGGCAGGGTTTGCCTGGGCCGCATTGCGGCGGGCGGCTTCCTCCTGTTCCAGATAGGGGGCCACATCAAAGGGGCGGCGGGTGCCAGACTGCGGCGTGGCCGGAGATTCACCGGCCATGGGCGGCAGGCTGCCGGTCAGGTTTTCAAGGGATTCTTCCTCCGCTTCATGGCCAAACAGCTGGGTATCATAAGCGGTTTCTTCCTCCGCACGGGCGGCGCGGCGGGCTTTGAACTCCTGAATATAATAGCTGATGAACTGCACCACATCCACCGGGGTAACGGCAAAAAACACCATCAGCCCCATCAGGATGACAATAATCATGACGATATTGGCACCGGGACGGCCACAGACGGCCAGCAGCGATGCACCGATGGGCACGCCCAGCACACCGCCGGTCCAGAACTTGCGCTGCCCCCAGGCAAACAGCATCTTGACGGTCTGCCAGGGGGTATCCCCTACCTTAAAGTCTGAGAAGATGACCGCCGTACCGGCCAGCAGTACCGCCAGCAGCAGCACCTTGCCAATGAAAGTGCCCACATGGTAACCGGATGCCAGCAGATAGGCCAGATACAGCAAAAACGGGCCGACAAAATATGTAACCACGCCAAAGGTGCCAAACAGCCAGCTGCGTAGAACATTCCAGAAGCTCTGCCCCGGCACCAGCACCAGCGCAATGGCCAGAATGCCAAACCCGGCCAGCACCACGCTGCGGATCAGGTTTTGCTGCTGGGCGCGGCGCTGTTCCAGCCTGGACATCCGCTTTTTGCTGCCGGAGGCCGAACTGTTGTATCTGGCCCCGGAGCTGCTGCTTTTACTGCTTTTGCTGCCGGAGGCGCGGTATGTGTTTTTACTGCTTTTTCCGTTTTTGGCGGAACTTGAACGTGCCATGCTCTCCCTACCTCTTTACTATAATATGCGTATATTCAGGCTGCCCTGTTCAGCGGGCAGCCATTGTTGATTTGCTTTGGCGCGGCGGGCCCTGCCCCCGTTTTGAACGAAAGTTCGTTCGCCTTTTATCTGGCAGCGGGCGGCCATTAAACAGCATCCGGCGACCCCGCATAAAGAGACTTTCCACGCAGTGATTTTATCTGCCATCCGCCACGGCGGCTGTGCCGTGCTGTTTTGGGCAGGGGCATACTGCCCCTTATAGCATAAGGTATATTGTAGCATGAAAACGCCCGCTTGTAAAACCCCTTTCTCTTTCTATTTTCATCAAAGCCTTTCCGCCCACTGGCGGGCAGCGCCCCCTCAATATCCGGTTTTCCCGGCGTCGATTTCGGCATACAGGTAGCGCAGCGCATCGCCCAGGTTGCCGATGGCGTCGATCAGCCCCTCTTCCACAGCCTGTTCCCCGCCCAGCACGGTCCCCATATCCATCACCAGCTCCCCGGTATTGTGCATCAGCTGGGTAAAGCGCTTGGCGCTGATGCCGGAATGCCCCGCCACAAAGCTGACGATGCGCTCCTGCATCTGCTCAAAATAGCGCAGGGTCTGGGGCACCCCCAGCACCATGCCGGAGTGGCGCACCGGATGCACCGTCATGGTGGCGGTGGGCACAATAAAGCTTTTGCGGGCCGAAACCGCCAGCGGGATGCCGATGGAATGCCCGCCGCCCAGCACCAGCGTTGCGCTGGGCTTGCTGACGCCGGAGATCAGCTCCGCCAAAGCGAGCCCGGCTTCCACATCGCCGCCCACGGTATTCAGGATGACCAGCAGCCCCTCAATGGCGGGGTCCTCCTCAATATCCACCAGCTGGGGGATCACATGCTCATACTTGGTGCTTTTCTGGTTATCGGGGGCCAGGCTGTGGCCCTCAATGGTGCCGATCACCGTCAGGCAATAAATGGCATGGCGGCCCTTGGTGGCGGGCACAATGCCGCTGTCCGTGATCAGGTCATGTTCCAGCCGCATGCGCTCCACATCCTTTGCGTCCTTGGCAGCATGGGGGGCGGGCTGTTGTTTTGGGGTACGGTTTGGCATGGCGGGGTTCCTTTCCTTCCGACAAAATCGGTGCGCCGGGCAGTGCAAAACCCGGCTATACCCTGACAGTATGCCCCGCTGGTACGCTTTTTTATGCACAGAGGGGCGCGACTGAGCAAAAAAAGCGCGGAAAAACTTAGATAAAAAATTGACAATCGGCACAAGATTGATTATACTTTTACTAGAATTTACATCGGAATTACACAAGAGGCAGGGTGTTCCCTTTACCCCTGCCCGGAGAACGGGAGATTAGTCTTTATGTCATCAACAATGCAAAACAAAGCATCGTTGCCCGTGATCAAGCGGCTGCCCAAATATTACCGCTACTTGAGCAACCTGCAGGCAGATGGGCGTGATAAAATTTCTTCCAGCGAGCTGGCCCGCATGATGGGCACCACCGCCAGCCAGGTGCGGCAGGATTTCAACTGTTTTGGCGGTTTTGGCCAGCAGGGCATCGGCTACAAGGTGGATGTGCTGCTTACCGAGATTGGCAAACTGCTGTTTGGCAACGGCGAGCTGCTGCCTACCGTGCTGATCGGCGCCGGCCGCCTGGGCACGGCGGTTTCCAGCTTTATCAGCCGCGATACCAACGGCTACAAGCTGATTGCCGCGTTTGATATCAACCCCGCCCTGGAGGGCAAGGAGATCAGCGGCGTAACCATCCGCCCGCTGTCCGAGCTGGAAAGCTTCTGTACGGCGCACAAGCCGGTGGTCGCCGTGCTGTGCGTGCCGCGCCAGAGCGCCATGGACCTTTCGGACGAGCTGGTTCGGCTGGGTATTCAGGGCTTCTGGAACTTCAGCCACTATGATCTTTCGGTCGTTTATCCGCAGGTCACAGTGGAAAACGTCCATTTGGGCGACAGCCTGATGAGCCTTGGCTACCGGCTGCGCAGCCATGATGAATAAAAGCCGGGCACATAGCACATGACTGTTTCCGGCGGGGTGTACCCCAGCGCCTGCCCCGGCATGGGTGCAGGATCCTGTGGTACACCCCGATTTTCATGCTGTTTTTCACTTTATTTTAATAAGGAGCCAAACATGGCAAAGCTATATTACCGTTACGGCGCAATGAACAGCGGCAAAACCACGGCGCTTTTGCAGGTTGCTTTCAATTATAACGAACGCGGCATGCGGGTGCTGATTCTGAAAGCCAGCGTGGACACCAAAGGCGGCGATCATATTGTTTCCCGCCTGGGGGTCAGCCACAAGGTGGATGTGCTGGTCAGCCCGGACATGGACATCCTGGATATCGTCCGGGCCGATACCGCCGCCCATGGCAGCGCCCCTGCCTGTGTGCTGTGTGACGAAAGCCAGTTCTTTACCCCGGCGCAGGCCGAGCAGCTGTTTTTGGTCACGGTGGATCTGAACATTCCGGTCATCTGCTATGGGCTGCGGGCGGACTTTATGAACCGCGGCTTCCCCGGTTCCACCCGCCTTCTGGAGCTGGCCCATACGATCGAGGAGATGAAAACCATCTGTGCCTGCGGCCGCAAAGCCACCTGCAACGGCCGCAAGGTAAACGGCGAGTTCGTGTTTGAGGGCGCCCAGGTTGCGATTGACACAGTGGATGCTGTAGAGTATCAGAGCCTTTGCCCCCAGTGCTGGTACCGGGAATACCGCGCTTTCCTGAAACGCCACCCCGCGCACCAGTGATCCATTCTTTTATTTCAATCTGTGTTCCGCCCTTTTATATAAGGCAACACCGCACAATTCCCGCCTTGCGGCTTAAGCACCGCTCCGGCAGCTGCGGCACGGCATCTGCGTTGCCAAAATGCTCGATAATGTCGGGTTGCGGTACCCGCATCGTGCTTCGGGGGCAAAAGCCCCTCGCACTCTGCGACCGCTGCCCCTGCTTCGGTTCGCTGTTTCCGCCACTGGCGGCGCTCACCTTTGCAGCATCCAGTATTATCTGCGCTTTTGGCTTAGCATCTGCCGCACCTCGCTCGCCGTATCGGCACTTAGAATTATGCGGTATTGCCTTAAGTAAATGACAACATATATGGCACAAAAGCCGCTGCCCAGCCTTGCAGCACCGCTTTTGTGCCATTTTTGTTTCCAACACTTTGCGGCGCAATTTTCAGAGCACCAAAAGGCCGCATATACAAGATATGTTTTATGTGCAGCAATTTTCATTCCATTTTTCGCACATATTTTGCTATCGCGAATATTTTTAGCATACCGTATTTCTTCCCATTGCAAATTATGCACGAATGCGCAAAAGAAGTGCGTTTGCGTACATTTTTTGCGTTACCGAATTTGTGCGTTTGTTTTCTGTGATTCATTCAGCATTTTACACGTTTTCCCCGATAATTTCGTTGTAGCCGTTTGCAATATATACAAATACGCACAAATCGCCTCAATTTGTGCAAGATTTTGCCGTAATTTTTGTTAGATGCGGGGTCGAGCCGTTTCAGTATTATGCACAAATTGTTTTGTCTTAGTTCGTATATTTTGACATAGGTTGATTTTTTGCCCATTCAATTAAAGCAATATTTGTTTGTTTTCATGATTTACACACCATTTTGGATATTTTTTTGATGTTCACAATTTGTTATTATAATGGCGTTGAATGAAGCGGTCAGTTGTCAGGCCGCGCGTTATATGAACATTTTTAGGAGGACTAAAACAATGAAAAAGGCAATCGCCCTTGCAATGGCCAGCGTTATGGCTGCTGGCCTGCTGGCAGGCTGCGGCGGCTCCGCTGCCAACAGCACCGCAGCTTCTTCCGAGGCCGCTTCTTCTGAAGCTGCTTCCACCTCTACCGAGGCTGCTACCGAGGCTCACACCGTCAACACCACCGATCCCATCACCCTGACCATCAGCTGGTGGGGCGGCGATGCCCGCCAGGCTGCATACGAGGCTGCCTGCAAGGCATTCACTGAAAAATACCCCAACATCACCGTTGAGTGCACTTACGGTCCGTGGAACGGCTGGGAGGAAGCTCAGTCCACTGCCCTGGCTGCCGGCACTGCTGCCGACGTGATGCAGGTCAACTGGAACTGGCTGTTCCAGTACTCCGGCAAGGGTCAGAGCTTCGTTAACCTGAACGATTACTCCGATGTGCTGGATCTGACCCAGTTCCCCTCTAGCGCTCTGGATGCCTGCACTGTGGCTAATTCCCTGCAGGCTGTTCCCGTCGCTATGGCCGGCCGTATTTACTACTGGAACATGGCCACCTTCAAGAAGGCTGGCCTGGACCACTACCCCACTACTGAGCAGGAGCTGCTGGACGCCGCCAAGACCTTCCAGGAAAAGCTGGGCGATGACTACTATCCGCTGGCTGCCGGCCCGCTGGACCGCATGATCATGATGACCTTCTACCTGGAAAGCAAGTACGGCGAGCCTTGGGTTACCGACAGCACCCTGAACTACACCGTTGAGCAGCTGCAGGAAGGTCTGGAATGGATCCAGAGCCTGGAAGATAACCACGTGATGCCCGACCTGAAGACCATGAACGCCGCCGGCGATAAGACCATCACCGATGGTCAGGCCTGGATCACCGGCAAGTACGCCGGCATCTTCACCTGGGACTCCAGCGCACTGAGTGCAAGCCAGAACCTGCCCGACGACGCTGAGTACGTTGTTGGCGACGAAATCAAGTGGGGCGAGGCTGCCAACGGCGGTTTTGCCAAGGTTTCCATGGGTATGGCTATTACCCAGAGCTGCGAGCATCCTGTTGAGGCTGCTGCCCTAATCAACTTCATCCTGAACGAAAAAGAGGGCGCTTCCATCATGGGTACCCAGTGCGGTATGGTTTGCTCCAAGGCCGGCCAGGAATACGCCAAGGAAGCCGGTGCTGTCAACGAGCTGATTCTGGAAGCCAACACCAAGGTTATGGCTTTTGTTGACCAGCCGTTCGACCCCTGCTACGAGAGCACTTCCCTGAAGGACGAGACCAATGGCGTGTACGGCGATGTGTTTGAAGGCTTCAGCTACGATCAGTATGATTCCGCCGAGGCTGCCCAGATCCTGTACGATGGCATCTGCGAAGCACTTGCCTAATCCCCGTTTTCACACTTAAGGCAATACCGCACAATTCCCGCCTAACGGCTCAAGCACCGCTCCGGCGGCTGCGGCACGGCATCTGCGTTGCCAAAATACTCGATAATACACAAAGTATTATCTGCGCTTTTGGCTTAGCAGCTGCCGCACCTCGCTCGCCGTATCGGCACTTAGAATTATGCGGTATTACCTTAACCTTACGCATCAGCAAGGCTGGCCCCGGCCCCATGGCGGTGGGGCCAGCCCTTTATTATGTAACAAGGAGGTTTCCTTTATGAGCGCACCTGCTGCCAAGACAGTGACCCGCACTCCTTTCAAAAAATGGTGTGATGAAAACGTTGGCCTTTTGTTCCTGATTCCCTGGATCATTGGTTTTGTGGTGTTCAAGCTGTATCCGTTTGCCACTTCCCTGTTCTACAGCTTTACGGATATGAACTTCTTTGACGGCATTACCAAGTACGGCCTGATGAACTACATCTACATTTTCACCAACAAGAAAACGCTGACCTCGTTCATCATCACCTTCCGTTATGCCCTCATCACCGTTCCCCTCAAGCTGATTTTTGCTTTGTTCATCGCTTACATCCTGAACTTCAAGATCAAGTGCGTCAACCTGTTCCGTACCATCTACTACATTCCCTCCATCCTGGGCGGCTCTGTTGCCATTGCCGTTCTGTGGAAGGCCCTGTTCAAAGAGGATGGCATCATCAACATGCTGCTCTCCTTTATCGGCATTCAGGGGCCCAGTTGGCTGGCTGACCCCGATTACGCCATGGTCGTTATCATTGTGCTGCGTGTATGGCAGTTCGGCTCCGCCATGGTGCTGTTCCTTGCCGCACTGAAGGGCGTTTCGGTCGACCTGTACGAAGCCGCCACCATCGACGGTGCTTCCAAGACCCGCCAGTTCTTCTCCATCACCGTGCCGATGATCACCCCCGTTATCTTCTACAACCTCGTTACCCAGATCGCTCAGGCGTTCCAGGAATTCAACGGCCCCTACATTATCTTTAATAATGGCGGCCCCCGCGGTTCCGTCACGCTGGTTTCGCTGCTGGTTTACAACTATGCGTTCAAGAGCAACGAAATGGGTATGGCCTGCGCCATGGCCTGGGTCATGTTCATCATCATCGCCCTGCTCACTGTCATCGCATTTGGCAGCCAGAAGCACTGGGTCTACTATGCTGACTGATTGAAGGAGGAATTGATTTATGGGTATGAAAGCACGCGCCAATGTGGCAACCTTCTTCAAGTATTTTGTTCTGATTTTGATGGGCTTTATCATGGTGTACCCACTGCTGTGGATGGTGGGTTCCACCTTTAAGACCAACGCCGAAATCTTTACCAGCCTTTCCCCGTTCACCACGCACCCCACCCTGGATGGCTATTATAACGCTGTGACCAAAACTTACGGCGGCGATATCACCATCTGGCGTGCATTCCTGAACACCTACAGCTACGTTATCCCCAAGGTTGTGTTCACTGTTATTTCTTCTGTCATTGCTGCTTACGGTTTCAGCCGTTTCAAGTTCAAGGGCCGCGATTTCCTGTTCGGCGTTATGATCATGACGCTGTTCCTGCCGCAGGTTGTTCTGAACGTTCCGCAGTACATGATGTACAACAAGTTTGACTGGATCAACAACCCCCTGTACCCCGCCCTGTGGGTGCCTTCCCTGTTTGCTACCGAAACCTACTTCGTCTACCAGCTGGTGCAGTTCATGCGCAGCATCCCGCACGACCTGGACGAAGCCGCCGCCATTGACGGCTGCGGCCCGGTCAAGATCCTGTACAAGATCATCTGCCCCATGCTCAGCCCCTCTCTGGTCGCCTGTGCGCTGTTCCAGTTCATGTGGAGCTGCAACGACTTTATGGGTCCCCTGCTTTACGTTACTACCCCGCGCAAATACCCAATGGCAATCTTTGTTAAGCTGTCTATGGACAGTACCAGTGAAGGCATTCAGTGGAACCGCATCCTTGCCTTGTCCCTGATTTCCATTATCCCGCAGCTGCTGGTTTTCTTTGCCGCTCAGGATTCCTTTATTGACGGCATTGCCGCTGGCAGTGTAAAGGGCTAAGCTTCAAGCTTTTTCCAAAACTTTTGATCTTTTTGCGCCCAAACCACCACACAGGCTGCCCCGTACCGCTGCAAAAGGGGTACCGGGCAGCTTTTATTTTGAAAACTCCGGCCACTGGCTTTTCTCGCTTTTGGCCGTTCCTAAGGCAATACCGCATAATTCTAAGTGCCGATACGGCGAGCGAGGTACGGCAGATGCTAAGCCAAAAGCGCAGATAATACTGGATGCTGCAAAGGTGAGCGCCGCCAGTGGCGGAAACAGCGAACCGAAGCAGGGGCAGCGGTCGCAGAGTGCGAGGGGCTTTTGCCCCCGAAGCACGATGCGGGTACCGCAACCCGACATTATCGAGCATTTTGGCAACGCAGATGCCGTGCCGCAGCCGCCGGAGCGGTGCTTGAGCCGTTAGGCGGGAATTGTGCGGTGATGCCCTTATATTCAGGATGCAGCCGGAATAAAAAAGCTTTCGGCTTTCCGCTGTATTCCGGCACATGATGGTGCCTTTTCTGCTGATTTCTTTGCATCGCTCTCCCCTGCCCTGCTTATCCGTTAGGGGCAAAACAAAAGCGGCTGCCTGTTGGCAGCCGCCGGGGGTTGTGGTTTTGTGCTGTAACATTTTTGGCCTTATTTTTCCGGTTTGTTTACCCGCTTGAAATATTGGCGGTACTGCTGGGGCGAAAGCCCTGTGGCATCTTTGAACACCCGCCGGAAATGCGCGCTTGTCATAAAGCCCGTCTTTTCCGCCACGCTGGAAATGCTTTCGTTGGTCTTTTCGATCATGTTCTGCGCCGCTTTGATGCGTACGCCGTTGATGTATTCGATCAGGCTCAGGTTGATGGTCTTTTTGAACAGACGGCTGAGGTAATACGGGCTGATGTAAAACTGGTTGGCAATGCTTGTCAGGGTCAGCTTCTCGGCATAATGCTCCGCAATATAGCCTTGGATCTGGCTGACGATGCGGTTGGTCACCCGGCCGCTGTCGCCCCCCAGCTCATGCTGGTTTTCGCACATCTTTTTCAGCTGCAACAGCAGCGTGGCCAGCAGCATTTTGCGGGTCACAGCGCTTTCGGAGCTGTTTTCGTCCTGCATCTGGATCAGCTGCTGCAGGATGGAGTAGATATAATTCTGCTGCTTAACCGTGATGTTGCTCAGCAGGTGGTTGTTCTCCTCGCTCATAAAGCTGAACAGGTCAATCTCCGGGAAAGCCCCGCTGATCTCCTGCAGATACTCGCGGCTGAAATTGCACACAATGCGGCTGGTGGGGCCATCCCCTACCGAACCAGTCTTGTGGATCTGGTTTTCCCCAATCAGGATCACATTGCCTGCATTGACGATATAGGCGGAATCCTCAATAAAATAGCGCCGCGCGCCTTCCACTTCATAATACAGTTCATATTTGTGGTGTGTGTGGAAGCTTCCCATATCGTAGCTATGCTCGCGGTCGATCATATCGATATAAAAGTCCACATGGGGGGAATAGGTATATTCCTTGACCATCCTGTTCAAACCTCCCGCCACGCCCCGCCCAAGCATTTTTGCCAGTTTTAGGGCAGAACGCGCTTCAATTTTGTTGATTTATTTCATATTAACACATTTCTTGTTGAATTTCAAAACTTTTTTCATCTTTTATGGAGGAAATTATCGTATGAAACTCGCTCTCGTTCGTGCCTGTACCCGCAGCGCCTGCTTTGAGCTGCAAAACAACACCTGCTATACCGCCCCTGCCCCGTTCCGGGTTCAGCTGAACGGCCAGACTGTGCTGGAAGCCTGCTGCACCAACGTGTTCAGCGTGTTCAGCCTGGAACCCGGCAAAACCTACCACCTGGAAGTGCTTGCCACTGATGGCGATACCGGTACCCTGGACTTTGCCACCGCGGCGGAAAGCTTTTTTGTAGATGCTTCCCGCTATGGCCTGGTGAATGACGGCGTGACCGACAACACCGCCTTTTTGCAGGCTGCGCTTTCCACCTGCCCGCCGGGCGGCACGGTGTATGTGCCCGCCGGTACTTACCGCACCCAGAGCCTGTTTTTGTGCAGCAACACCACCCTGTACCTGGAAAAAGGCTGCACCCTGCTGGGCGGCACCGACCGCCGCGAATATCCCATCCTGCCCGGTGTGCTGCCCTGCGCCGATGAACAGCACGAAGCCTATCTCGGCGGCTGGGAGGGAAACCCGCTGGACTGCTTTGCCGGTTTGATCAATGTCATCAATGCCGAAAATGTGACCATCACCGGCGAAGGCTGCATCAACGCCAACGCCGACAACGGCGACTGGTACCAGCACATCAAGGTGAAACTTATCGCCTGGCGGCCGCGGCTCTTCTTTACCAGCAAAGCCAAGAATGTGACCCTGCACGGTGTGGAGGTGTGCAACAGCTTCTCCTGGACCATCCACCCCACCTACTCGGACGGGGTGAACATCCTGCAGCTGCAGATTCACAACCGTGCCGACAGCCCCAACACCGACGGCATTGACCCCGAAAGCTGCAAGAATGTGAACATCATCGGTGATTCCATCCATGTTGGCGATGACTGCATCGCCCTCAAGTCCGGCAAACTCTTCCTTGGCACTGTGATGCATACCCCCTGCGAGAATGTGACCATCCGCAACTGCAACCTGAACCGCGGCCATGGCGGCCTGGTTATTGGCAGCGAGATGAGCGGCGGCGTGAAAAATGTGGTGATGACCCAGTGCCTGATGGACCACACCGACCGCGGCCTGCGCATCAAGACCCGCCGCGGTCGCGGCAAGAACGCCGTGATCGACGGGCTGGTGTTCCGCAACGTGGAAATGCGCCATGTGCTGACCCCATTCGTCATCAACATGTTCTACTTCTGTGACCCGGACGGCAAGAGCGACTATGTACAGAGCCATGAACCCCTGCCGCTGGACGATGCTACCCCCCGCCTGGGCAGCCTGACGATGGAAAATATCACCGCCACCGACGCCGAGTATGCAGGCTGCTGGTTCAGCGGTCTGCCGGAGCAGCCGGTTGAAAAAGTGGAGATGAACAATGTCAGCATCTCCTTTGCCGAAAACGCCGGGGCTGGCCACGCCGCCATGATGTGTGGTGCCGCCGAATGCAGCAAGCTGGCGATCTGGGCCGAAAACGTGAAGGAGATTCACTTCCACAATGTCAAACTGGAAGGCTATGCAGGCGAACGCCTGAACTTTATCAACGTTGGCAGCTTTAAGGAGGATTAAGCCATGACCCATGAAGAGATTTTGACCACCCTGGGCAATTATGTGGATTATCTGATTGCCGGCAGCTCTGCCGAAGCCCCACTGTGGAACATTGAAAAGGTGCGCAGCGGCAAGCCCAATAAATGGAACTATGTGGACGGCTGCATGGTCACCGCCTGCCTGAGCCTGTACAAGACCACCGGGGATGAAAAGTTCCTGAAGTTCTCCCGCGATTTTGTAGACTACTTTGTCAAGGATGGCGGCGAGATCTACACCTTTGACGCCAACGAGCATAACCTGGACAACATCAACCAGGGCAAAAACCTGTTTTCCCTGGTTGATTTGACCGGCGAACAGCGCTACCGGGATGCCATCAACACCATCCGCGCCCAGCTGGACACCCAGCCCCGCACCAAGGATGGCAATTTCTGGCACAAAGCCATCTACCCGTGGCAGGTTTGGCTGGACGGCACCTATATGGCGCAGCCATTCTACATGGAATACGAGACCCGCTACAACGGCATGAAGGGCTGCCAGGACAGTTATAAGCAGTTCATGAACATCAAAAAGTACATGCGAGACCCCAAAACCGGCCTGTACTACCACGGCTATGATGAAAGCCGCCAGATGTACTGGGCCGATCCTGTAACGGGCTGCAGCGCAAACTTCTGGCTGCGCGCCATGGGCTGGTTCCTGGTTGCCATGGTGGATGTTCTGGAGCGCATGGACGAGCAGATGTATTACGAATACCGCGCCATTATGGCTATGTTCAAGGAAGCAGTGGAGGCCATGATCCAGTTCCAGGACGCCGAGACCGGCATGTTCTGGCAGGTCATTGATAAAGCCGGCGTACCGGGCAACTATCTGGAAACCTCCGGCAGCTCCCTGTTCGCTTACGCCGTGCTCAAAGGCGTGCGGCTGGGCTACCTGCCCAAGCGGTTCCGCGCTTACGGCGAAAAGGCATTCTATGGCACCTGTGACAAATACCTGGGCGTGAACGATAAGGGCGAGCTGCAACTGTCCGGCATCTGCCTGGTAGCCGGTTTGGGCGGCGCCACCCGCCGCGATGGCAGCCTAGAATACTATTTCAGCGAGCCGGTTGTGGAAAACGACGCCAAGGGCGTTGCCCCCCTGCTGCTGGCCTATACTGAAATGATCATCCAGTAAGGAGGTTCCGCTGTTATGGCCATATTTACCGTTGGTGCCCGCCTGCATGATTACGGTAAGGGCACGCCCGATGAGCTGTTTGGCAAGGTTTCCGCAGACGGGTTTGCCTGCGTGCAGCTGGCCTACAAAAAATGCGTGCCCGGCGTTGCCAGCTATGCGGACGTTACCCCGCAGCTGGTGCAGAACACGCTGGAAGCGCAAAAGAAGCACAACATCGCTGTTGCCGTGCTGGGCACCTATGTGGAGCTTGGCATCGCGGACGAAGTGCAGCGCAGCGCCAACGCAGCGGATTTCAAAAGCCAGCTGGCCGTGTGCAAGGCGCTGAACGCGGGCTGCATTGGCACCGAGACTACCGGCATGCACAAGCAGCCCGCCGGCACCACCCGCGAGCGAGCCCAATATATGCTCTGCAAAAGCCTGGAAACCATTCTGCCGGAAGCCGAGCGCCTTGGCGTGACCGTTGCCATTGAGCCCGTTGTTGGCGACAGCACCAACACCCCGCAGGCAGCGCGGCACATCCTGGATATGATGCAAAGCCCCGCGCTGGGGGTCATCCTGGACATGAGCAACCTGGTCAGCTTTGAGGGCAAGGACAACCAGCAGCCCCTGTGGGACGCCATGGGCGAGCTGCTTGGGGACAAAATCAAGGCCGTACACTTTAAGGGCAAGAACTTTGCGCCGGACGGCACCATGCTGCACACCAGCCTGGAAGATTCCTGCACCGATTACGCCGGTGCCTTTGCTATGCTGCGCACCCTGCCACAGCCGTTGCCCGTTCTGCGCGAGGAAGCCGTGCCCGCCCGCGCTGCCGGCGATATTGCTTTTATCAAACAGTTTTTCTAAGGTGTAATGCCGCCTCTTTTTGCCCCACCGGACCGGAGTATTTGCACTGATACCATGGAAGCCTTTTTGTGAAAGGAACCGATTCAATATGGAACGCAAGCTTGTAACCGTTGCCGTGGATGGCAGCGCTGAATTTATCACCCTGACCGCCGCTGCTGCCGCGCAGGACCCCGCCCAGCCGCTTCACTTTGTGCTGGGGGCCGGGACCTATTATGAACGCCCGTTTTTGGAACTGGCGGATTACATCATCACCGGTGCCGGGATGGGGCAGACCGTGATCTCCGCCGGGGCCGCCGGGCGCGACCCCTGGCCCGGCGAGGAGCGCACCGGTACCTTTCGCAGCCAGACGCTTTTCCTTGGCGGCGGCAGCGCCCGGCTGGAGCACCTGACCGTGGAAAACACCGCCGGTGATGGTGCGGACCGCGGCCAGGCGCTGGCGGTATATGCCGATGCCAGCCGTGTGTGCATGGTGGATGTTTCCCTGCACGGCAACCAGGATACGCTCTTCACTGCTCCCCTGCCGCTGGCCGTGCGGCAGAAAAACGGCTTCCGCGGTCCGCGGGAGAACACGCCCCGGCTGGACACCAAACAATACTACCGTGACTGCGAGATTTCCGGCAACATTGATTTCATTTTCGGCGGGGCCAACGCGGTGTTTGACCATTGCCGCATTGTGCCCGTTGCCCACCGCGGCGTTACCGGCTATATTGCCGCCGCCAGCACGCCGCAGGGCAAGCCGGGCTACCTGTTTGCCAACTGCACCGTGCAGGGCAACAGCCCCGCAGGCAGTGTCTATCTGGGCCGCCCGTGGCGGCAGTATGCCCGCGTGTACTGGCTGGACTGCGATTTAAGCGATGAGATCATCCCCCTTGGGTGGGACAACTGGTCCGACCCCGCCAACGAGGAAACCGTTCACTTTGGCGAGTACGGCTCCAAAGGCTCCGGTGCCCCCAAAGCAAGCCCCGCCCGCGCCGGTTACGCCGCCCTGAATGATGAAGCCTCCGCCCAGGAAATGCGCGCCATGCTGGCTGAATTCCGGGCCGACTTCGGTGCAGAAGCGTAACACGCTCTTTGCGGAGCCGCCAATTATAACATTCCACCTCCTCCTAAAAAAGCAGCAAGCCCGCACCGCGCCCCTGTATGCGCCTGCGGGCTTGCTGCTGTCATACCGCCGCTTTGATTCCAGAAAGGATTTTTTAATGAGCTATACCAAACTGGACCTTCTGCAGGACCTGGCTGATATGGGCCTGACCGGGCAGGAAAGCATTCTGATCCATTCTTCCATGAAGTCCATCGGCCCAGTGGACGGCGGTGCCGATACTGTGCTGGATGCCCTGATGGAGTTTTTCCGGCCTGGGCTGCTGCTGTTGCCCACCCACACCTGGCGCACCATCAACGCGGCCAACCCGGTGTTTGATGTGTGCACCTCCCCCTGCTGCGTGGGCATTTTGCCGGAGCTGTTCCGCCAGCGTCCCGGTGTGGTACGCAGCCTGCACCCCACCCACAGCATGGCCGGGTATGGGCAGCAGGCTGTTTCCTACCTCGCAGGTGAGGAACTGCGCAACACGCCCTGCACCCCCGGCGGCTGCTATGACCGCCTGAAAGATGTGGGCGGCAAAATCCTGCTGGTAGGCGTTACCCACGCCCGCAACACCTATATGGTCTTGACCGTTCCGGGGCCTTGTCCAAATCTGGCATAATGAGATTTGTGATCGGGCCCGTCCGGCGGCCAGAGGGCTGGCCGCCCCACTTTTCCCTACCGCCCTGCTACCCACACTCAGGATATAACAACAGCCCCGGCTCTGCAAACGCAGAACCGGGGCTGTAATACTTAAGGCAACACCGCACAATTCCCGCCTGACGGCTTAAGCACCGCTCCGGCGGCTGCGGCACGGCATCTGCGTTGCCAAAATGCTCGATAAGACATCCAGTATTATCTGCGCTTTTGGCTTAGCAGCTGCCGCACCTCGCTCGCCGTATCGGCACTTAGAATTATGCGGTATTGCCTTAAATGATACCTATGTACCTTATTTACCGCCCATGAAAGCCGGCAGAGGTTTGCCCTCTTTGAGCCACTGGTGGTATTCGGCGGTGGCGGCAAATTCCACGTCACCGGCGGAGTTCAGCGCAGTCTCAACGGAGTCCTGAATAACGCCAATGATGAAGCCAACGCCGACAACCTGCATGGCAATATCATTGGAAATGCCAAACAGCGAGCAGGCCATGGGGATGAGCAGCAGCGAACCGCCCGCAACACCGGAAGCGCCGCATGCACCCAAAGCCGACATGATGGACAGCAGGATGGCGGCAGGCACGGAGACCTGCATGCCCAGCGTGTTGGCGGCAGCCAGCGTCATGATGGTGATGGTAATGGCAGCGCCGTCCATATTGATGGTTGCGCCCAGCGGGATGGAGACGGAGTAAATATCCTTATCCAGGCCCAGCTTTTCGCACAGAGACATGTTGACCGGGATGTTGGCGGCGGAGCTGCGGGTGAAGAAAGCGGTCAGGCCGCTTTCACGCAGGCAGCGGAACACCAGTGGGTAGGGGTTGCGGTGCAGGTAGATAAAGATGATGAACGGGTTGATCACCAGCGCCATCAGCAGCATGGTGCCCACCAGCAGCAGCAACAGGCGCCCATACTGGGTAAAGATGGACAGGCCGTTGTCCGCCACGTTGGTAAACACCAGGCCCATAATGCCAAACGGCGCCAGGTTGATGATCCACCGCACAATGGTAGAAATTGCATCCGCCGTGTTGGCCATAAAGTTCTTGGTGGTATCGCTGCCCAGCTTTTTCATGGCAAGGCCGAACAGGCAGGCCCACATCAGGATGCCGATATAGTTGCCGTTCATGATGGAAGCAACCGGGTTAGAAACAATGTTGGAAAGCAGGGTGTGCATCACATCACCCAGGCCCTGGGGCACCACATCCGCCGTGGCAGCTTCCGCCAGAACCAGCGTCTGCGGGAACAGCTTGCTGGTCACAACGCTGAGCGCAGCCGCCACAAAGGTGGTGAGCATGTACAGCCAGACCACCGTACCAAAGCGGCGGTCCAGCTTGGAGGAGCCCTGCGCCAGTGCACTGGCAACAATAACAAACACCAGCACCGGTGCAACGCCTTTCAGCGCGCCGACAAACAGGTTGCCGAATTCTTCGATCCATGCAGCACCGGGGCAGATCAAAGCCAGCACCGAACCGACCACCAGGCCAATTGCAATGCGCAGGATCAGGCTGGTGGAGTTGTACTTGGCAGCCAGCGTTTTGGCCGCTTTTGTGAGTTGATTCATAACAATTCCTCTTCCCTATTTTAATTGGGTTTGGCAGATGTTCCACACCTGCCCATTCCGCAGCCGCCCGCACAAACGGTTTCGCGGAATGTTTTCCATTATACCGCAATCGTTCAAGATTGCAAGAGGAGGACAGGTGTGTCCTGTGGAAAAACAATCTATTTTTATCGTTGATACGAAGTAAAAAATATTTAAAAAATGTTTTTGTGGACAATATATCTGTGTTCCGTCCGTGGACATTTCGTTGTATGAAAGAGGGCAGCATACGAATACACTGCCCTTTTATCTTGCTTTATTGGGAACACGGTTTAGAGCCAGATTCAGGGCCACAGGGAAACGCAGGCATATGGAAATTCGCCTGACAGCTTGTGGTAAACCTTCATATGGCCTTTTTTCCTCACTGATACCGGAGCGGTAATCATCTCTCTGCTTTTGGCAGGGCAATAAACAACTTAAAAGCCAAGACAAAGAAAAAGAGCCTCAAGCCAAAGCTTGAAGCTCTTTGGTGCGGATGAAGGGATTTGAACCCACACTCTTTTAAGGGAACTAGAACCTGAATCTAGCGCGTCTGCCAGTTCCGCCACATCCGCTTATTTTGTTTGGCCGCCTCACCGGCAACGAGTATTATTATAACCAAGTATCCCCCTTTTGTCAACACTTTTTGAAAGTTTTTTTATTATTTTGTGCCTTTTTAGTTTCGTCAAAATACAGTTCGTTTCATCGTCATTTATTTCCCATATCTTACAAAATTTTTCCTGTTTTTGTTTTCCGAGCTCCCCTTTTTCATCCGAAATTCCTCTTTCCAAAAGAAAAACACAAAATTTCCTTTGTGATTTATTCTTAAAAGAGTAGCGATATTTTTCTTTTCCCCGTAAAAGGTTGACTTTTTATAAGGCTGCAGAACGGTCAATCCCGTTCCCTACAGCATTTTTTCAGCATGTGGCTAAATGATACAGTGCCCTATCGTGCTTTTCATCCGCGGATGGATTTCAAAGTTTTATTTTAGGCAACACCGCACAATTCCCGCCTGACGGCTTAAGCACCGCTCCGGCGGCTGCGGCACGGCATCTGCGTTGCCAAAATGCTCGATAATGTCGGGTTGCGGTACCCGCATCGTGCTTCGGGGGCAAAAGCCCCTCGCACTCTGCGACCGCTGCCCCTGCTTCGGTTCGCTGTTTCCGCCACTGGCGGCGCTCACCTTTGCAGCATCCAGTATTATCTGCGCTTTTGGCTTAGCATCTGCCGCACCTCGCTCGCCGTATCGGCACTTAGAATTATGCGGTATTGCCTTTACAACTTCACAAGTATCTCCCCCGCACCGGAATCCGATTGCCCTTCTCCCCTATCCCCCAACCGCGCGTACCGTTCATCTTCATCCGCTCCCCCACCCCAAAACAAAAGGCATGTGCCCCCCTTATCTCTATCATAAGGTGGGCACATGCCGTTACATTATCATGATTTTATCACGCCAAAGTCATCAGGCAATGCAGCCATCGGCAAAGCTGTTGCGCTTGGCTTTCTCTTTCTGCTGGTTGCGTTTGGCGATGATTTCTTTGCTCAGGCCAATACGGTTGGTCTTGAAGTGGAAGAACGGGCGTTCCGGTACGGTGAAAATCTCCACCGGACGCATGTAACGTTCCGGCAGGCAGGCATTGATCTTATCGCGCACATCGTCCAAGGTGTAGCCATCTTTGAGCTGGACGTACAGGTACGGCAGGAAGCAGCCCTCGTGCTCATCATCCGGCACGATAACAAAGAACTCGTCCTTGATGCCCTTGATGTCGGCATCGGCCACGATGTTCTCCAGCGGCTGCACCATCAGGTCGCCGCCGCCAAAGCGCGGGGATGCGCCGCGGGTCATCGTGTAGAGCACGCCGTCCTCGGTCATATAGCCGATATCGCCGGTGTGCAGCCAGGTCTTGCCGTCTGCGTGGACCTGCAGTGCCTTGGCGGTTGCTTCGGGGCGGTCATAGCCCAGCATCACGCCGGGGCCCGCCATGCAGATCTCACCGGGGGTATTGTAGGTCAGCTCTTCCTGGGTGCCGGGCTTGAAGATGCTGATGACGCTGTGGATCATCGGCACACCAACGTTGCCGTCACGCACCGGGAACGGAGCCATGGGCAGAGTGGCGTTGGAGCCGGCCTCGCTGCTGCCGTAGCCGGCAGTAAAGCGCAGGTTGCAGTTATGCTGCTTGAGGAACTCCTCAACATTGCGCAGCTGCTTGTTGTTGAATGCCTCGCAGCCGGCGCCGATGGCCAGCATGTGGGACATATCATAGTCAGCCGGAAGACGCTTGCTGCGGCGGATAACCTCCACAAACATGGGGATCAGGGGCCAGTTGTTGGGGCGGTAGCGCATCATTTCCAGGTCAACATCGTACACATCCACAAACGGATCCAGAATGAGCAGCATGCCGCCGGCCAGGGGCAGCAGCATCATGGAAACCACAACAGCGATCAGAGCCGGGGGCAGGATGGTCAGCAGCCAGGTGGGGCGGAATTTATCCGAAGCGCCATAAAAGTTCATCTGGGCCAGCACGCCGATGATGCTGTGTGCAGAATGGATGACCTGCTTGGAAGGGCCGGTGGAACCGCTGGTATAGGCGCGCAGCAGCGGGCGGTCAATGTTGACAGGAGCGGGCACAAAGCCGCGAAAACGCTGGCCCATGTTACAGAAATCAGCCCACATCATGGTATCAGAGCCACGGGCGGGAACATCCGGATACAGGGCATCCAGAGAATGCTGCAGGTAAACCGGCATAGCGGCGCGGTCGCCGCTTTCCAGAGCGGGAACGATAACATAGGTATTCACGTTGGTCTGCTCACGGTAGGCTTCGATTTCGGCCTTGGAGAAGAAGTCGTGAACAAAAATCACCTTGGCATTGGCTTTCTGAACAGCTTCAATGTTTTCTTCCAGGGTGTTGTCACGGCACAGCAACGAAGCGCCGATGCGCTCGGCTGCCAGCAGCAGATAAATGAATTCCGGCACAGAACGCAGGAACACGGGGATCTGGTCCCCCTGCTTGATGCCAAGCACCTGCAGAGCGCGGGCGGTGGCGTCCACCTTACGGAACACGGTACCCCAGGTGATATCCACGCCATAGTAGTGCATGGCAACCACGTTAGGGTCTGCAGCGCGCACGGAGAGGTACTGCTCTACGGTGCAGGCCGGAACCTGGATACCGCGCAGAACTTCTGGATAGAACTTCATCCAGGGGCGGTCAATGCTGGGCTTGCCAGTCAACATCGCGTTTTCATTCATTGCAATTTCCTCCAAATGTCTTTCCCTTATAGTTGCAGGGAATTAAATTATCCAAATCAAATCACGCCAAACCTTTATGGCGCTTTCCCCTGCTGTGCACATCGTTGCACAGCATCGCCGAACCATAATGCTATAATTATCTTCGGTGCTGAACATAGTATACCATTCCTGTTTACGGAAAGCACGAGAATCCCATGGCACAAATTTCCAGAAATTGATTCCGCATGATTCACTTTTTTCACATGGATTTTCACGCTTTGGCATGGAGTTTTCTTGCAATTTCATTTTTCTCGGCACAACAAAAGCCCCAGCTACCGCAGCAGCCAGGGCTTTATGTTTATGCGTATGTATGTTGTATTTTTAGATTTTGTTCATCCAGCTCTCTTGCAGTTCTTCCATTTCATCACTTTTGGCGCGGGTAATCAGATGGATTCCCTGCAGGACATGATGGATGTGCTCCGCAATGGCGTTGCGCTCTTTTGTCACGTTCTGGTCATCCAAATTCCAGACATGATCAAAATATTCACTCAGGCGGTCTTCCATCACACTGTTGTTGACCATTGCAATCCGGTTGATGGGGCAGTTGTTATCCAGCCGAAGATACGATGCAGCGCCAGAAAGAAACATATTGGGGTCCGCCACATACTGGAAATCGTTCACAATGCGGCCGCTGATCAAGCGGAATTCAAGTTTTTCACGCTGCTTGCAAAGCTGCAGCACATAGCTGATGCACCGGCTGCGCTGATCCGGGGTAAGGTTGACCTTGTAACTGAAAAAGTCCAGCTCGCCAGAAACCGCTATGGAGGAAAATGCAGCTTCATAAATCAGGATGCGGATGTTTGTTTCCTCCACCACACCTTTGGCAAGGTTGTGTACGCTACGCAGCTCCGCAGGGGTAGCACCCAAAAAATCTTTCAGCTCGGCCTCGTGGGCGGTCAGGATCTCTTCAAACAAGTCATCCGGCAGCAGAAGCTCATTCAGGTGGCCGAACATCCACCGCAGATTGGAGGCCAGCAGCGTGTGCATATAGTCGTACTGGCTGATCAGCTGGCGCATGCTGGTATCGCGGAAAAGCTGGTCATCCCGCACGCAGAGCTTGGAGAAGTTATCATACAGGCTTTCGCAGTTCTGCGGGTCCTCGGTGGCGGTAACGGCAGCGCAGCGGCTGTGGCTGACCAGCAGGCCGGTAATGGCAAAATCGCCCTTGACCACAAACACCGCGCGCCCGGCAGCCGCGGTGCTGCCAAACAGCTTGAAATGAATATGGCTGAAGTTGGTCAACACGTTGATAATGAGCGCGGCATCATAGATGGGGTCCCATTTTTCGCGGCTGATATCGATCATCAGCTTGAAATAGACGTTATCATAGCTGCGCTGGTCCACCAGCTGGCCGTTTTGCAGGTTGGCAACTTTCAGGCGGTATTCGCGCGCCATTTCCATCAGGTCCATCACAGCCACAATGTCCAGCTGGCTGACGCGACGCAGCACGGGGTGCGCCATTTTGGTCAGGTATTGCAGCATGTTCAGCTCGGCCCAAAAGTCCGTATAGGGGCCAATGCACGCCTCGCCGCTGTCCAGCTCCTCTTGCAAATAATCATATTCAGCAATCAGGTTATCATAAATGGCGGCTTTCAGGTCACTGGGGATGCTAACGCTGTATTCCCGCAGCAGCAGGTTACGGCCATCATCGGTGGCTTCATCCACCACGCAGGCACTGATGCCCTCCATCACGCGCTTTTCAGTCTTTTTGGCAGGCAGCATGCGGCCGCTGACCCATTTGCTGATATAGGAAACATCGTATTGCAGGCGCTTGGCCAGGGTATAGTTCTTGACTTCCGCAACTTCCAGCAAATGCTCCAGCAGAATGCTGAATCTATTTTTATCATCCATTGCACCAAATCCTCTTCACCCATTTAGTTTACACTTTTCTTTTATTCTATTATACAAGTTCCATATTTCGATTGCAAATTCAAATGATAACAGGTAAGGAGAAAACGAAGAAAATATATTAAAATCTTTCACAATTCGCGGCCGCATTCTTTGGCATTCATGCCAGTTTGTTGTTTTTTTGTTGTTTGAACTGACAAAGTTTGTTTGTTCTGCTTGTGATATCCTCCAAAAATTATACTTCGCGCGCCATATTTGCCAAATTTAGCCGCAGCTTTTTAGTAGGTTTTGCCCTTGCACCGGCCTGATGTGTTCGCCATGTTTTTGTGTGTTGCCTTTATTATGCGGGTAAGGTAAATTGCGATTTTTTAATCGTGTACTATTTCTAGGGCAATACCGCATAATTCTAAGTGCCGATACGGCGAGCTAGGTGCGGCAGATGCTAAGCCAAAAGCGCAGATAATACTGGATGCTGCAAAGGTGAGCGCCGCCAGTGGCGGAAACAGCGAACCGAAGCAGGGGCAGCGGTCGCAGAGTGCGAGGGGCTTTTGCCCCCGAAGCACGATGCGGGTACCGCAACCCGACATTATCGAGCATTTTGGCAACGCAGATGCCGTGCCGCAGCTGCCGGAGCGGTGCTTAAGCCGCAAGGCGGGAATTGTGCGGTGTTGCCCAAGCTTTCGGCGGGGTGGGGTCCCCCGCCCTACTTATTGTTTAAGGGTGTGCCGCCCATTATAATTTGTTCTGTAGGGAACGGTCTTGACCGTTCCGAGGTCTTGTCCGATTGGTCGTGATGGGATTTGTGGCAGGGCAAGGTGCCTGCGGGCGCAGTGACTGTTCCAAGGCGTTGGATTCGATTGCTTTAGGTTTGCGGCAAGGAACCACCCCTCAGGCCGCTTCGCGTCCAGCTCCCCTCCAGGGGAGCCACCACAATCATGGGGTCCCCCGCCCTACTGGCCTGGCAAATATTTCACCGAACCTATGCCCACAAATACAAAAATGCCGCAGCAGACTGTTACATCTGCTGCGGCATTTTATTTAGGGGTTAATGGGCTGGGTTACAGCTCATTGTTCCGGCTGTGGGATTACTGCCGAATGCCGGTGTTCTTATCAAAGTGATAAGTACGGCCGTCGATGACTGCATCGCCCTTAGCCATGGTGCCATAGATCGGGTCGAAGTAGTAACGCTTGTCAGCGCTCCAGCCCTTGATCATGTGGCCCTGTGCATCGTAACGGACCCACTTGCCGGTGCCATCGGCGCGGTCAGCCCACTGGCCAGCTTCGGATTCCTGATAGACATCCTTGCTGGTGGCTTTCTTGCCCTGGTCAACGGCATCCAGCCAGTACCAAGCGTCGGAAGCCGGGTCATAGATTTCCTTGCCGCGGCCATCCAGGCCCTGGCGAACGCCCTTTTCGTACCAGAAGTCAGCGCCTTTGATGGTCAGCCACTGGCCGTCCAGAGCGATACCGGTGTACTCGTCAAATGCGCAAGGTACACCGTCAATATCGCCTGCGCCCTTAGCCATAGCGCCGGTGATCAGGTCAAAGTAGTAGGTGCCCTTATCGGTCGTCTGCCAGCCCTTGACCATGTGGCCGTTCTCATCGTAACGGACCCACTTGCCGGTGCCATCGGGCTTATCAGCCCACTGGCCGGCGGCGGATTCCTGGTAAACGTCCTTGCTGACGGTCATTGCGCCGCCCTGGACAGCATCCAGCCAGTACCAAGCGTCGGAATCGGGATCATAGATCTCTTTGCCGCGGCCGGTGGTACCCTGCTTCACGCCGTTTTCGTACCAGTACTTCTTGCCGTTTTCTTCAACCCAGCCGTTCTTCTCGCCGAACTTGGCGGTGTAGTCCTTGCCGTTGAAGGTGACAGCAGCGGTGGTAACGCCGCTGGTCTGCTTTACCGTTGCATCCACGAACTGTGCGCTTGCGCAGTTCTTATCGGTGCAGGTAAAGACAGCCATTGCGGTAATGGTGGTCTTTTCAGCGGCACCATGAACGGTGCGCGTTTCGGGTTCAGTAGACGTTACCGCAGTCGGTTCCGGCGGCATAGGCTCAAAGGTTGCTCTAAACTTCACATTGGCTGCAGGCATAGTGAAGGTATACGTGTTATTCTTAAGCTTCTGCATAATATCAACGCCGACATTGCTGCCACCATAATAGATTGCCTCGGTCAATACGTAGGTGGTACCATTCGGCTTGAAAGTAGCTGTAACTTCTGTACCTTCCGCAAAGCGGGTCTCACCATCATCAGTAAATGTGACAGTGCCCTCGCCATCCGTCTCAACTTCAATGCCATACTTAACAACCGTAAACTGTGCGGTAACGGTCACATCAGCAGCAGGCATTTTAAAGGTGTAGGTTTTGCCTTCCTCGACGGTAGTATACGGAACATCGGTATTCTCGCTGTCCTTAATCACCAAACCATTTTTTGCCAGCTGTGCAAGCGTATACATGTCATCAGCCGGGGTAACGGTCAGAGTAACAGTATCGCCAGCCTTCAGTTCAGTGGTCTTGTCAGCCTTCACCTCGCCGTGATCGCTGGGGTTGATCGTAACGCTGTAGGTTTCAACCTTAACGGCCTCAAACGCAGCGCTAACGGTAACATCAGCGGCAGGCATCTTGAAGGTTGCTTTGCCATCGGTCAGGGTCAGCTTTTGGGTCTTGGTTTCGTCGCCGCTCTTATAGCTGTAAGTCAGGCCGCCCTCTTTGAGCTGATAGCCCTCTTTAATGTTAGCAACAGTAACGGTAATTTCGGTATCCTGCGCAGCCTTGTCCGGATTTACGGTAACAGTAGCGACTTCACCTTCAACAGGATTCACCTTAACTGTGTACTCTTTAACCTTTTCAAACTCTGCGCTGACAGTTGCATTACCAGCAGGCATTGCAAAGGTGTAAGTGTTGGCCTTCTCCGTGTCGGCGGTTGCCGTAACAGTCTGCTCTTCACCCTTATCGTCAGTATAAGTAGCCTTTACGCTACCTGCTTTCACAGTATAACCGGTTGCCGGGGTAGCCACAACGGTAATGGTAGTGCCCGCAGTGACCTTATCCAGGTCAGCCTTGGGATCGGTGATTTCCAACTTACCATTGGTCACGCCGTCGGCCACCTTGACCTCATAGGTCTTAGCGTCTTTGGTAACGCTGATGGTCACATCGCCGTCCGGCATGGTGAAGGTGTAAACCGTCTTAGCCTTTTCGGTGGTAGCCTGGGCTGCGGCTTCGTCCTGCGCTGCTTCCTGAACTTCAGTCAGAGCAACATCGGTATCGCCGTTCTTTGCGGTAACGGTAACGATATCGGTGCCTTCCTTTTCTACGGTCAGGGTAACGGTATCGTCCTTGATGTAGGTGTTGCTGGTGGTGCCCAGGGTCAGGGTAACGCCTTCACCTGCATCGGGCAGGGTAACGGTGTGGGGGGTGCTTTCGGTTGCGGTATGGCAATCAGAGCACAGGTACACATTGTTGCCAACGGACTTGGTTTCCAGCTCGTCCAGAGCCCAGGTATGGCCCTTGGGCAGTGCGTTGTCAGCGTACTTCTTTTCACCCTTGGTCAGGCCGTACTTGCTGGTGCGGGCCTGGGTGTAAGCGGGGGTATCGCACCATGCTTCAACGGAAACATCGGTGGTTGCGCCGCTGTTCAGGTCGCTGACCATGTCGGACATCGGCATGGTTTCAACCAGGTTAGCGCACCACATGAACTCTTCGTTCTTGTTCTTCTCGTCAGAGCTGCCCATGTTCTGGTTGTAACTCGGGTTGTAGTTCCAGGACTCGGTCTTGTAGCTCTTACGGTTTGCATAAGAAGTGCCGGAGGCATCGGTCTTGACTTCTGCCTTGCCGTCCACCAGTTCCTTATAGGTGTTGGACAGGTTGGTGCCGACAGAAACGACCAGCTGATCCTTGGTGGTGTTGATGCCGGTGATCACAGTCTGGCCCTGCTGGGTGGTGGTAGCAAAGCTGTAGCTGTCACGCAGGGTCAGGCCAGCCAGAGGATGGTTCTTGAAGGTACCCAGATACTTCACACTGCTGGTATCCTGGGCGCTATCCATGATAACCATGCTCATGCCGGGAAAGTGGGTATCGGGAACCATGTTGCCGTCCTTATCCTTGGTCAGCTTAATGCCGCCATAGACGGTGTTGTATTCCTTCACTTCTTCCACTGTGCCGGTGGTCGGGTCCATACGGTAGATGGCGTTGTTGACGTTGAAGTACAGCTTGCCATCATACAGTGCGGTAGAGTGTACCAGTGCGGGGTAGATCCGCTTTGCAGCAGCGTCTGCCAGGCACTCGGTGTTCAGGTTGTTTTCAACCTTGGCATGCTTATCTTTTGCACTGGTATCGATCTTATAGATGGTGCCAGCTTCGGCCAGGACCTTGGCATTGCTGTCGTCATCATTGAAGTTGCTGCTGGTTTCCTTCAGATCGTTGTAGTACATCAGGATGATATCAAACGGGTCATCCGTCTTGGTAAAGCTGCTCATGCTGAAGCCGCCGGGTCTGCTGCTGGAATCCTCTTTGCGGATATAGTAGTTCGCATTACGCGGACGTGCTTCCAGAGTATCGGGGCCCTGGTTCTGCATCTTCTTCATGAACTGCTGCATCATCTGGGAGTTGTTACCAGAGCTGCCGGAACCAGAGCTGCCGTTGTTGCCGTTCTCGGACTGCTGGCGGCGCATGTTGTTATACAGGTTCTGGTTGGTCGTGGTATCAACGTAATAGAAGTAATTATTGTCGAAGTAGATGGGGCTGCAGATAGAGGTGAACCAGGTATCCTCGTAGCAGGTATCGGTGTAACGGGTCTCGTTCTTGTTCTCCGCCTTGGTGTAAGAGTAATGCGGCTTGCCGTTGTTCAACACAACATTGCCGTCATCATCCACATCGGGATTCTTGTTCTTGGTGTAGGTGTAGCCGTCGTACAGCGAGTCAATGTAATCATAGTACTTGCTGTAACGGCCTTCCAGACCGGAGGGAGAAACCAGGAAGTTGACATGGCGCAGGTCGCCTGCGTTCTCAACGCGGGTCTGGGCCATGCACTCGGTGTTCACGTCATCATAGCAGACGTCAACATAGTACCAGTTCTTGTTGGGGTCGCCGGTGGTCATCGTAGCAGAGTTGCTGTCGCCCTGCAGCTTGTTGACCTTGACTGCGTTGAAGTAGTGGACGTTGTTGAACATGCCGCCGCCGAACGCATTACCGGCAACACTGGTATCAGAAGTATCGCAGTAATACAGGATCTGGGCAAAGTCAACAACAGCGTTATCGCCTACTTCATCGGGGGTCTTCCAGCTGCCGTCATCATTTTTATAGATGCTCTTGTTGTCAGGCAAATTCTGGACCATGTAGTTAAATGCAGCTGCATAGCCCAGGCAGATGCAGCCATACTCAACGCCCTTAGCGCCGATCTCGCCGCCCAGCAGGGCGCCGAAAGCAGTCGTCTGGATGGGGTCGTTGTTGCCGCCGCCGGTGATATCGCCCATGGAGCCCATATCGAATTCTGCAACCTGGGAGATCCAGTCGTGCAGGATCAGCAGCTTGGTGACATAGTCAGCGTCACCCAGCTTGGCAACCTGTGCCAAGCCTGCATCACGGATGGCTTTCAGAGCTTCGCCATAGTTCATGACGTAAGACATGAACGCCTGCGGCAGCATGTTCAGCATGAATGCCATGGTGGTCGGCGGGACATCATCGTTCGGATCAATGCTGCACAATATCTTGATTGCGCCCATGGTGCCGGTGATGCTGCCATCCTCGCCCTGCTTCTGAACGCCCTTGGAGGTCCAGAACGGGGCAACCACGCCGAAGTACTCTGCTTCGTCCTGGTTGAACTGCGACAGCTGGAAGTAGTAGTAGTTCATCTGCGCAGTCGAGACATCGTAAGTATTGGTGACCTGGTTGCCCTGGTCGTCCACATACACGGCAGTCTTCTGGCTGTCGTACAGCAGCAGGCTGTTCTTGCCCTTGTTGTCGCCGCTCTGATAGGTGAAGTTCACCTTGCTTGCGTCAACCGGGTTGTTCTGCATATCGTACCAGTTGCCGTCCTTCATTGCGGACACCAGGGTAACGCCGGTGCCGCCGGAGGTGGTATCCAGGGTCGGGGTGCCGCCCACATTGATGTAGACGGAATTGTTATTCTGGTCTACCACAACGCTGACCGGCATGGTCATTACCGGCTGGGTTTTGATTTCTTCGCCGCAGACAGCGCACTTGAAGGTGACGCTGGTGCATTCCCAGTCAATGGTAACGGGAGCGCCGGCAGAAATTTTGCCGGTTTCGCTGTCATAGAACAGCTGGGCGTTGCTGTAGTCAGCGGCCAGCTCGCCCTCGATCTTCTTCATTTCCCAGTTGAAGGTAGCAACAAAGTTGCCATCTGCATCCTTGGACACGACATGGCTCTGGCAGGGCAGGGCGGCAATGTCGTCGGTGCGGGTGGTGGGTTCCTTGTATTCCTTCTTAACCGGGCTCTTGTCAGCGGGCACGCTGGCAGAGTAAACGGTCTTGCCGGCAACGCCGGGCTTTGCCTCGGTGGTATCCTTGGTTACGGTGCCTTCTACCTTCTGGTAGGCATCGCCCTTTTCACAGGTATACACAGCGGTGTAAGCCCAGCCGTCATCGGTCTTGGTCCAGTAACCATCGGGGGTTTCCTTCCAGGTATGGGTGTGGCCATCCTCCGGGTTGGTGTCATTCCAGTACCATTTCGGCTCGCCATAGGTATGGCCATCCGCAGCGGCGCTGGCAGCAAAGGTATCGGAATTTTCAGCAACGTAAGCCTGTGCGTAGCTGTCAGCCTGCTGCGCAATCACTTCATCATCGCTGTTGGTCATGGACTCCATCGCAGAGGTCATGCCGGAGCTGCCGGTAAAGGTAACGGCGGTCACAACGCCTGCGGCGTTCGTCTCATAGCCCAGGTCGGTAACGGCGCTGGACAGATGATACGTTTTGATGGTGGCAGCCATCACCGATGCCATCTCGTCCTTGTTCAGGCCATAGGCTTCGGTGTTGATCTTGCCGGCTGCGGCGTTGGCGTACATGGCATCGGCCAGTGCATTTTCCAACGCTGCAAGGCTCATGCCCGCCTTGCTCTGTGCAGTCGCTTCCAGCTTGGCATCGTCCTGCTCCAGTTCATGCACTTCGCCCTGGGCAGCCAGCGTTTGGGCTGTCTGCTTGATCAGGTCTGCGGTGCTGGTGAACTTGGGCAGGGACTGCACAGCGCTGGCCGCGCTTGCTGCGCTAGCTGCAACAGACTGCGCTACCGAAGAATCAATCTTGGTAGTTTCGGCTGCTGCGGGAAGCGCCACGCTCTGGGCAACCATGGCTGCTGCCAACACGGATGCACCAAAACGCTGAAGGTTTTTCTTCATAGTTTTATCCTCCCTTAAGTGTTACTACTTTCCCCTTTTGTGTGAAAAGTGGTACGGCAGATGTGCGGCACTTTGCAGGTGTTGATTGCAAAACGCCTGGTTGTGCTCCCCTCGGTCTGGCGATCCCTTGCCGGGCTGCGGCCTGCTTTTGGGGCTTTTGGCCCCGGCACAGCGGCTGACAAAACGTTGTACCGGCTGCATGCCTTGGTCCCGCAAATGATAACCTTTCCGACACATCTAGGTATATACATTATATCACAGTTGCCAGAATTTGCATAGTTCATTAGAGCGGTTTCTATGTAAATTTTTGTCCTTGAATCAACTGAAACCTGCTTTTCGCACATTATTTGCGTTGTGGTGCGGTGACTCTTTGGCGGTATTCATTAACATTTTTGAATGGTTTATTCCTGCTTTTATCAAATGATTGAACATTTACCCCGATAATGTTCTTTGCAATCTCTTAATCCAATCACCCGGTATTGTGATCGCGCATTTTTTGCCATTTCGGTTTGGCTTGTTGTTGAGAGATTTGGCAGAGATTGGAGGAAACTTGAAGGGAAAATTGGAGGTTGAGAATTGCCCATTATAAATTGTACTGTAGAGAGCGTTCCTGACCGTTCCGAAAACTTAGGGATAGATCACCCCTTGCCCCTTAACCGCGACCTGAAATACACCTTCCCAAGGTAGGGCGGTGTGAGTGCCCCCTCCTGCTACACTTTTTCAACGTTCCGAATGGTGTCCTCTCCCCTATCTACAATTCCTGATGTTTTCATGATGCCTTCCTTGGGCTTCCACACCCGGCCTTTGCCCCCTCCCCGCCCCATAAGTCGTACACAACAAAAAGGCCCCTGCCTTAACAGCAGGAGCCTTGAAAGCTATATCACAAGCCGAAAATTACTTCTCGATCTTGGAAACAACGCCGGAACCAACAGTGTGGCCGCCTTCGCGGATAGCGAAACGCATGCCTTCTTCCATGGCAACCGGGGTGATCAGCTCAACGTGCATATCAACGTTGTCGCCGGGCATGCACATCTCAGTGCCTTCGGGCAGGGTGATGATGCCGGTAACGTCGGTGGTACGGAAGTAGAACTGAGGACGATAGTTGTTGAAGAACGGGGTATGACGGCCGCCTTCTTCCTTCTTCAGGACGTAAACATGGCCATCGAAAGTGGTGTGGGGATGAACAGAGCCGGGAACAGCCAGAACCTGGCCACGCTCGATCTGGTCACGGTCAATACCACGCAGCAGAGCGCCGATGTTGTCGCCAGCCTGAGCGAACTCGAGGCTCTTGCGGAACATTTCCAGACCAGTGATGGTGGTGGTCAGCTTCTCTTCCTTCAGACCAACGATTTCCATCTGATCGCCGACATGAGCAGTACCACGCTCAACACGACCGGTAGCAACGGTGCCACGGCCGGAGATGGTCATAACGTCCTCAACGGGCATCAGGAACGGCTTATCAGCAGCACGGTCCGGAGTCGGGATGTAGTTATCAACAGCGTCCATCAGCTCCCAAATGCACTTGTATTCCGGAGCATCGGGATCCTTGGAAGTGCTCTCCAGAGCCTTCAGAGCGGAACCACGAATGATCGGGGTGTTGTCGCCGTCGAAATCCTGGCTGTCCAGCAGTTCGCGAACTTCCATTTCGACCAGGTCGAGCAGCTCTTCGTCGTCAACCATATCGCACTTGTTCAGGAACACAACGATCTTGGGCACGCCAACCTGACGAGCCAGCAGGATGTGCTCACGGGTCTGCGGCATCGGGCCATCGGTTGCAGCAACAACCAGGATAGCGCCGTCCATCTGAGCAGCACCGGTGATCATGTTCTTGATGTAGTCAGCATGGCCCGGGCAGTCAACGTGGGCATAGTGACGCTTCGCGGTGTGGTACTCAACGTGAGCGGTGTTGATCGTGATACCACGAGCCTTCTCTTCAGGAGCCTTATCGATGCTGGAGTAATCCATGAAATCGGCGTCGCCCTTCAGAGCCAGAACCTTGGTGATAGCGGCAGTCAGAGTGGTCTTGCCGTGGTCAACGTGACCGATGGTACCGATGTTGACATGCTCCAAAGAGCGGTCAAATTTTTCCTTTTCAGCCATTGGAAGTATCCTCCTTTAATTCAAACAGATAAAATAGCCTGTTGTAAGGCTATCATACTAGATTTTTCAAGAAAAATCAAGTATTTTGCGCGAATTTGTGCAGAATCAGCCCTTATTGCGCTCGGTCATGATCTTATCTGCAACACTCTTGGGAACCTGCTGGTAATCAGCCGGCTCCATGGAGTACTGGCCACGGCCCTGGGTCTTGGAACGCAGGTCAGTAGCGTAACCGAACATCTCGGACAGAGGAACCATAGCGGTGACACGGGCAGTGCCATCGGTGGATTCCTGGTTCTGGATTGCGCCGCGGCGGCTGTTCAAGTCGCCAATGACGTTGCCCATATACTCGTCAGGAACAACAACGTCAACCTTCATGATGGGCTCCATAATGACGGGATCAGCCTTCTTCATAGCATCCTTGAATGCCATGGAGCCGGCGATGGAGAACGCCATTTCAGAGGAGTCAACTTCATGATAGGAGCCGTCCCACAGAGTGACCTTGACATCCACGACGGGATAGCCAGCCAGAATGCCGGACTTCATCGCGCCCTGGATACCGTTGTCAACAGCGGGGATGTATTCCTTCGGGATAGCGCCGCCAACAATACCGTTGACAAACTCATAACCCTTACCCGGGTTGGGCTCAATCTTGATCTTAACGTGACCATACTGGCCCTTACCACCGGACTGACGTGCGTACTTGGTTTCCTGGTTAGCATCCTTGCGGATGGTTTCACGGTAGGCAACCTGAGGTGCGCCAACGTTAGCTTCGACCTTAAACTCGCGGAGCAGACGGTCCACGATGATTTCCAGGTGGAGCTCGCCCATGCCGGCGATGATGGTCTGACCGGTTTCTTCATCGGTCCAGGTACGGAAAGTCGGGTCCTCTTCAGCCAGCTTAGACAGGGCAATACCCATCTTCTCGCTGCCAGCCTTGGTCTTGGGCTCGATGGCAACGCGGATAACCGGCTCGGGGAAGTTCATGGACTCGAGGATGATGGGATGCTTCTCATCGCACAGGGTATCACCAGTGGTGGTGTTCTTCAGACCAACAGCAGCGGCGATATCGCCAGCGTAGCAGATGTCGATATCCTTACGGTTGTTTGCATGCATCTGCAGGATACGGCCGATACGCTCGTCCTGATCCTTAACAGAGTTGTAAACAGTGGTGCCAGCCTCAACGGTACCAGAGTACACGCGGAAGAAGCACAGCTTACCGACATACGGGTCAGTCATAATCTTGAATGCCAGTGCAGAGAACGGCTGATCATCGGAAGAAGTGCGATCTTCTTCCTCGCCAGTCTCCGGGTTGGTGCCCTTGATGGCCGCAACGTCGGTCGGAGCAGGCATATAATCAACGATTGCATCCAACAGTTTCTGAACGCCACGGTTCTTGTAAGAAGAGCCGCAGACAACAGGAACGATCTCGTTGGAAATAGTAGCCTTACGCAGAGCAGCCTTGATTTCTCCCTTGGTCAGCTCTTCGCCTTCCAGGTACTTCATCATCAGCTCTTCGTCGGTCTCAGCAACAGCTTCGATCAGCTTGTCATGATATTCCTGAGCCTGTTCTTTCATGTCTTCAGGAATTTCCTCAACGCGCACATCATTGCCCATATCATCATAGTAGATATCGGCTTTCATGTCGATCAGATCGATGATGCCGCGGAAAGTGTCTTCCTGGCCGACAGGCAGCTGGATAGGCACACCGTTGGCATGCAGACGATCATGCATCATCTGTACGCAGCGGAAGAAGTCAGCACCCATGGTATCCATCTTGTTGACGTAAACCATGCGGGGAACCTTGTACTCGTCAGCCTGGCGCCAAACGGTTTCAGACTGAGGCTCAACGCCACCCTTTGCGGCCAGAACGGTAACAGAACCGTCCAGAACACGCAGAGAACGCTGAACTTCAACAGTAAAGTCAACGTGGCCCGGGGTGTCGATGATGTTGATACGATGACGGTTCTTTTTGAACAGAGCCGGATCGTGCTGGGTCTCGGTGTGGCTCCAGTAGCAGGTGGTTGCAGCGGAAGTGATGGTAATACCACGTTCCTGTTCCTGCTCCATCCAGTCCATCGTGGCAGCGCCGTCATGAACTTCGCCGATCTTATGGTTAATACCGGTGTAGTACAGAATGCGCTCGGTGGTGGTGGTCTTGCCTGCGTCGATGTGGGCCATGATACCGATATTTCGGGTCATTTGCAGGGATACGTCTCTCGGCGTTGCCATGGCTTAAACCTCCTCAGTAAGCAGATCAATAACGGTAATGCGCGAAAGCCTTGTTGGCTTCTGCCATCTTGTGGGTATCTTCGCGCTTCTTGACAGCGCCGCCAACGTTGTTGGTAGCGTCAATGATCTCGGCGGCCAGGCGAGCGGACATGGTCTTTTCACCACGGCTGCGGCTGTACAGAGTCAGCCAGCGCAGGCCGAGGGTCTCGCGGCGGGCGGGGCTGACCTCCAGGGGAACCTGGTAGGTGGAGCCGCCGACACGGCGGGCCTTAACTTCGAGGCTGGGCATGATGTTTTCCATGGCCTTCTCGAACATTTCGAGAGGATCGTTGCCGGTCTTCTCTTTGACAGTCTCAAAAGCTTCGTAAACGATCTTCTGAGCGACGCCCTTCTTGCCATCCAGCATGATGCTGTTGACCAGACGGGTGACGAGCTTGGAATTGTAAATAGGATCAGCCAGAACTTCGCGCTTTGCGATTTTACCTCTTCTGGGCATCTTTCTTCCCTCCTTCACATTAATGATATCATCGGTACTCGAAAGTTAAAGAAACTCCCGTTATGCCACAAAAGGGTCAGCTGACCATTTTATGGCGAAAAGATGTTTCCTTACTTCTTGGCACCGGCCTTGGGACGCTTTGCGCCGTATTTGCTGCGAGCCTGGTTACGGTTTGCAACACCCTGAGTATCCAGAGTACCACGGATGATGTGGTAACGGACACCGGGCAGGTCCTTAACACGACCGCCACGGATCAGGACAACGCTGTGCTCCTGCAGGTTATGGCCGATACCAGGAATGTAGGAGGTGACCTCGATACCATTCGTCAGGCGGACACGGGCAACTTTACGCAGAGCAGAGTTGGGCTTTTTGGGGGTCATGGTACGAACAGCGGTGCAAACACCACGCTTCTGGGGGCTGTTCATGGTGGTGTACTGCTTCTTCTGGGAGTTGTAGCTCTTCTGAAGGGCAGGAGCAGTGCTCTTGGTTACCAGGACCTCACGGCCTTTGCGTACGAGCTGGTTAAAAGTAGGCATTTCTTTTCTCCTTTCTTGATTATTCCGCGCAGTTTTTTGCGGGGGTTGTGCTTCCATTTTGGCCGCACTTGACCCCTTAACTCACGCATTTATTATAATAGCGGATAAACCACGCTCTGTCAAGAGTATTCACAAAAAATATTTCAAATAATCGTGCAAGATGCTGATTTTCTGCACCGTGGGTTCTAAGGCAATACCGCACAATTCCTGCCTAACGGCTCAAGCACCGCTCCGGCGGCTGCGGCACGGCATCTGCGTTGCCAAAATGCTCGATAAGACATCCAGTATTATCTGCGCTTTTGGCTTAGCAGCTGCCGCACCTCGCTCGCCGTATCGGCACTTAGAATTATGCGGTATTGCCCTAATTTTGCACTTAAGGTGTATCTGAAAACAAAGAGAACGACGGATATTTCGCAAACGCAAGCAGAATTTAAGGCAAAGAGCCATAGGAATCCTTTGCGGATTCCAAGGCTTTTTAACGCAAAATCCCGCTGTGTTTGCAGAAACAGACTAAATTTTCGAATTTTTCAGATACACCCTAGGACTTTCCCCTGCTTATTTTGCAGCTTCCAGCTGTGCCACGCAGGCTTCGGCTTCGTCCAGAATGCGGCCGAACTTATCCAGGGCAGCATCTACCGGGGCGGGGGTGGTCAGGTCCACACCGGCATGGCGCAGCTCATCCAGCGGGTAAGCGCTGCCGCCCATGTGCAGGAACTCCAGGTACTTCTTAACAGCCGGTTCGCCGTTCTTCAGGATGCCCTCGGACAAAGCCACGGCAGTGGAATAGCCGGTTGCATACTTATAAACATAGAACGGGCGGTAGAAGTGCGGGATGCGTGCCCACTCGTACTGTACTTCGTCATCCACAACCAGCTCCGGTCCAAAGTAGTCCACAATGAGCTTCTTGTACAGATTGTTCAGGGCGGCGGGATTCAGGGCTTCGCCGCGCTCGGCCATGGCGTGGGCATCGCGCTCAAACTCGGCAAACATCGTCTGGCGGTAGACGGTTCCCTTGAAATTTTCGAGGTACTGATTCAGCAGGGCCAGGCGGGTTGCGGGATCCTGGTTCTTTTCCGCCAGCAGGTGCTCAATGAGCAGGTTCTCGTTGACGGTGGAAGCGACCTCTGCGACAAACAGGGTATAGTCGGCATACTGGGCAGGCTGGGTATGGCGGCTGAACCAGCTGTGCATGCTGTGGCCCATCTCATGCGCAATGGTGGAAACGCTGTCCAACGTACCAGTAAAGTTGCACATGATATAGGGGTTGGAATCATAGCTGCCGCCGGAGTAAGCGCCGCCGCTCTTGCCCTTGTTGGGGAACACATCGATCCAGCGTTCGGCAAAGCCCTTGCGAACGATGGTGCCGTACTCTTCGCCCAGCGGTGCAACGGCATCCAGAACCATCTGCTTGGCCTGGTCATAGGTGTAATGGGCGCTGACGCCCTTGGTCAGCGGGGCGTACACATCATGGTAGTGCAGCTCGTCCACACCCAGGATGCGCTTGCGCAGAGCAACATAGCGGTACATATCTGGCAGGTGCTTGCGCACAGTAGCCACCAGGTTATCATAGACCTGGCCGGGCACGTTCTCCCCTGCCATGGACATGGCGCGGGAAGATTCATAATGACGGACGGAGGCTTCGGCGGTAGCGGTCTTGACAGCGCCGGAGTAAGAGGCAGCCAGCGTGTTGATGTGCTGGCGAAAGCTCTTGTAGTAGCTTTCAAAGGCATTCTTGCGCAGCACGCGGTCATTGGAGGTTTGCAGCAGGATGTAGTTGGAAGCGGTCAGCTCCACATCGTTGCCCTCGCCATCCTTGACGGAATCGAACACCATGTCGGCGTCTTCCAGGTTATCGGCAACATTTTTCGGGGTGCCGAATGCCTCACCGAAAGCAGCCAGCAGCTTTTCTTCCGGGGCGGTCAGGGTGTGAGGCTTTGCACGCAGCAGGTCTTCCAGAGCAAAACGATAGGGGGCAACCTGCTCGTCAGCCATGATGGCATCCAGGGTTTCCTGCGGCAGTGCCAGGATTTCCGGCTGAGCATAGGCAATGGTACCGACAGCCTTTACATATTTGGCGGTAGCGCGGGCATCCATGCTCTGGGCGTCATCAGCACGGGTATCCTCGCTCAGACGCAGGCTGGTGTAGACAGCCAGGTTTTCCAGTTCACGGAACACGCCGATTTCTGCATCATAAAATTCACGAATGCTGGCAGCGTTGTTCAGCTTGCCCTCCCAGGCAGCCAAAGCTTCAATTTTGGGGTCAATGGCGGCAAAAGCCTTTTCCCATTCCGCATCGCTGGCGTACATTTTGGTCAGGTCCCACTGGTACTGCGGGTCCATCTCTTTGCGTTCTTTCAATGCTTCCGACATGGCGGATTCTCCTTTTCTATATGGTGTCTTTCTGAGCCTGTCAGGGAAGCGTTCTCCCCTGCCCTCCATGCAGGCACCATTCATCCTGCACAGACAAACCCAGTATAAAAGTATTATACACCAAATGTTAGAAAAAACAAATCCGTTTTTATTTAACAAAAAGCCTGCGCAGAAACAGTGTTTATGCACGGTTCCTGCACAGGCTCATTTCTCTAACTTTCTTTATTTGTCATTTGCCCGGCTTTCCAGCAGGCTTCTTCCTTCTCCTGCCAACGCTTCGCTTCCATTTGTCGTAAAGATACATTCAGACTGCTCTTTCCCGATTCTGAAAAACACCTGATAGTCCTTATTTCCGCAGAACGTCAGCACATCCAGCATGGGCTCGCTCTCTCCTGCCTGATAAGTAACCCAGAAGCGCAGCCGCAGTGGATTGGGGGTGATTTTTCCGTTCCCGTTGTCCCTTCTAAATCAGTCGCTTCCATATCCGCTGCTTCCAACGGAATTCCCAGCAGCTGCCGCAGCATAAACAGGTTGGCTGTGCCGGGCAGAGTTTTCCCCGTCTCCCTTAATTAAAGATATTGTTGGGTAAAAAA
>UMGO01031376.1_pt1 | contig 125813 bp, 106 predicted proteins | sample 1965301 | NCBI WGS metagenome assembly UMGO01 (sample SAMEA4836074, study PRJEB28245) | human gut metagenome | biome: gut microbiome; material: fecal sample | place: Denmark | collected 2008 | reverse complement strand
TGTCTGTTTGGAAATGGAAAAGAGCTTCATTTTAAGAAATTTGTGATATAATCAAAAAAAGTTAACAAAGCCAGGAGGTTTGCATGAACAAATTTTTAGATGAGAATAATTTTGATGATAAGGAAGCAAATAAGTGTGTAGGCATTCATGGTGCGATTTTTGATGTGGATGGCACACTTCTTGATTCTATGGTGATCTGGGAAGAGGCAGCGGTACGTTATCTAAATAGCCTTGGATTAGAACCAGAGGAAAATCTTTCCGAGAAGATCATGACTATGTCGATGGAAGAGGGTGCAGACTATTTAATTGATCACTATGGTGTGAGTTTGACGAGGACGCAGATTCTTGATGGTATACGCGAGCTTATACGCGGCTTCTATGAGGATGAGGCGCAGCTAAAACCAGGTGTAGAACAGGTAATTAAGTTGCTTGCATCAAAAGATATTCCGATGATTATTGCAACCTCAAGTGACAGTGCATGTGTTACAGCTGGCTTAAAGCGTCTTGGTGTTTGGAATTATTTTAAAGGAATTTTGACATGCAGTGATATTGGAAAGGGAAAGACAGAGCCAGATATTTATCTTGCCGCTGCAAAAGATATTGGAAGTAAGCCTTCAGAAACAGTTGTATTTGAGGACGCACTTCATGCTATTGTTACTGCAAAGAATGCAGGCTTTATTACTGTTGGTATTTATGATTCATATAATCAGGACGAGGAGAAGATTAGAAAGATTGCAGACTTTTACTATAAGAATTGGGATGAAGTGAGCAATTCTAAAAACATTCGGATTCGCTGATATTAGTAAGAAACAGCTCACTCGCGCCTATCATGCGCAAAACTGCTTCCCGGTCATTTAGCTTTCCGGGAAGCGGTAAAAAACAAAACAAACAAAAATGAGAAAAAGAAAAACAGCAATCTTTCGATTACTGTTTTCAATGCCGCAGACCGGAATCGAACCGGTACGGGTATCACTACCCACGGGATTTTAAGTCCCGGGCGTCTGCCAGTTCCGCCACTGCGGCATAGCTTCTTGTGAAGCTCAATGGATGGAGGTGGATTCGAACCACCGAAGCAAGTTGCAGCAGATTTACAGTCTGTCCCCTTTGGCCACTCGGGAATCCATCCATGTCATATTTCCTTGACAGTTATGAATGATACCACAACTCAGAACAAAATGCAAGCACTTTTTCAAATTTTTTCAAAAAAATTTTCAATTCGTGTTTTTCATAGACACGCAAACCGTTTTGTGTAAATTTGAACACGAAGAAATCATTGTCTATTGAAGACATAAACGAAAGAAATTATAATCGACTATGCTGACTATAGTAGTTTTAAAGTTCACGGATGCGTTATATTTGTAATCTAGCTCCGTGAACAGTATATAGTATTTTTTGGAAATGGTTTTATAGAAAATTTTCTTTTCTTTTCCGTTAAAAACTGTTATACTAGTTAGCAAATGGTGAAAGGATGGTGGCTGTTTGTGATTATTCAGTTAGGACTGACACTTGTGATCCCTCTCCTTGCATGTCTTTATTTTTGTTATTGGCTTTGTGAACATACAGGTGTAGGCAGCTGGGTTTATATCATCGGTTTGATCTTTGGGATCGGAGCCGGCATTATGACCTGGTATAAGCTGTATTTGCGTGCGAAAAAGCATAATAATAAAAAGAAGGACAAGAAACCATTCGGATTTAATGATCATGTTTAATGATGGCATGAATTGTTATCATTAAGAAAGGGAAGGTGAGAGAATGAGAAGTGTATCTCCTGCGGTAAAGCAGGAAACGATGCGGATTGCATCTGGAACTGCCATTGGTGTTGTACTGATGTGGGTTGTATTTTTCTTTCTTCATCAGGTGAATCCGGAAAAGATACCGTTTGATTATACGGTATTTCTTGCCGGCATTGGCGGTTTTATTTTTGCAGCTGGAAATTTCTTTTTGATGGGACTTACCGTTCAGAAGGTAGCTGCAGAGACAGACGAAGGCAGAGCGCGTCAGCGCATGCAGGTTAGTCAGCGTCAGAGAACGCTTTTAATGCTTGCGTGGGGTGTTGTAGCGCTTGCAGCTCCGTGTTTTAATGGGGCAGCCGGAATTATTCCGCTTCTGTTTCCTAGTATGGTAATAAAAATTTATTATCTTACAATTGGAAAAGCTAAGCTTGCGCAGGAAAAAAAGGACAGCCAGTCAGCTGATCCCACAGCTGGGAAAGGAAGTGAACAGTAAACAATGGATTTTGACATTTCAGGAGCTCAGGTGTTTTTTACGATTCCGACGAACATTCCTATTCTGGGTGATCTTCAGATCAGTGAGACTATGGTGGTCAGCTGGATTGTCATGGCAGTTATTGCAGTGCTTTGCCTGTGGCTGACACATGACTTAAAAGTAACAAACATCTCAAAGCGTCAGGCAGTGGCTGAGTTTCTGGTAGAAAAGGCGAACAACTTTGTGCGCGGCAATACGGGTGGCTATAAGTTTGACTACATGATTCCGTTTATCGCAGCGTTGTTTACCACAAGTGTATTTTCAAATCTGATCAGTCTTCTTGGTCTTCGAAGCCCAACGGCAGATCTGTCAACAGAAGCAGCATGGGCAGTGGTTGTATTTATTATGATCACGGCAAAGAAGATCCAGACTAACAAGCTTGGCGGATATTTAAAGGGCTTTACACAGCCAATTCCAGTTATGACGCCGTTTAACATTTTGTCTGAGCTGGCAACACCAGTCAGCATGGCATGCCGTCATTTTGGAAATATTCTGTCTGGTGTCGTTATTGATGGTTTGATTTACGCAGCGCTTGCAACTGCAACAAAGGCGCTGTTTGGTCTGATTCCAGGCGCAGTAGGCAATGTGCTTGGAACAATTCCGTTTTTGTCGGTGGGTCTTCCGGCAATTACATCTTTATATTTTGACTGGTTCTCAGGTGTTATGCAGGCATTCATTTTCTGTATGCTGACGATTATGTATATCGCAAACGCCGCAGAAGAGGGCTGATAAAACAAAAAAGATTTTTCTAACAGGAGGAAAAAAGAATGGATTTTACAGTATTGGCTAAAGGTATTGCTCTTGCAGGTTGTGCAATTGGTGCAGGCTGCTCTTTGATCGCAGGTATCGGACCTGGTATTGGTGAAGGTAACGCAGTAGCAAAGGCACTTGAGGCAATTGGACGTCAGCCAGAGTGCAAGGGTGATGTTACAAGTACCATGCTTCTTGGTTGTGCCGTTGCAGAGACTACCGGTATTTATGGTTTCGTTACCGGTCTTCTTTTGATCTTTGTTGCACCTGGTATGTTCATGAATTTCTTGGGCTAATCCGGGTCGAAAAGTTACAAGCAATTCGTGGGTATTATTAAGTATATAAAAGACATATTTGGATTCTAACACAAAATGTGCTAGAACCAAAGAAAGGCATGGTTGACACATGAAGGAAGTACAGGAACTGGTAGGAATTGTGCCGTGGACATTCGTTGCACAGATCTGTAATTTGTTTCTGACTGTTTTTCTGGTGAAAAAGTTCCTTTTTGACCGTATTAATAAGGTAGTGGAAGAGAGAAAGCAGATGGCAGACTCCCAGATCGCAGACGCGACAAAAGCCAAGGAAGAGGCGAAGACGATGCGCGATCAATACGAGGCAAGCATTTCAAACGCAAAGGATGAGGCAAGACAGATCATTTCCGATGCTCAAAAGAGTGCTACCGAGAGAGGTGAGGCGATTGTTGCTGACGCAAAGAAGGAAGCAGTTGCCATCAAGGAAAAGGCATCTGCTGATATCGCCAAGGAGCGCACTGCTGCATTCCAGCAGATGAAGTCCGAGATCGGTGATATTGCCGTATCCATTGCCGGAAAGGTGATCGAAAAGGAAGTAAAGGAAGCAGATCATCAGAAACTGATTGATGAGTTTATTTCAGATGTAGGTGAGGCATCATGACAAAAACCGGAAAGCTATATGGAGATAGTCTGTATGAGTTAGCGCTTGAAAAGAATGTTGAGCAGCGCACATACAGCAAAGAGCTGCTTGATGAGCTTCGCATTGTAAAGAGTCTTTTTGATGAAAATCCAGATTACATTAGGCTGCTGCAGGAGCCATCTATTCCAAGAAAAACAAGACTTGGACTTATTGATAAGGCATTTGGCGCACAGGCTGATGAGTATCTTGTGAATTTTTTAAAGCTTTTATGCGAAGAAGAACTTTTATCCGAGTTTTCAGGATGTGAGGAAGAATACAGGCAGCGCTTCCAGAAGGATAACAATATCGCCGAGGCACATGTTGTCAGTGCAGTGACATTGAGCAGTCAGCAAAAGGCAGCACTTAAGGCGAAGCTTGAAGAGGTCTGGAAGAAGGAAATCATATTGGTCACAAAGACCGATCCAAACCTTATGGGCGGTTTGAAAGTTGAAATAGAAGGACGGCAGCTGGACGGAAGCGTCCGCGGCCGATTGGAGAGACTGCATAAGCTGATTGAGCAGTAAAAAAGCATATGCAGAAGTGAGGACGAACGAATGAATCTGAAACCAGAAGAAATCTCCAAGGTTATTCGAAGCCAGATTAAATATTATTCGAATGCCTTGGAGCAAAGTGAGATTGGCACCGTTTTGACAGTCGGCGACGGCATTGTGCGTGCCAGCGGATTATCAAACTGCATGGCAGGTGAGCTGCTTGCATTTGAAAATGGTGCATATGGTCTGGCTCAGAACCTTGAAGAAAACCGTGTATCTATCGTGCTTTTAGGTACAGATGACGGTATCAGCGAGGGTCAGACTGTAAAGAGAACTGGAAAGGTAGTGTCTGTGCCGGTAGGCGATGCACTGCTTGGACGTGTTGTAGATGCACTTGGACAGCCAATTGACGGCAAAGGACCGGTAGCAGCAAGCGAGTACCGTCCAATTGAGCGTCAGGCACCGGGTATCTGTGACCGTCAGCCAGTTAAGGAGCCGCTTCAGACAGGAATTAAGGCAATCGATTCCATGATTCCGATTGGAAGAGGACAAAGAGAGCTTATTATCGGAGACCGTCAGACTGGTAAGACTGCGATCGCCGTTGATACGATTATTAACCAGAAGGGCAAGGGCGTTATCTGTATTTACGTTGCAATTGGACAGAAGCGTTCTTCTGTTGCATCCATTGTATCCGAACTGGAGAAAAATGGTGCGATGGAGTATAGTATCGTTGTTGCAGCAACGGCATCCGATGCAAATGCATTAAAATATATTGCACCATATTCAGGCTGCAGTATGGGTGAGTATTTCATGGAAAATGGACGTCACGTGCTGATTATCTATGATGATTTAAGTAAGCATGCAGAGTCTTACCGTGCACTTTCCCTGCTGATCCGTCGTCCACCGGGCCGTGAGGCTTATCCTGGCGACGTTTTCTACCTGCATTCACGTCTGCTTGAGCGTGCATCTAAGCTGTCAAATGAGCTTGGCGGCGGTTCACTTACCGCGCTTCCGATCATTGAGACACAGGCAGGTGATGTATCTGCTTATATTCCGACAAACGTTATTTCCATCACAGACGGACAGATCTTTTTGGAGACTGAGCTTTTCCACTCAGGTATTCGCCCGGCTGTAAACCCAGGTATCTCTGTATCACGAGTAGGTGGAAATGCACAGATTAAGGCGATGAAGAAGGTTGCCGGAACATTAAAGCTTATTTATTCACAGTATCGAGAGCTGCAAAGCTTCGCACAGTTTGGCTCCGATTTGGATGCCGATACAAAGGCGAGACTTGCAAAGGGCGAGCGTATCGTGGAAATTTTAAAGCAGCCTCAAAATTCTCCGCTTCCTGTTGAAAAGCAGGTTGCTATTATTTACGCCGTAGTTAACGATCTGTTAGCAGACGTTCCAGTAGAGCGTATTCACGAATTTGAGACTGGCTTGAATAATGAGCTTGATATTGATCGTGAAGGAAAAGCAGCGATGGAAGAGATACGACGCACTGGCGTACTTGGCGATGAGGCAAAGAGTGAACTGGAGCATTGCATCAACAATTATAAGGCGAAGTTCTTACAGTAAATAAAGGAGAGTTTGTATGGCTGGAAATCAGAAAGCAATCAAACTGAGAATCAAGAGCGTACAGAGTACGATGCAGATCTGTAAGGCAATGGAGCTGGTGGCAGCGTCAAGGCTTCACAAGGCAATGGAGCGTGCTGAGAACAGCCGTCCATATTTTGAGGCGCTTCAGGGCACACTGGCTCAGATCGCAGCTGAAAATATCGATATGATGTCCATCTACACGAAGGAACCGCAAAATGATGACTGGTGTTTTATCGTAATTGCGGGTGACAGAGGTTTTGCAGGCGGTTATAACAACAATTTGTTCCGCCTTGTCGAAGAACAGATGGAAGGTCATGAAGCGTGTGTGCTTCCGATAGGAAAGAAGGCATTGGAGCATTTTTCAAACCGCAAGGTGCCTGTTGTCTCAGATTCATTTACAGAGGCAGGTGATATCTCGGTTGCGGACTGCTTTGAGATCGCACGTTTGATATGCCATGGCTATAAGGAAGGCGGTTTTGGTCATGTAGCGATTGTCTACACAAATTTCGTAAACATGATGGTGCAGGAACCAAAATTTATTCCGATTTTGCCGCTGCCGGATATGAAGTCACTGCTCCCAGGGGATGCACCTGAGGCAAAGAAGCGTCAGATTATTTACGAGCCGAACAGCGAGGCAGTATTTAATGCCATCGTGCCGGAATATCTGGCCGGACTGATCTATGGAGCCATGAGTGAATCTGTGGCCAGTGAGCTTGCTTCCCGCCGAATGATGATGGATGCAGCGACAAAGAATGCGCAGGAGATGATTGATAAGCTCAATCTCCATTATAATCGTGTTCGTCAGGCTGGTATTACGCAGGAGATTACAGAGATTGTTGCAGGCTCAGAGAGCTGATGAAAGGTGAATATATGAGTGAAAGACATGTTGGCAAGGTAATTCAGGTAATGGGTCCTGTTCTGGATATTCGTTTCCAGGAAGGACAGCTTCCGGAATTGCTTAATGCCATTGAGATTGAAAATCAGGGCAGCCGCGTCATTGCAGAGGTTGCCCAGCAGATCGGTGACGATGTTGTGCGCTGCATTGCGATGAACTCTACTGATGGTATGGTTCGTGGCGTGGATGCAGTTGACACAGGTGCACCGATCAGCGTTCCAGTCGGCGATGCATGCCTTGGAAGAGTATTTAATCTTCTGGGCGATCCGGTAGATAAAAAGCCGGCACCTCAAAATGCAGAGCGCTGGAGCATTCACAGACAGGCACCGTCCTATGAGGAGCAGATGCCTACGACCGAGATTCTTGAGACAGGTATTAAGGTTGTTGACTTGATTTGTCCTTACGCAAAGGGCGGAAAGATCGGTCTTTTTGGTGGTGCAGGTGTAGGAAAGACAGTATTGATTATGGAGCTGATTCATAATGTAGCGACTGCTCACGGCGGTACTTCTGTATTTACAGGAGTTGGTGAGCGTACACGTGAGGGAAATGACCTTTACGGTGAGATGCAGGAGAGCGGCGTTATCGAAAAGACTGCCTTAGTATATGGACAGATGAATGAGCCGCCGGGTGCACGTATGAGAGTTGCGCTGTCAGGTCTTACAATGGCAGAGTATTTCCGTGATGTGAAGAATCAGGACGTGCTGCTGTTTATTGATAATATTTTCCGTTTTACACAGGCTGGTTCCGAGGTATCTGCACTTTTGGGACGTATGCCGTCAGCAGTAGGTTATCAGCCGACACTGGCTTCCGAGATGGGTGCACTTCAGGAGCGAATCACTTCTACGAAGAAGGGTTCTATTACTTCTGTTCAGGCTGTATACGTGCCTGCCGATGACCTTACTGACCCGGCTCCGGCAACTACATTTACACATCTGGATGCGACAACGGTTCTTTCCCGTGATATCGCAAGTCAGGGTATTTATCCGGCTGTTGATCCTCTGGAATCTACAAGCCGTATTCTGACACCGGATATGGTAGGTCAGGAGCACTATGAGGTAGCAAGAGCTGTTCAGCAGATTCTTCAGCGTTATCAGGAGCTGCAGGATATCATCGCCATCATGGGTATGGACGAGTTGGCAGAGGAAGATAAGCTGGCTGTAAACCGTGCGCGTAAGGTGCAGCGTTTCATGTCACAAAGCTTCTCTGTTGCAGAGCAGTTTACAGGTATGCCGGGACAGTACGTTCCGCTTAAGGAGACTATTCGTGGTTTCCGTATGATTATTGACGGGGAGTGCGATGATATTCCGGAGAGCTGCTTCCTCTTTGCAGGAACTATTGACGAAGTATTTGAAAAGGCTGGAAAGGCAGGAACTGTATGAACACATTCCATTTGCGCATAGTGACGATGGACGGAAAAGTGTTTGATGATCAGGCATCTCAGATTTTTCTGCGAACAATTGATGGTGATGTGGCGATCCGCGCAGGTCATATCAATTACTGCAGCGGAATCGGCATGGGTCAGGCTCATGTGACGCTCGCAGATGGTCATGAGCGATATGCTGCCTGCATTGGCGGTATGGTGTCGATGTTAAATGGCGAGTGCCAGGTAGCAGCGACAACCTGGGAATGGAAGGAAGAGATTGACGAGGAGCGCGCAAAGAAGGCAAAAGAACGAGCCGAGGAGCGCCTGAATCAGAAAAATCTTTCAGACAGAGAGCAAAGAATTGCCGAGGCAAAGCTTCGCAGAGCACTAGTCCGGCTTCATGTAACAAACGAAGAATAAAAAATCCCTCGTCTGGCACGTGGTGTCAGGCGGGGGATTTTTTTGTGGTGTAGCCCGGGAGTTTTACGAAGGGGCGCTTCGATGAGTGACTTTGTCGACGGGCCCAACTCCGCGGGTCCCCACTACACGTTTTCAGCGTAAGTGTATTTTGACAACGGGCCCGCTACAACGTCCCGTCTCGTAAAGCACATCATCTCAGCGCCTGTTAGGTTACGAGGTTTACTTCGAGAAAATCATAGCGAATAATTGCTTTGCGTTTGGAATATTCCCTTTATACATGGACATTGCCTTGTAGATGCGTCCGGCAAGTGCCATGCCAAGAAGGGAGGTAATAACTACGATTGCGAGGGAGCCACAGGCCTTGGCAATGGAGATGGAGCCAAGAAGCAGGTGGCTTGGTGAAACGAGGATTGAGGTAAATGGAATCCAGTCGAGGATGCCGACGGAACCCATCGAATCAAAGTTTCCAGAGAAGCTGCCTGTACCGAGTGTGGCAAAGAAGCTAAGCAGCAGGATAATAACGAAGATACCGTTTGTCATGCTTAAGTCTTCCTGCTTGGAAGCGATTGCACCGCCAATTGAGGCGATTGCAAGGTACAGAAGCAGACCAGCTGCTAAGTAGAGCAGGAAGAATAAGATGTTGATAGGTGTAAAGATGCTTGAGAGCAGTCCCATCTGACCAAACATCTGGATGAGCGGCATGGTGGTATCTGGATTGATTGTTTTTACTGCCCAGATACCGGCTGCAAAGCCGCCCCACAGTCCGATTACCCACAGTGCAATCTGAATGACACAGGTAAATGCCTGTGCAAGTACTTTTCCGATGACCATTGCCTCTGGCTTTACAGATACAAGCATCGTATCCATAAGCTTTGAGGATTTTTCTAGTACGACACAGTTGGCGGTACCCTGACCGTAGAACAGGATCAAGAAATACAGAAGCATGATGTTTACATATGGAAGCATGTAACCTAAGACGTTTTTAACGGTAGCATCTGCATTCTGCTCGGAGTTGGCATCGTCGCCGCTTACAAGTGTGTCTGTGCCGTTCTGGCTCTCATAATAGGAATATTTATAGCTGATGCCGCCCAGAGCCGTGAGATCGCTTATCGATGCACCTGATTTGGCTACGGCAAAGACGGAGAACATCTGACTTAAAAAGTCGCTGTAGTCATCGGCATCGTCCATGGAGAGGGCAGATGCTTCTGGCAGGATTACGCTTGTGTGAAAGCCATCCTCGTCGGAGGTGACAACGACAACAAGTGCATTGCCAGTATCAGTTTCGGCAGCGGCGAGTGCATCCTCGTCGGTGTCAAAGCTGTGATAGGAAATGGAAGCGAAGGTTTCGTTGCCGGATGATTTTGCAATCATATTGAAAACGGAAAAGTCGAATGCATTTCCATCGGTTAGGTCAGCTGTATATACGTCGGAAATGACGGCGCTTGGTGTGTCACTTTTTTGAGTGAATTCCAAGAAAGACATAATTCCGAGCGGGAGCGCAAAGCATAACAGCATGACAATAAGTGTCGCTGTCTTCCAGCCCTTTGTGAGGCGGTGGCGCACAGTAAAGCCAAAGACCTTCTTTAGTCCGTTCAAAAAGGATTTCATAATGTAGCGCCCTCCTTTTTTCTATTTTTAAAAATTTGAAACAGCTGAGAAATTCCCATGTGGCTGCCGCGGTACAGCAAAAGATCGCGGTATACCTTTGCACAGAATATGCTCAGTGCAACAAGAATGATTGCCTGAATAACCCAAGAAAGAATCAGGACAATTAGTGAAATATTTCCGCACACATACGAAACTGGTGCGCAGAATACGCTGATGACCGGGCAAAGGGAAAGCACGGCTGCGGCAACTGCGTTGCTGGAGATAATCGGTGTGAAGCAGGATACGATGTAACCAACCATAATAAGAAGTGTTACAATCATGATCGCTGGCTCAGACTGTTCCATTGTATTGCAGCAGGTTCCGATCAGACCGGACAGAACTGCATAGGTCGCAAATGCGAGAATCAGTGAGATCAGTGCAATTACAATGGTGCCCCAGTTTAAATTCAGCTGTGAGAGATCAATGCCCATCTGAGAAAGTGTGGTGCTAAGACTTGCCATCTGAAGATACTCGACACTGATTTCATAGGAAAGAACAAATCCGATTGCCATCATCGCGATCATGATTAAAACATAGGTCATGACAGCCAGAATCTTTCCAAGTAAAAGTGCGAGTGGGGAAACGCTTACCATCAGTAGTTCAATCAGCTTGGAATCCTTTTCGGTGACGATGCAGCGAATGATAAAGCTTGCAGAAAGCAGACACAAGATCATAACTACGATCGAATAGCCGTACTGGATGGCAAAGTTGGCATCAAAGCCAATACTTTCTGTGCCATTTTTCTGATCAAGGTAGTCAGCGGCGCTCATGCTGTCCACATCGTAGGAATTTTGTGCGGACAGGCCAAGTGAAGCAAAGCGCTCCGATGTCATCTGGGAGGAAATCGCGGTCAGAAGTGATTCCAGATCCTCTGTTTTGAGGGAGCTGTTTTCTGCGATATGGCTCTCTACGGTGCAGGCACCGCTCTTATCTGGTGCGCTGATATAAACGTAGACATCAGTGTCGCCTAAATGATCGGCATAGAAAGTTTTGTCAAACTCAGCGGTTTCAAATGAAACAGATGAAAACGCAGCATTTTGAGCCGTCAATGCATCAAAATCAAGTTCGGTTCCACTCTCATTTGTCACATAAGCTGTTTGAATCGGGCTGATTGAAACACTATTTCCGGTAAGGTTTTGAAGCGGAAGTGAAATGAGCGCCATCACAAATAAAATGAGCATTGAAACAATATTTGATTTGCTTTTCATGGTCTGGCTAAGCGTAAATGAATATACGCTTTTCAGTCCACGAAGATTGTCATTATTCTTCATGTGCCTCACCTACCTTACTTACAAAGATCTCATGCAGAGATGGTTCGCGAAGATTAAAGGTAACGATTGTGATTCCTGCCTGAATAAGTGTGCCAAGCAGTGCATTTGCCTGCTCTTCGCCAGTTACCTTCAAATGATATTCGCCTGCTAACTCAGAGAGAATCGAAATACCGGCATCCTGGATGTATGAGGTGATATCAGATTCTGTCTTTAGAAATAGGTGAACACGTCCATAACTTTTCTTGATCGTATTTAAGTTACCAGAAAGAATAGTTTTACTGTGATCAAGTATTGTCAGGTCAGTACAAAACTCCTCAATGGTGGACATTTGATGGTCAGACATAATCAGATATTTGCCCTTATTGATCTGCTCGTGAATGATATCCTTAAACAAATCAGTATTGACAGGATCAAGACCAGAAAGCGGCTCGTCAAGAATAAGAAGCTCAGGGTCAGAAATAAGAGCTGCAATCATCTGAATTTTTTGCTGATTTCCTTTTGAAAGCTGATCAGCTGTCTTTGGCGCAATGCGCTTCTTTCTCTGATTACTGCTTCCAAATAAGCCTTTTTTCTTTGGTGAAGCTTCCTCATGCATACGCGCCTTTTTTGCCTGAATATCGGCATATTCCTGCGGATAAAGATATTCAATAATATCAAAGCGCTCTGCCCAGTAGTGGATGCGCTTTTTTGCTTCAGAAGCTGATACACCGCGCAGAGCGGCAAAATACATAAGCTGATCCATAATAGTATATTTAGGATACAAACCGCGCTCCTCTGCCAGATATCCTACATTGCAGGTATTTATATCAAGCGGCTTTCCATTCCATGTGACAGTTCCGCTGTCGCGTGAAAGCATGCCAAGTATCATGCGGATGGAAGTTGTTTTTCCAGCTCCATTTGTTCCAAGAAGTGCATAGACACCCGGACGGTTCATCTCAAAGCTTAAGTGATCAACAACGGTCCGCGTTCCGTATTTTTTTGAAAGATCTTGTACAACTAAACTCATAATTCCTCCTCTTAACATTCAAAGTAAATTTTTGTAGTGCTGTGACTAGCATATCATGAAATTATCCAAATGAAAGACGGATGCAAAATTGAGGTATGTTTTTGTAATTTACAGTCAGTATATTTGCTGTACATGCTCGCAAAGTTATGCTATACTGAGAAAATAAAAAGCAATCCATGTGATGCAAAAATGTTAAAGGAGGAGCATTATGTTTGGCAGGCTTTTGTCATTTGAACCAGATGCCACAGGCGTAACGGTAAAGTTTGAACATAAAGAGGGAAGAATTTCCTTTATTACAGACCGCATTGTGCGAGTATACAGCTCGATGGAAGAAAAGCACAGACCATCAAGGGCAGTTGTGCAGGAACCAAAGAAGGTTGATTTTCAGGCACGTCAGCAAAAAGAGTTTATTACAATTAAAACAAAGAAGCTTCTTGTTCGCGTAAGAGATGAGTTTCAGGTTGATTTTTTAACACCAGATGGCCGAATGATCTCTGAGCAGACCGTAAGAACAACAAAGAAGCAGGAGATTACAGCACAGCAGGCCGAATTACTGGCAAAGGAAGGTCATGAGCTGCCCAAAAAGCAGTCAGATCATACATTTGAAGTTGTGCGTACGCTTCATCCAAAGGAGCATATCTATGGCCTTGGCGATAAGACAGGTTTTCTTGATAAAAGAGGCTATGCTTATGAAATGTGGAACAGCGATATTCCAGATACGCATGCAGATTTTTTCCCAAGTCTTTATAAGTCTGTTCCGTTCTTTATTTCAATGCGTCCTCATTTTACATATGGAATTTTTCTTGACAATACGTCAAAGTCATATTTTGATATGGGAAAAGAAGATGCAGAGCTCTATTACTTTGCGGCAGACGGCGGCGATTTAGACTACTATTTTATTGCGGGCGAGACAATGCGTGATATTTTAGGTGCATACACAGGGCTGACAGGCCGCACTGCGCTTCCGCAGAAGTGGACACTTGGCTATCATCAGTCACGCTGGGGATATATTACAGAGGACGATATCATGGATGTTGCAGAAAAGATGCGTCAATGCCGTATTCCGTGCGACAGCATTCATTTTGATATCGACTACATGGATGCCTTTAAGGTATTTACATGGAATCGGAAAAATTATAAGGATCCGAAAAAGACATTGCAGAAGTTAACTGAGATGGGCTATAAGCCAGTTACTATTATTGATCCAGGTGTCAAAAAAGAAGATGGCTACGATGTTTACGAGGAGGGAATCAAGAACGGCTATTTTGCATTCTCAGCAGAGAATGAGCTTTATGTAAACGAGGTATGGCCAGGTGATGCTGTTTTCCCAAGCTTTACTAATCCAAAGGTACGCAGCTGGTGGGCAGACAAGCAGAAATTTTTAATTGATATGGGTGTTCGCGGTGTATGGAACGACATGAATGAGCCTGCGAGCTTTAAAGGTCCGCTGCCTGATGATGTACAATTTGCAGATGAGGATGATACAGTAATTCTCCATAAGGATGCTCATAACATCTATGGTCACTGTATGGCAATGGCAACAAAGGAGGGATGGTTAAAATATGATGGCCGCAGACCATTTGTAATCACACGTGCAGCCTATGCCGGAACGCAGCGTTATTCCATGTTTTGGACGGGAGACAATCAGAGTATCTGGGCACATTTACAGATGGCGATTCCGCAGCTTTGTAATCTTGGCCTTTCCGGATTTTCCTATGCAGGAACAGATGTCGGAGGCTTTGGTGCAGATACAACAAAGGAACTATTGGCTCGTTGGGTTCAGGTGGGATGTTTATCACCGTTTTTTAGAAATCATAGTGCACAGGGCACGAGAAGACAGGAGCCGTGGCAGTTTGATAAGGAGCTTTTAGAGATTTACCGCAAGTACGTAGAGCTTCGTTATCGTCTGCTTCCATATATCTACGACTGCTTCTTTGAAAGTGAGCAGACAGGTCTTCCGATTATGCGTCCTCTTATGTTAAATTTCGAAAAGGATGCAGAAACTTACGAAATAAATGATGAGTTCATGGTAGGTGAGTGGCTGCTTGCTGCCCCAGTTGTAACACAGGGAACAACTATGCGTCTTGTCTATCTGCCAGAGGGAGCCATGTGGTACGATTTTTGGACGGGAGAAAAGTACAAAGGCGGTCAGTATATCACAAAGAAAGCGCCACTCGATACTATGCCTTTATTTGTCCGCGCAGGTGCAGTCCTTCCGATCTATCCTTTAATGCAGTATGTTGGTGAAAAGGAAGTGGAAGACTTGACGCTTGCAGTCTACCCAGGCATTGGAAATTATATTCATTATCAGGACGATGGTGAGAGCTTCGCCTATAAAAAGGGCGGCTACAATGCATATGTATTCTCACAAAATAACGGTCGTCTGCAGATTAAAGATGCAGTAAAGAATTACGAAAAGCCATATAAGGGCTTCTATGTTAAGATCTGCCGTGATGGTGTGACGGCACTCTCTGAGACACCGGGTGAGTATTTGAACGCAGAATAAGCAAAGCAATATGAAGAAAACTTGAGTAACTTAAAAGTGTTATAAAGCTGTGGTGATAAGCCACAGCTTTTTTTGAAAAAAATCTAAAAAAGTTCTTGACATCTAATAAGGGTTTGAGTATACTAATTTGCGATAGGAAATGATAAATGTTATCAAGTATAAGAAATAAAAGAAAGAGAGGTATGTGCTATGCCATTATCGATGGCTCCAGAGGGCAAGGAGAATGTAATATGCAAGATTGGCGGCAAGGAGGAAACCAGATTGTTTCTGGAGAGACTAGGGTTTGTTGTCGGCGCAATTGTTACGGTTATTTCTGAGATTCAGGGTAATCTGATTGTCAACGTAAAGGATTCAAGAGTTGCGATTGGCAAGGACATGGCCGGTAAAATCTTGGTTTCCTAAGAGAAACAATGTGCACCTGTTATATCTCAGGTCGCGGAAAGGGGTTTGATATGAAAACACTGAAGGATGCAAGCATCGGTCAGAATGTAAAGGTAAAGAAGCTGACAGGTGAAGGCCCGGTAAAGCGCCGTATCATGGATATGGGAATCACAAAGGGCGTTGAGATCTATGTAAGAAAGGTAGCACCGCTTGGTGATCCGGTAGAGGTAACTGTAAGAGGATACGAGTTATCACTGCGTAAGGCAGATGCTGAGATGATTGAGGTGGAGTAAATTTTTTTTACTCGAAGGTTAGCTTATACTAATAAAGATGAGTATAAGCAATTGTAAATCAGTCACAGCAAATCAAAGTAGTGTTTGCAAAACAGTAAAAAAGGCGAGAAAACAGGAGGTTTGTAATGTCAATTAAGATTGCATTAGCAGGTAATCCCAACTGTGGTAAAACAACACTTTTTAATGCGCTGACAGGATCCAATCAGTTTGTAGGAAACTGGCCAGGTGTTACAGTTGAGAAAAAGGAAGGTAAGTTAAAGTGGGATAAGGAAGCTACAATCATGGATCTTCCAGGTATTTATTCATTATCCCCTTATACACTTGAGGAAGTTGTAGCAAGAAATTATCTGATCACAGACAGACCAGATGCGATTTTAAATATCGTAGATGGTACTAATATTGAGAGAAATCTGTATTTGTCTACACAGATCATGGAGCTGGGTATTCCGGTTGTTATGGCAATCAATATGATGGATCTTGTTCGCAAGAGCGGTGATCAGATTAATGTTGATAAGCTGTCCAAAAAGCTTGGATGCCCTGTTGTTGAGATTTCAGCATTAAAGGGTGACGGTATTAAGGAAGCAGCAAACAAGGCAGTTGAGCTTGCAAAGAAAAAAACATTAAGCAAGCCGGTACATGAGTTTTCAAAGGAAGCAGAAGATATTATTGCAGCTGTTGAGAATAAGCTTACTGGAATCAAGGATGAGCAGAAGCGCTTCTTTGCAATTAAGCTTCTTGAGAAGGATGATAAGATTGCAGCTCAGATGAAGTCTGTTCCGGATGTTTCTGACGAGATCAGACGCATGGAAGATACATTTGATGATGATACTGAGAGTATTATCACAAATGAGCGTTATACATACATTTCATCTATTATCGGTGAGTGCTGTAAAAAGGCACATGGCGGCAAGAAGCTGACGCTTTCTGATAAGATTGACCGTATCGTAACGAATCGTTTTCTGGCTCTTCCAATTTTTGCTGTTATCATGTATATTGTATATTATGTATCAGTAACAACAGTCGGTGGAATTGCAACTGACTGGGCAAATGACGGAGTATTTGGCGATGGCTGGTATCTGGCAGGAATTGGCCGCAGTGCATATGAAGAAGATGCCGGTGAGTATGGCGATGCAGAGACAATCATCAATGCATTCGTTGATGAGTCTGGTGACGAAGAACTGGCAGCAGCAGTAGATGCTGAATCAGAGGACTATGATCCAGAGGCAGCAATTGCAGCTGTAAAAGCTTATGCAGCAACAGTAGCAGATGATGCAGAAGTAACTTACGTTGTTCAGGATGAGGAAACCATGGCAGAGGAAGATGAGACTGCTAATGGTGCTGACTTAAAGGCAGCAGTAGAAGTTTATGAAAAGTGGAATGCAACTGCTCCTGATAATGCCGATTATGGCATCTGGATTCCTGGTATCCCGGCATTTTTGGAGTCTGCTCTTGATGCAGCAAATTGTGCAGACTGGTTACGAGGTCTGATCATGGATGGTATTGTAGCCGGTGTAGGAGCTGTACTTGGTTTCGTTCCGCAGATCTTGATTTTGTTCATCTTCTTAGCATTCCTTGAAGGATGCGGATACATGGCTCGTATTGCATTCATCATGGACCGTATCTTTAGAAAGTTTGGTCTTTCAGGTAAGTCCTTTATCCCGATGTTAATCGGTTCTGGATGTGGTGTTCCAGGAATCATGGCTTCTCGTACTATCGAGAATGACAGAGACCGTAAGATGACCATTATGACAACCACATTCATTCCGTGTGGTGCAAAGCTTCCGTTCATTGCAATGGTTGCAGGTGCTATCTTTGGCGGCGCTTCCTGGGTTGCTCCGTCAGCTTATTTCCTTGGTATCGCAGCAATTATCTGCTCTGGTATCATCTTAAAGAAGACAAAGTTATTCGCTGGAGATCCGGCTCCGTTTGTTATGGAGCTTCCGGCTTACCATCTGCCAACAGTAGGCAGCGTTCTTAGAAGCATGTGGGAGCGTGGATGGTCCTTCATCAAGAAGGCTGGTACAATCATCCTTCTTTCCACTATCGTAATTTGGTTTACTACCTACTTTGGATTTGTTGATGGTGCATTCCAGATGCTTGAGGAAGATCAGATTGATTCTAGTATTCTTGCAACTATTGGTAAGGCAATCAGCTGGATCTTCATCCCGCAGGGCTTTGGTAACTGGCAGGCAACTGTTGCATCTGTTACAGGTCTTGTAGCAAAGGAAAACATTGTTGGTACAATGGGTATTTTGTATGGCGGACAGGAAGGCGTAAGTGTCTATGCAGCAATGGCAGCTTCCTTTACAGCAGTAAGCGGCTACGCATTTTTGGCATTCAATTTGCTGTGTGCTCCGTGCTTCGCAGCAATGGGTGCAATTAAGAGAGAGATGAATAATACAAAGTGGTTCTGGATTGCAATCGGATATCAGTGCGGATTTGCTTATCTGGTAGCTTTAGTAATCAATCAGATTGGCCGTCTCTTTACAGGTGCCGGTTTTGGTGTTGGAACAGTAGTTGCATTCGTAATTATCGCTGCATTCATCTATCTGTTGTTTAGACCATATAAGGAGAGCAAGACGCTTAGTGTTGCAGCCGTAAAGTAATAGTTGACAGCAAAAGTGTATGTGTTTGAAAGGTAAGGTATCTTATGGGAACAGTAATTGTAGGAGTAGTAGTAGCAGGTGTGGTTGGACTGATTGTTCGCAGTATGGTAAAGGATAAAAAAGCAGGAAAGTCACTCCAGTGCGGAGGCGACTGCAAGCACTGTGGAGGACATTGCCACTGAGCAAAAAAGAATGGAGCAGCCTATGCAGCAAAGAAATATGCAAAAAGATGCGATCTTAAACAGACTCAGACAGCGAGGATGCAGGATCACTAAACAGCGGATGGTGTTGCTTGATATTATACTGGAAGGGGATTGTTCAAGCTGCAAAGAGATTTATTACAAGGCATCGAAGATTGATCCAAGCATTGGCTCAGCAACAGTTTACCGTATGATTAACATGCTTGAGGAAATCGGAGCAATTAATCGCTGCAACATGTATAGGGTTTCCTGTACACAGCCTTGTGATGAATTAGAAGATGATGCGCAAAAAAGTGGAAAACATGCATGCACAATTGAATTTGATGATAATTCAAGTATAGTGCTTACACAAAAGGCGTGGAATCAGATCATACAGGCAGGACTTTCCGTGTGTGGTTATAAAGATAAGCAGACAATTCGCAGTATCAATCTGGCATAAGCTGGTCTGGCTTAATTGAAAAAATGTTTCGTAATGATAAACTTTATCAATAAGACGGTAGAAATCATTACACATATTCTTTATAATAAAGAGCAGGCAAAGAATGAAACTTTGCCTGCTTTTTACATAGATACCGAATAGGAGGATATAGCTATGAGTTTACGTGATTTAGATTACAAAAAAGGTGGTATTTTTGCAGCTGGTGTTCTGTTTGGAACAGCAGGTATTAAGGCACTTTCCAGCAAGGATGCAAAGAATGTATATACAAAGGTTACAGCAGCAGTACTTCGTGCAAAGGATTGTGTATTAGATGTAGTATCAAATATTCAGGAAAATGCACAGGATATTTATGCCGGAGCACAGCAGATCAATGATGACCGCGCAGCAGCAAACGAAGCAGAAGAGGCTGAAGGTCAGGATGAGGCAGAAGAGACAGCAGAGGCAGAAAAAAACGAGACAGAAGAGAAGGCTGAATAATGAAATTTAAGATAAAGCATGAAATAAAGGGCAGAATCCGTGTCCGTGCCATTACAAAGCACATGACGGCAAAGGAAGCTGATCTGCTCGAATATGCTCTGTCTAATAAGGAGGGGATCACTTCAGTGCGCGTCAATGAACGTACCGCTGATGTGGTCCTTTGTTATAAGACTGACAGAGCAACAGTTCTTTCCTATTTAAGAAAGTGCCATGTAGACGAGATTGAGGCACCAGAAAGCTATCTGGCACATTCGGGAAGAACACTGAACAACGAGTATTGGGATAAGCTTGTTGGAACGGTTGTTTGGCGCTGCACAAAGAATTTGTTTGTGCCGGCACCAATACGTACATGCATTACACTTGCAGCAGCGATTCCTTATATCTGGAAGGGTGTAAAAACACTTGCAAAGGGAAAGCTTGAGGTTCCAGTGCTTGATGCGACTGCGATTACCATCTCCATTGCAAGAGGTGATGTGTCTACGGCAAGCTCTGTCATGTTCCTTCTTGGAATTGGAGAGATCTTAGAGGAGTGGACTCACAAAAAATCTGTTGGCGATCTTGCAAGAAGCATGTCTTTAAATGTATCTAAGGTATGGATGATTGCCGGTGAGCAGGAGGTTCTTGTTGATGCGTCTACGATCAAAGAAAATGATAAGATTGTAATTCATATGGGCAATGTCATTCCGTTTGATGGAACAGTTGAGAGCGGAGAAGGCATGGTGAATCAGGCGTCTATGACAGGCGAGTCTGCAGCAGTTAGAAAATATGCAGGAACAACTGTGTATGCAGGAACAGTTCTTGAGGAGGGTGAGCTGACAGTTAACGTCAAAAAGCTTGGCGGTGCGAGCCGTTATGAGCAGATTGTTGTTATGATTGAGGAGTCAGAAAAATTAAAATCCTCTATGGAAGGAAAGGCAGAGCGCCTTGCAGATAAGCTTGTTCCGTATACCTTCCTGACAACGGGACTGACTTATCTCTTTACTAGAAATCTGACAAAAGCTACTTCTGTGTTGATGGTAGATTTTTGCTGTGCGCTAAAGCTTTCAATGCCAATTGCAGTGTTGTCCGCAATTAAAGAGGCAAGAAACCGTAACGTCAATGTAAAGGGCGGAAAGTTTTTAGAGAGTATAGCAGATGCAGATACGATTGTATTTGATAAAACTGGTACGCTGACAAAAGCAGAGCCGACTGTTGTGAAGGTTGTTTCATTTAATGGTGATTCTGAGGATGAGCTGCTTCGCACGGCTGCATGTCTGGAGGAACATTTTCCTCATTCTATGGCAAAGGCTGTTGTGGATGCTGCAAAGAAAAAGAGTCTTGACCATGAGGAAAAGCATTCAAAAGTAGAGTATATTGTGGCACATGGTATTTCAACGCAGCTTGAAGGAAAAAAGACAATTATTGGAAGTCATCACTTTGTTTTTGAGGATGAAAAGTGTCATATTCCAGAAGGCAAGGAGAAGTTGTTTGAACAGCTTCCGCTGGAGTATTCTCATCTGTATCTTGCAATTGAAGGTGAACTTGCTGCAGTAATCTGCATTGAAGATCCGCTCCGTGAGGAGGCCGCTGATGCGATTCGTGCGCTGAAGGAAAGCGGAATTTCTAAGGTAGTAATGATGACGGGAGATAGTGATCGAACCGCCAGAGCAATTGCAGGCAGAGTTGGCGTTGATCAGTATTTTTCAGAGGTACTTCCAGAAGATAAGGCCCGTTTTGTTGAACAGGAAAAGGCAGCAGGACGAAAGGTCATTATGGTTGGAGATGGTGTAAATGATTCACCGGCGCTTTCTGCTGCCGATGTAGGCATTGCTATAAGCGATGGTGCAGAATTAGCGCGTGAAATCGCTGATGTTACAATAGCAGCAGAGGATCTGTTTGAGGTTGTAACACTTCGCAAGCTGTCAAAGAGATTGATGAAGCGTATTTATCGCAATTATAAGGTAATAGTGGGATTTAACTCAGCACTTATTGCGGGAGGTATTGCAGGTGTTTTGCAGCCAACTACATCAGCACTTTTGCATAATACATCAACACTTTTAATTGCGATGGAGAGCATGAAGCCTCTTCTTCATGAGGAAAATCAATAAAAATAAGCAGTTCGCTAAGAGATAAGATTTTGAGACAGGGCAGCAGACAATAAAATGTCTGCTGTCTTATTTTGTCAATAAAAATGGTAAATAAGAGAAAAAATAAAGTAAAATCGTTAATATGGATCAAGTAAAGAATATTAACGTTGTGAATAATATAATAAAAATATGATTCTAAAATGAACATTATAGTTAAAAGGTCATAATTAGGAGAAAACAATAAAAAAGTAAGTAGAATCATTTTCATAATCGTTCTACTATGTAGACATGAGAAAAAGATGGCTGAAAGATGTAGTAAGCTATCTTAGGAGAAAGGAGAAGTTCGATTATGAGAAAATTTGCAGCAATTTCCCTCGCAGGAATCATGGCTTTTGGCGCACTTCCAGTTATGGCTGAGGAGACAAGCACAGAGGCAGCTACCGAGGCTGGCAGTGAGGCAGCTGAGTCAGATCAGGTAGAGAATAACTGGGAGCCATTTGCATAGAATGTAACTTTACGTGTTCCAGTTTATGACAGAGGTGTTGAGGGCGTTCCGGATGTAACAAACAACTACTGGACACAGTGGATTCAGGAAAACTTCGGTGATAAGTATAACATCACTGTTGAGTATGTTCCGATCACAAGAACTGATGTTATGACAAGCTATGCACTTCTTGCAGCTGATCAGAATCTTCCGACAATTCTTATGGAGTACGATTATCCGAAGCTGTCCACATGGGTAAATGACGGATATTTAACTTCCTTTGATATGGATGCATTCAAAGAGGTAGCTCCAAACTACTATGCTCGCATGGAGGCAGACGGACAGATTCCATATACTACAATCGGTGATGAGACTTATTTCGCACTGGCATCTAATCCGAATTACAACATCAACTATACATGGCAGACATTTGTTCGTATGGACTGGTTAAAGCAGGTTGGTTATGATCATGTTCCAACAAAGCGTGACGAGTATCTTGATGCAATGAAGAAGATCCAGGAGGCTGGTCTTTGCGAGCATCCAGGCGGTGGTACTATGATCACAGGTCTTGGTTCTGATCAGAACCATGCATATCGTGAGTATCCGTTTAACGAGCTTGACTGGGCTATGTATGGTGACTATAACATCCCGGCACTTGGAACTGATGCAAACTATAACCTGTTAAAGAGAGCAAACGAGGATTACAATAACGGAATTACAGATCCAGAGTATTACCTGATCGATGGCGAGACAGCAAAGGCAAACTTCATCAACGGTGATGCATATTCATATGGATGCTACATCAGCTCTGATATGCCTGTACTGACTTCCTTCTATGAGACAAACCCAGATGCTGAGCTAGCTATTTATCCAGTTGTTACTGAGGATGATACAGCAGCGGATGGAATCACTGTTACTCCTGCTTATCGTTCAAATAACCCATTTGGTATGATGGTAGGCTTCTCATCATCTGCAACAGAGGATGAGTTAAAGGCAGCATGGATGTATCTTGAGTGGATGTGCAACGATGATGTACTCTTTACTATGCAGTATGGTATTGAGGGTGAGAACTTCAACTACAATGAAGATGGTCTGCCAGTATCTGTAGCTGATTACAACGGAGACTACAAGCAGGGCTACAACAGCAGCGGTGATTACTGGAGCTGTGAGACAGCATCTAAGGCAGCAGGTACTATCGAGGATGTTATCTATGCAACAACACCGCACAATCTGCCGCAGGATTTCACTCAGGATGTAATCGACTTCTACTATGCAAGACAGGAAATCGCTGAAAAGTATGCAGTTGCTGACTGTCTGTATGCATCTTCCATGGAGAATACTTCCGAGTATCAGCAGACATTAGTTACTCTGTACAAGGAAGCACGTGATACTTTGACCATGTGTACACCGGAAGAGTTTGACGAGAAGTATCAGCAGTATACCGATGATTTCAATGATGCAGGATTTGCAGATATCACTGAAGAGCGTAAGGCTGCATTTGAGGATGGAAATACCACAAGACTGCCAGAAGCACAGAAAGCAGCTGAGTAAAATAGCTTTTAGTAGTAAATTTTCCTTATAAAAGAAAAGTTCGCCGTACCTGTTATGCAGGTGCGGCGGACTTTTTTTAAAATTAATCAGCAAAAAGTGGAGTTGAAAGGTAGCGATCACCAGTGTCAGGAAGCAGCACAACAATTGTCTTACCCTTTGACTTAGGCCGTTTTGCAATCTCAATAGCTGCCCACAGAGCAGCACCGGAGGAGATACCAGTAAGGATGCCTTCCTTCTTTCCAAGGCTCTTTCCTGTTGTAAAGGCATCATCATTAGATACAGCAATGATTTCATCATAAATGGAAGTGTCAAGCACCTCTGGAATAAAGCCAGCACCAATACCCTGAATTTTATGAGGACCTGCATTTCCAGTGGACAGGACTGCTGAAGATGCTGGCTCAACAGCAACGATTTTTACAGACGGTTTCTTGGACTTTAAGTACTTGCCAACACCTGTGATTGTACCGCCTGTGCCGACACCGGCAACAAACACATCAACGTTGTCTTCGGTATCTTCGTAAATTTCTGGACCAGTTGTCTCAAAATGAGCTTTTGGATTTGCCGGATTAACAAACTGACCAGCAATAAAGCTGTTTGGATAGAGCTTTGCAAGTTCATTAGCTTTTGCAATCGCACCAGACATGCCTTTAGAACCATCACTTAACACAAGCTCTGCACCATATGCCTTCATTAGCTGACGGCGCTCAATGGACATTGTATCAGGCATAACTATGATCAGACGATATCCTCTGGCTGCGGCAACGCTTGCTAATCCGATTCCAGTATTTCCGGAAGTTGGCTCAATGATTACAGTGTCAGGCTTTAAAATACCCTTTGCTTCGGCATCATCAAGCATAGCCTTAGCAACACGATCTTTTACAGATCCGGCTGGGTTAAAATACTCAAGCTTAGCGAGCAGTCTGGCCTGCAGGCCGAGTTCCTTTTCAATGTGAGTTAGTTCCAGCAGAGGGGTCTTTCCGATAAGCTGGTCAGCAGATGTGTAAATCATGGCAGTATCCTCCTTTTATGGACATATTTTATTTACGGGGATTATAGCACCATAAACCTACCGTGTCAATAGGTTTAAAATAACGAAAGCAATAGGATTAAAATGAGAAAAAAACTCAATAACAGCATTGACGCTTACAATAAAATAAGGTAAACTTAACACAAGTTAGAAATAACTAACGTATGAGAAAAGCAGGCTATTGAGTATCAATAGAGTTTATCGTTTATATCAGAATATTTTGCATTTTGAAAGGAGTGTTTTAATGAGTGTTGTTATTGTTGGTGGTCATGACCGTATGGTAAGTCAGTATAAGAAAATTTGTAAGGATTTTAAATGTAAGGCAAAGGTGTTTACGCAGATGTCTGCAAATTTGAGTGGTCAGATTGGAAGCCCTGATTTGCTGATTTTATTTACCAATACTGTTTCTCACAAAATGGTTCACTGCGCTGTGACAGAGGCAGAAAAATGTAATGCTAATATTGTGCGCTGTCATACAAGCAGCCAGAATGCGCTGACAGAGATCCTTCAAAGAGAGGTTGGCTGAATTTTCTTGGCGCACAGCAGTGCTGTATAAAATAGGATGTATATTTTGCAAAAAGTTTGTATAATCCTTGAAAGATGGATTTTATATACAAAACTAACTTGTAATTTCTGCTTTGTGGTGTTACGATAAATTTGATAACCACAGGAGGCAGATAACAGTATGAAAAATATTTTTTACGATAAGAGTAAGATTGATTATGGGAATTTGTTGTTTCCGCGGCGTGCGCTGTGGATGCTGCTGATTCCCTTAATTATTGAGCAGATGTTAAACTCTTTGATGGGAATGGTTGATACACTTATGGTCAGCCGTGTCGGAGCAGAGGCGATTTCAGCCGTTTCGCTTGTTGATTCGATAAACAACTTGGTACTTCAGGTATTTGCGGCGATGGCAGCAGGTGCGGCAATCATCTGCTCACAGTATTTGGGACGAAAAGATGAAAAAGGCTGTAATGATGCTGCCAAACAGATTGTGCTTACCGTAGTAGTGATTTCATCTGTTATTATGATTATTGGCGTTGGCTTTCGAAAGCCGCTGCTTCATTTGATATTCGGAAGTGTCGAAGAAGCTGTTATGACTAACGCTCAGATGTATTTTCTGATTACGGCGCTTTCATATCCGTTTATAGCACTGTTTCAGGCAGGCGCAGCATTTTATCGTGCATGCGGAAATTCTAAGTTTACAATGAAAACAGCACTGATCGCAAATGTAGCTAATATTGTTGGAAATACATTGTTTATTTTTGTTTTACAGATGGGCGCAGCAGGAGCAGCTGTTTCCACATTGATTTCACGAGCATTGTGTGCGTTTGTTGTTTTCTACGCACTGAGAAAGCCAGGCTATGCAATTCAGCTTAAGAATTATTTTTCTATTCGCCCAGACTTGAATCTGATAGTGAAGATTCTTGCAATCGGTGTTCCGTCAGGTATAGAAAATGGAATGTTCCAGTTTGGAAAACTTGCAATTCAGTCTACAGTATCATCACTTGGAACAGCAGCAATCGCAGCACAGGCGATGACAATCATTTTCGAAAATGTAAATGGAATGGCAGCAGTCGGAATAGGTATTGGATTAATGACAGTTGTTGGCCAAAGCATTGGTGCAGGACGGCAGGAAGAGGCAAAATATTACATAGTGAAGCTTGCCGGTTATGCAGAGATTGCGATGATTATAAGCTGTATTCTTGTGTATATTGCGGCGCGGCCGGTTACTGTACTGGCAGGCATGAGTGAAGAGAGTACCGCGCTTTGTATGCAGATGATTCTTGCCATCACGATTGTAAAGCCTCTTCTTTGGGTACCTTCATTTACACCGCCAAATGGTCTTCGCGCAGCAGGTGATGTGCGATTTTCAATGATTACTGCGACATTGACGATGTGGCTGTGCCGTGTAGCACTTTCTATCTTTTTGATGCGTGTCGTAAAGACAGGTCCGATTGGTGTTTGGTATGGAATGTTCGCAGACTGGGGAGTAAGAGGCGTTATCTTTACAATCCGTTTTGTGAGAGGAAAGTGGCTTAGATTTAAGGTCATTTAAAATAATAATTCGCTCAAAGATAAGTCCTGCGATAAACCAAAATGGTGCAAAGTCAAGGCGTATCAGTCCATTTATATTTGTAGGATCACCAGTGTAATCCCACGGGCAGATGCCGAGTGTGCGAAGAAGCAGGCCAGATGTATATTCCACAGCATATATACAAATGGTGTAAATTAGACCGCGCAGCACGATTGGCTTGTTGCAAAGCCGGCGCCAGATAGGTTCAATGAAAGCAGCAGATCCATAAATGGGAAACATTATAATAGAAGAGTGACCAGTCATGCTGTAGTCGTGAGCAAAAAGAGCACCCATTCCGGTGAAGAAGATTTCAATGAAAAGGCCAGTAAGGCCGCAGCGGATAAAATTTTGTCTCATAGGTGGAATCCTTTCGTAGAAGTGTAAAATAGTTACAATTTAGAATCTCCCGAAAAGTGACAAAATAAACGCGCAGCATCAATATAAGAGCAGGAAATAAAAGACAGCAAACTGATAAAAAGTAACAGGAAGTAATTAAATAAGAAAGGACAGACTAAAAGATGCAGATTGATATAAACGAACTCATTGAACTAGTAAAAAGCGTAAAGCCGATGTTTTTAAATCACACAGAGGCAGAGCATGTAACTGTGAAGGGACGTGCAGATTTTGTTACGCAGGTAGATATCCGTGTGCAGGAATATATGCGAAACGAGCTGTCAAAGCGATGGCCGGATGTACAGTTCATGGGCGAGGAAAAGGATAACAGTGACATTGATTTTAACGGTGCAGTTTGGATTCTAGATCCAGTAGACGGCACGACAAATCTGATTCATGACTTTAAGGATAGTGCATTGTCCCTAGGGTTGTGTGAACAGGGGCAGGTGACACTCGGCGTGATCTATCAGCCATTTCTTGATGAAATTTTCTGGGCACAGAAGGGAAAAGGCGCGTTCTGTAATGGAAAGCCGATTCATGTAAGTGATACACAGAAATTAGAGGACAGTCTTGTTGCCGTTGGAACAAGCCCATATCACCGTGATCTCACCGAGGAAAATTTTAATGCAATCCGCTGTATTTATGAGCACTGTGTGGATATTCGCCGTATGGGAGCAGCATCCGTTGATCTGGCATATGTTGCCTGTGGACGCGTCGAGGCATACTTTGAGCGAAATTTAAAGCCATGGGATTTTGCAGCAGGAAAAATTATTGTCGAGGAAGCAGGCGGACGAGTGATTGATATAAAAGGAAGCAGTGCAAACGCTATGGCACCGTCTGACATTATAGCGGGAAATGGCTATATCGAAGAAGATATAAAAAAGTTGCTGATTGAACGACGAATTCAATGACAAATTTTAAAAAGTGTGCTATGATAATTTTGTCGAAAGGAATCACCTTTTGACGAAACAGGGCAGCAAGATACAAAAGATGACGAAACCATACAGGATCACCCTACAAAAGACAACCTGTACGAAAGATGATTTTTACAAAAGATAAAATTCTGAAGTACAAAGGATAGCTTTTACAAAAGATGATTTACAATGTACCAAAGAAAAAGCGTTTTCTAAAAGTACAAAAGTGGATGCCTTCAAAAGAAAAGTAATACGAAGATACAAAAGACTGCCCTAGATTACAAAAGAGAAAAGATTACAAGATGCTAAAGAGAAAGCCGCCGTGCGAGAAGTGTAAAAGCTGATTGCATGGCGGTTTTACTATAGAAAAAGAAACTTGTAACAAAATTAGTTCCATGGTATCATATACATAACATATTATGGCAGTGAATTATCGAAAGGAGATTCAAATGGCACAGTTAAAGCTTCCGATTGGAATTGAAAATTTCAAAAAGATCAGAACAGAAGGATATTACTATGTTGACAAGACTGATGTGATAAGACAGATTTTAGACGATGGATGTTTCGTTACATTATTCACACGCCCACGTCGCTTTGGAAAATCATTGAATATGAGCATGCTTCGACATTTTTTTGAAATCGGTACAAACAGTGCGCTGTTTTCAGGTCTTTCTATTGCTGAAAATCATGAACTATGTCAAAATTATATGGGAAAGTTTCCAGTGGTATCGATCAGCTTAAAGGGAGTTAATGCAAGATCTTATAAGGATGCTTATGCGTTATTGGTGAGTGTGATCAATGAGGAAGTTGGTCGTTTTCAGTTCTTATTGGAAAGTGATAAGCTTACAAAATTTGATAAAACACGTTTGGAGGCACTTCTTGATGAGCATATGACAAAAAGTACACTTATAGGAAGTTTGCGTAAGCTTACGATATTACTCGAGAAATATTATGGTCAGCAAGTTATTGTTCTGATCGATGAATATGATGTGCCACTAGCGAAAGCCAACGAAAATGGTTATTATGAAGATATGGTCTTTTTGATTAGGGGGCTTTTTGAAAATGTATTAAAAACGAACGATAGTCTGAAATTTGCTGTGCTGACTGGGTGTCTGCGAGTCGCAAAGGAGAGCATTTTTACCGGATTAAATAATTTTAAGGTCTGTTCGATTACAGACAGCGATTTTGATGAGGCATTTGGATTTACAGACAGTGAAGTCGAATCTATATTGCAATACTATGGGCAGGAAACTCATTATACTGAAGTAAAAGAATGGTATGATGGATATCGTTTCGGAAAAGCAGACGTGTATTGTCCATGGGATGTGCTCAATTATTGTCGTGATCTTTTGAAAGATGAACAAGCACAACCTAAAAATTATTGGTTAAATACGAGTGGAAACGATGTAATTGAACATTTTATTGATAGTGTGAATGGGCAGCAGACGCTTACAAAAATTGAGCTAGAGCGATTAATCAGCGGAGAAATAGTTCAGAAAGAGATTAACGAGTTTATCACCTATAAGGAGTTGTACAATACATCTGAAAATTTATGGAGTACACTTTTTATGACAGGCTATCTTACACAACGAGGAAAAGCGGATGGAAATCGTTACAATCTTGTAATACCGAATCGGGAAGTGAGAAATATCATCACAGAACATATCTTAGTCAGATTTAGACAAGACATCAAAAAAGATGGTCAGATGGTACAAAGATTTTGTCATGCATTGGCTAATGGACAAGCACAGCAGGTTGAACAGATTTTTGCCACATATATGTCAAAGACGGTCAGTGTGCGAGATACTTTTGTGCGAAAGGTGATCCGAGAGAATTTTTATCATGGTATTCTGCTTGGCATTCTAAGCTTTAAGGATGGATGGACAGTAACATCAAATCGAGAATCTGGCAATGGATTCAGTGATATACTGATTCAAATTGATGATTCAGATACTGGAATTGTAATTGAAGTGAAGTATACTGAAGAAGGAAAGTCAATGGAAAGTGACTGTAAGGCAGCTTTAAAGCAGATAGATGAAAAAAATTATACAGAAACATTGTATCAGGCGGGGGTAAAGCGGATTCTTAAATATGGAATTGCCTGCCAGATTAAAGATTGTAAAGTAATGCTGGAAGAGGAATAGATAACAAAGGAGAAAAACTATGGAAATCAAAAAAGTAGCAATTCTAGGAGCAGGAGCGGTAGGCTCCTATGTAATAGAGGGAATTTCAGGATGCAGGGAGATTCGTCTTGGCGTAATCGCAGAGGGAGAACGAAACGCACGTCTTAAGAGTGCAGGCTGTACTATAAATGGAGTGACCTATCATCCAGAGGTATGGACTTCCCAGGAAACAGACAATATTGATCTTCTAATTGTTTCATTAAAATATGGCGCATTGCCGACCGCATTAGATACAATCAAACAGGCAACTAGCCAGAACACGATTGTTATGAGTCTGATGAATGGTGTAGACAGCGAAGAAATAATAGGAGCAAAAATTGGCATGTCCCATATTCTTCCGGCTTTGATCAAAGTGGCATCTCACAAAGAGCCAGACGGCTATCATTTTGATCGCAAGTCCACAATTGGCATTATTTTTGGAGAGTATAAATCACCATTTCAAAGTGAACGAGTCAAAGCAGTCTGCGATCTTTTTGAAAAGAGTGATATAAGCTATCGCGTAACTGACTATATCCGCGAGGAGATCTGGAGCAAGTTTCGCCTAAATGTCTGCAATAATCTTCCACAGGCAATTCTCGGTGCGGGTGTAGGCTGCTATCGCGATAGTGTTCATATGAAAGCGATCAGTGAAGGACTTCGCAGCGAAATAGAAGCAATTGCTGCTGCAAAAGGAATTGAATTTAGTAAAATCGATTTATCTGCAAAAGGTTCTCCTGTCATGCCATCCGCTCGTTACTCCACGCTGCAGGATTTAGACGCAAAACGCCATACAGAGATTGACATGTTTTCCGGTGCGCTGATGCGCATGGGCAAAGAACTTGGCATTCCAACCCCATATAATGAATACACCTATCACATGATCAAAGCATTAGAAGAAAAAAACGACGGTTTATTTGATTATAAAGGAAAAGACGAGACACCAACCTACTCGAAATAAGCGTTTCGCTTTCAATCATAGTTGAATAAAAAAGACCATATCATTAGAGGAATAGCATCTCTTTTGATATGGTCTTTTATGTTAACATTATAGATATTTATGGCTGACTACTCGTAATCTACCTAGGTGCTGAGACGATATGCTTTACGAGGTGGACCGTTGTAGCGGGTCTTTCAAAGTAACGTATGATAATAAATAACGTAACAGGAACCCGCGGAGTTGGGTCCACCGACAAAGTCATTCGTCGAAGCACCCTTGCGTAACCTACCGGGCAGCACACTCAACTCACCGCATTCGTAGATCTACCGGGTAGCATTTATAACCTACCGGGTAGCACATCTTATCATCAGAACTTCAGCTGATATTCCCACTCAAATTCCTTGTCATTCATTTGATACTGCGGCAGAAGCTGTGGTCCACAGGAATTACTTCCAACACCACTGTTCTTGTAGTCAATATGCATGGTTACAAAATCGCTTTCCTCAAGCTCATAATTATGCTTCTTTACTGCCAGTTCATAATCAGAGTAGTTAGAAACAGAGAAATCAAAGCTGGTTGCTGCATATGCAGTCACGCCGTTTGTTCCATTTCCAACAGAAGCCTTGCGGCAGTGATAGTGGTTTCCGTTCTCCTGCGGCTTAATGTAATCCTCATGCATATCTTCAACTGTAGATTCAAATGCATCGAACCATGCCAGATGATGCTTATCAATATAGCATTCCTGAGGACCATATCCTAAGTAAGAAACCTGCTGCCAGCTCTTTGGAAGTGTCAGCTCAACACCAAATCTTGGCAGATACGGCATATCAGTATTGCGCTTTGCATCAATCTTGCATGTAATAGTACCAGCACCATCAATTGTCCAGATTACAGTGAATTTCATGATAGACTGAACAGTAACTGCACACAGATTAACTGTGCTTGTAATCTGTACTGTCTGACCGTCAACTGCATACTCTGTTGTGTAGGTGCGTGTCTGGCTGTGATGATAATTTGCACGCTCCCACTCTTCACGGATGTTGCGGTCATTATCAGTTGGTGCACGGAAAATGCTGTAATCCATAGAGATAGTTTCACCGTCGCGCTCAAGTGATGAGAAGATACCAGTGAATGTATCATACTGATAAGTAAAGCCTTCACCGCTTACTGTCAGGAAACGATCACCCTCTGTAACAGTTGGAGCAGTAGCTTCATCAGTAACACTATTCAGGCGACGAACAGCGCTTCCAGATAATAAGAACTGATCAAAGCCAACTTCATGTCCAGCTGGTACAAGCTCATGAGCAGTCTTTGTAAGGTAAGTCAGCTTCAGGTAGCAGTCAGCTGCTGTCTTTGGCATAGTAACAGGAATTGTAACCTCTGACTCAGTGTGCGGAGCAGTAGAAGGAACGGCAATTTCACCAGAGCAAAGAAGCTCTCCGTCAGCCTTACACTCATAGGAAAGAGTAATAGCATCAGCCATATCAGTGAAATCAAGCATGTTCTTTAATGCGAGAGTTACCTTGTGTGCGTCAACAAGTCTTGCGCGAACAGGGCGAACAACATTCTTCCACTCATAAACACCAGTGTGCGGTGTGCGGTCTGGATATACAAGTCCATCCATACAGAAGTTTCCATCGTGAGGATACTCGCCAAAGTCGCCGCCATAACCATACATTGTCTTGCCATTTTCAGCAACGCCCTGATTAACTGCGTGATCACACCACTCCCATACGAAGCCGCCGCAGAAGCCATCATATTTCATAATCTGCTGATAATAGTCCTCGATATCTCCAGGGCCGTTACCCATTGCGTGAACAAACTCACACTGGATAAATGGCTTCTTCGGACCTTCCTCAGCAAAGTAGCTGTCAACTTCCTCCGTAGTAGCATACATACGGCTGTAAAGATCAAGCATACTCTTATCAAAGCGATTGGAGTGATCCCATGTAGAAGACTCATAGTGAGTAAGACGTGTTGGGTCATACTCTTTTGTCCAGCGTCCGGCATTCTGGTAAGCATAGCCAAAGCCAGCCTCATTTCCAAGAGACCAGATTAAAACAGACGGATGGTTCTTATCGCGGATAACATTTCTCTGAACGCGGTCTAAAACAGCCTCAGTGAAGACACCGCCTTCATCAAGCAGTCCTAATGTGTTCTCACGGTCACTGTGATAGGTACTTAAATATCCGTGCATCTCAATATCAGACTCAGCGATAACATAGAAACCATAACGGTCACAAAGCTCTGTAAACCACGGCGCGTTTGGATAGTGGCTTGTACGGATAGCGTTAAAGTTAAACTGCTTCATAAGAGTCAGATCGCGGATTGCCTGCTCCTTAGAGATAGTATATCCAGTCACTGGGTCTGAATCATGGCGGTTTGTTCCGCGGAACTTAAGATTCTGTCCGTTTACATAAACAACGCCATCCTTGATATAAACTTCACGGATACCAACTGCCTGAGTGATCACTTCATCAGCAGTTGAAATAGTTAAGGTGTACAGATATGGTGTTTCAGCAGTCCAAAGCTTTGCATTTAAAACAGTAAACTCATAAACACCATCTGCTAAGACAGCTTCACCAACTGGATTTTTGTCAGCATCACACAGAGTAAGAACTGGGGAAATCTCACCATCAGCTTCAACACTTACACGAACTACACCAGCGCCGCCATCCTTTAAGAATGTGCGTACAGTATAGTCGCGAACAAAGCTCTTAGGACGAGTTAAAAGCAGAACATCACGGAAAATACCGGACATACGAAGCTTGTCCTGATCCTCAAGATATGTGCCGTCACACCACTTTAATACAAGAACTGCCAGTGTGTTTGTGCCTTCATTAACAAAAGAAGAAATTTCAAATTCGCTGGAAGAATGAGAAACCTGGCTGTAGCCGACAAATTTGCCGTTAACCCATACATAGAAACAGGAATCAACACCCTCAAAATACAGGAAATTGCGCTGTTTTGCAGCCTCAGCTGAGAGTGTGAAGGTAGTGCGGTATGCACCGCTTGCATTTTCCTTTGGAACGTACGGTGGATCAAAAGGAATTGGATAATTTACATTAGTATACTGATGATAATCATATCCGTGGCACTGCCAGCAGGAAGGAACCGGGATGGTATCCATAGAGGAATCATCAAAATCCGGATTGATAAAATCAGCTGGAACAGCCTCCGGATATGGGTAGTAGCCAAAGCGCCAGTCACCAGAAAGTAATGTAGCGTGGCTGTTTAGATCCTGACCGTATGGGATGTAGTAGCTGCGGTTTTCACAGGTACCTACATGGAGCGTATTAGGATCCTCATAGTAATTCGGTAATTTCATAACGAAATCTCCTTTCGCATAATAAAATAATGTTTCAATGTATTTGCGGATCGCAATCATATTTTTATGGCTGGATCCGTATGAAATAAGAGTTTCTTCTTATTTTATTAGAAATCTTATAACATAATCAGGTAAATAAGTGCTACAGACAGAATGATCTGAATGATAGCGAAACGAAAAACAGTCTGTGTGTTAGACCATCCCTTTGTCTTGCGGACAAAATCATGGATTGGTGTGCGCACATTCTTTAAAATATGGACATGAATCGTTTTGATTAATGTTAGCTTTACAAGACCAAGACCACCATCGATGATAAGTACAAGTGCAGCTAAAATATAGAGGAACGGATCATGGCACTTAAGAGCTGCGATTGCGATGAAAAGTCCCATGGCACGGGAACCTGCATCTCCCATAAGCATCTTACTTGGTGTAGCATTAAACCACAGATAGCCAAGCAGGCAGACAACAAACAGTAAGCTTAAATAATCAAAATCTCCAGTGTGTCCCAAAATTTGGTTTGCAAAGTAGAAGGTCATGATCGTAATAATCGTTAATGTTCCAGACAGACCATCTACACCATCAGCGCAGTTGGTTACATTAATAGAAATCCAGATCAGCGCGATAGAAAGAACTGCAAAAACAGGAGCTGGGATAGAAAAGCTAGATCCAGTCAGTGCAAGAGTGATCTGATTGCCATTAAAATGAAGATACGTAAATGTTACTAAAAGAGCAACAAGAAAATCAAGAATGCCCTTCTTTAAGCGTCCCCATGAAGTTTTTGCAGCATCGTCAAGATATCCAGTCATCATGCAGCAGATCAAAAGAAGAAGATAGATAATCATCTCTGGATCAACATGTGCGAATAAAACGGCAGTAATAGCAAAAACAAGGACGAAAATAAGTCCGGCACCTCTTGGCTTTCCGGCAGAGAGTGCACCTCCTACGGCAAATTCACGCCCCTGATCCTTTGGAAGATGAGCGCTGCCTTTTGCAAGTGACACGCACGTAAGAAAGAATGCGGCCAGTATGCCGATGAAGGCAATGACGGGGCTGGCAGACTCCCCAAGTAACTGTTGAAACATGGTAAAAAAACTCCTTTCATTTCCAGACAAAGAATTGACTATGCCTGTTTTGTAAGACTGCTTTCAGTGTAGCATACTTCTGGCGTTTTGGAAAGAAGATAGTTGTTATTTTCGTGATGAAAGAATTGTATCATGACGAAAATTGTGCTATACTGACGAAAGAACATGTCCCGTGAAAAAAAGGGAAAATGAGAACATAATGTGGAAGGAACTGGTTTGATATGGCATACTTATTTACACATTTTATAGGAGAGCAGCCGCAGGGCGAGCAAATTTATTTTTCTTTGAGCAAGGACGGTCTTCACTGGAAGGATCTTCATGATGGAAAGCCAGTAATTTGCTCAGAAGTTGGAGAGTGTGGTCTGCGTGATCCATTTTTGATTCGTAAGGCAGACGGAAGTGGTTTTGTGATTATTGCGACAGATCTTTGCATTGCAAATGGCAGAGGATGGGATGCTGCAGTTAAAACTGGCAGCAAAAATCTGGCTGTTATGGAGTCGAAGGATCTCATTCACTGGAGTAAGCCGGTATTAGTAGAGGTATCAGTGCCTGAGGCAGGATGTACATGGGCGCCAGAGGCAATTTATGACAGACAGCAGGATAATTATCTTGTATTTTGGGCATCTATGGTACAATTAGATGGTGATAAAGAGCCAAAGCAGCGTATTTATGCCGCAAGAACAAAGGATTTTCATGAATTTACTAAGGCACAGGTGTATCTTGAGAAGAATAATCATGTTATTGACTCTACGATGGTGTATGACGATGGCGTATACTATCGTTTCTCAAAGGATGAGACTACAAAGAATATTAAAACTGATACAGCACCAGATTTAAATAAAGAATCATTTACAGATCGCCCTGTCCCAAATCTTGAGGCAATTTATGGAGTAGAGGGACCAGAAATCTACTATTTGGAAGATCAGAAAAAGTGGTGTCTGATCATTGATAGGTTTGCTACTCATAAAGGATATCTTCCACTTGTGTGTGACAGCTTAAAGACAATGGATTTTAAGCCTCTTGATGAGTCTGAATTTGATATGGGAAAGACTATGAAGCGTCATGGAAGTGTAGTTGTGATTACTGATGAGGAATATGATCGCATGGCAGAGTCTTTTGGATTGGAATAAAAAGTATTAGAAAGTATTGATAAGCAGGAAAAGAAAGTGGCAGGTAAGAGAGAAGAACGAAAGAAGGCCCGTTTTCATTGGCTGGTAACTTCGTGGCTCATAGTAGCAGCAGTAATTATAGTTGGCGTTGGCGGAATAATCCTTTTTATGAATAATTTATACCATAAGGAAATGCGTAAGGAAAACGCACAGCTTCCGCAAATGTTAGAATCGAGCAAGGATGCAAAATGGGCATATGCATTTAATGGGGAATCACAGACAGAAAGTGAATCACAATCTGAGTTACAATCTGAGTTACAATCAGAAAGTGAGTCGCAGACAGAGAGTGAATTAGAGACAGAAAGTGAATTGCAATTAGAAAGTACTGAAGAGCAAAGTATTGTAAGCACAGTCATTGAAACAAAAGAAACACAGACGCAGACACAGGAAGCTGTTTCTTCTAAGGCTGAGCCAGCACATAATGTGGTGATAGGTGATGTTAAGTCAGAAAAGCCAACGTATGTAAGTCTTGTCGCAGTCGGAGATAATCTGATGCATTATGATGTGTCAATGAGCGGACTTCAGGCAGACGGAAGCTTTAATTATGATTACAATTTTGCTTATGTCAGAGATATTGTACAGGCAGCTGATTTGGCAGTAATCAATCAGGAGTGTGTCATTGGCGGTGATCAGTGGGGAATCAAAGATTATCCTTGCTTCAATGTCCGCACTGAGGTAGCAGCAGCAATTGCAAATGCTGGATTTGACGTTGTGCTTGCGGCGACAAATCATGTCCTTGATATAGGAAAGGTCGGCAGTCTTTATATGGTTGATTTTTTTAGAACCAATTATCCGCAGCTGACGCTTCTTGGTATTCATGACAGTTGGGAGACGCGGGACGAGATTCACGTAATTGAGAAAAATGGCATTCGAATTGGCATGATCAATTATACAGATATTTTAAACTGCAAGGGCGATTACAATGCAGATGGACAATATCTTGTCGATATGCTTGACTATGATCGTTTAGCAACATTAATTCAAAGGACAAAGGAAGTCTCCGATTTTGTGATCGTGTTCCCACACTGGGGTACCGAGTACAATTTGGGAACAGATGCTTCTCAGACTGAGCAGGCAGCTTTTCTGGCAGCACAAGGAGTTGATCTTGTAATAGGAACACATCCTCATGTTGTAGAGCCGATTGATTACATAGATCGTCCGGATGGCGGAAAAATGCTGATTTACTACTCACTTGGAAACTTTCAGTCCTTGCAGCGAAAAGAGGCAACTCTTCTTGGAGGCATGGCAAAGGTAACAATTAAGAAGGATTTTAAGGGAGCAAGAATCGTTGACTTTGATATGGAAACACTTGTGACAGATTATCGCCTTGGCGGTGTACGCGTCACCGATTATTTTGATATCATTACAACTTATCCGTGGAGTAAATATTCCAGAGCAATTGCAGAATCAGGAAATATCGGCAATGGCAATGCGAATTTTAACTTAGATTATATGTTCCAGCTTCAGGCCGAGCAGGCAGCGCAGGTACATGAGGCCAGACGAAAGGCAGGACTAGAATAAGCACGAGGGTGCAGAAAAGGAGAATATGAAAAATGGACAGCACTAAATTCAGTAAACCGATTAGCCTAAAGCGTATTCAGCTTGATGATGGCTTTTGGAAGCCAGAGATGGAGTTAGTAAGAACGGAAGTAATTCCTTATCAGTGGGAAACGTTAAACGACAGAGTACCAGAGGCAGCACCAAGCTACTGCATGCATAATTTTAAAGTAGCAGGACGGATGAATAAAGAAAAGAGAGAGCAGGGAAGCAAGTATCAGGAGCCAACGTATACATTTCGTGGTTTTGAGGCACTTCCAGATGATCCAAGACATCCAGATGATGATAAGTTTTATGGATTTGTATTTCAGGACAGCGATTTTTCCAAGTGGATCGAGGCAGTTGCATATTCATTGACGCAGCATCCAGATCCAGAGCTTGAAAAGATTGCAGACAGTGCAATTGACATTGTGTGTGCAGCACAGCTTGAAAATGGATATCTTGATACCTACTATATTATTAATGGTATGGATAAGATGTTCACAAACTTAAAGGATCATCATGAGCTGTACTGTTTTGGCCATTTAACAGAAGGTGCTGTCGCTTACTATCAGGCAACTGGCAAGGACAAGCTGTTAAAGGCAGCAATGCGTTTCGCTGATTTCATCGCATCATATTTTGGAACAGAAGAAGGTAAATGTAAGGGCTATCCTGGTCATGAGATTGCAGAGATGGCACTTGTTCGTCTGTATGAGGTTACGGGTGATGAAAAATACAAAAAGCTGGCTGAATATTTTGTCAACCAGAGAGGTACACAGCCGTATTACTTTGACAGTGAGGGCAAGGTTACAGAAAAGGAAAAGAAGACAAAGATCCGTTATCAGTATTATCAGTCACATTTGCCAGTAAGAGAGCAGACAACAGCGATGGGTCATGCTGTTCGCGCTGTTTATCTCTACTCTGGTATGGCAGATGTGGCAAGACTGACAGGGGATGATTCCTTGTATCAGGCATGCGAGACGCTTTGGAATAATATCACTACAAAGCAGATGTATGTGACAGGAGGAATCGGACAGACGCATCACGGTGAGGCATTTACATTTGATTATGATATGCCAAATGATACTATTTATGCTGAGCCGTGTGCATCTATCGGTCTTGTTTTCTTTGCCCGCCGTATGCTTGAGATGAATCCAGATTCAAAATACGCAGATGTTATGGAGCTGGCGCTTCACAATGGCGTCTTAAGCGGTATGGCACTTGACGGAAAGAGCTTTTTCTATGTCAATCCGTTATCTGTCAATCCAAGAAGCTGTCACGATGATCCAGGCAAGCAGCATGTAAAGCCTGTTCGTCAAAAGTGGTTTGGCTGTGCCTGCTGTCCGCCAAACTTAGCAAGAGTGATCAGTTCTATTGGTTCCTATGCATACACAGAAAATAAAGATACCTTGTGGGTACATTTGTATGCAGGCGGTACTGTTGAAAAAGAGGTAAATGGACAGAAGGCGCAGGTTGTTATTACTTCTGGCTTCCCGTGGGACGGAGATGTAACACTCAAGGTAGAGAGCGAACAGCCAGTTACAATGACAGTAGCACTTCGCATTCCAGGTTGGTGCGGTGAAGATTTCGAGCTGGAAGGTGCTGTTGGCAAGGAGTGCCGTATGGAAAACGGCTATCTGTATGTCAGCGGTGAGTGGAAAAAAGGGGATTTGTTAAAGCTTCGCTTTGCAATGAAGGTAAAGGTAATGCAGGCAGACAGCAGAGTTCGTCAGGATGAGGGCAAGGTTGCCATCATGAGAGGACCAGTTGTTTACTGCTTAGAGGAAGCTGACAATGGACAGGGATTGCCGCTTGTACGGGTAAAGCCAGATGCCGTCTTTACAGAAGAAAAGACAGATGAGCTTGGCTTTACGATGATTATGCTGCGTGTAAACGCAAAAACAAAAAAGCCAGTAACAGTAGAAAATGGCTTATATCAAACATGGCAAAAGCCAGTATATGAAGGAAAGGAACTTCGTTTCATTCCTTACTATGCATGGGCAAACCGTGGTGAGGGCGAGATGGAAGTATGGGTAAATCAGCTATGATTAAGGTATGTGTAATTAACAAAGAAGGAACAATTATTGCAGAGGCTGCTGGAACAAAGGAAGTAAACTTACCAGTTTCACGTACATATGAAGAAGGGGATCGCGTTGTATTTTTGGCAGATGAGACTCCTGCATTTTATGTATTTCAGGTAGATGATGCATTAGGAGAGGCACTTGTCTATGTGACAGGAGAGGTTTCTTATGAGATTCCATTTGGGGAAAAGAAGGTGTGCTATTCACCGAAGATTTTCTCAGGTGAGAGTCATTTGATCACTGCCAGAAAAGCAAGAGAGTGGGAATACGAGTCATACCGCAATTTGGCAGTCAATGTTATGGACCAGCACGGAGATACTAATTGCTATCCGCACGCAACAGCAAATGTCGAGACTCGCGGTGAGTCTGTGTTTGCAGCGCGCAATGCAATTGATGGTGTAACCTCAAATCATTCCCATGGCTACTGGCCATATGGTTCCTGGGGAATCAACAGAAATCCAGAGGCAGCAATGCGTGTTGACTTTGGAAGAGAAGTAACAATTGATCGTATCGAAATCTATACACGTGCAGATTTCCCACACGATGCATGGTGGACAAAGGCAACTGTACGTTTCTCAGATGATACTACGATGGTTTGTGATCTTGTTAAGACAGACGAAGGGCAGGAATTTACATTCCCGCCCAAGAAAGTTCGCTGGGTACAGCTTGAGGAACTGATCAAGGCAGATGATCCATCTCCGTTCCCGGCATTGTCACAGCTAAAAGTATATGGTAAGTAATACGACGTTAATATTTTTTCTTCTTGTAATCTTCTCCAAAACGGCGGATACGCTTACGTCGTCTTTGGTTTGCAGTAAGAGCAGCAGTCAAAAGAAAAACAACAAATAGAATTAATACAATCGCAGCGGCAGCAAACAGTCCGGTCATAAATTTATGATCGCTCTCGATGACTGGCGCTGCGCTTTCGTTTGGCTCATCAAGTGAAGCATTCTGTGTATCTGATTCAATAGATTCAGAAGTATCATTTTCAAATGAACTGTCTTCAATAGAGTTCTCATTGTTAGATGAAGCACTAGATGATTCATCTTGTGCAGCAGTGCTTGCAGCAGCCTTGCCGGCGGCAATTCCTGCCTCTGTGTTTGGGGAGATGTCAAGAAGCATCCCGGTTACGATTGCACTTGCATCATGCAGATTTTTCTGGACACGGCCAGGAAGCAGTTCATTTAAACGATCCAGATCATCAAATTCTGTATGCATGATCTGGCCGCCTGTGGAGGCAAACGCTTCATTTGCTGTCTGGTAGTGGCATGTTAAATGTGTTTCATCATTGCCGCCTGTTCCGTCATCATTGCACCAAAGACTTGCTTCCATATAAAGGTAAGGAATGCCCTCTTTTGCAAAATAGTAGCTGTCACTTCCAAGAAGTCTCGTAGGAGACTGAAACTCAGTAACTTGTTCCGGAAGTGTGTAAAGATCAAGTCCTAGATCATATGCAATAAGATTAGCTTCGTCATAGACCCAGTCACGAGTAAGCTTTCCATCCTCATCATATTCACCGCCATAACCATAGAGACGATCACCGCCTGCGATGGAATCAATATTGATGCAGCAAAGCACATCATCAAGCAGGTTATTTGGCATCAGATAAGTGTAGACAAAGCAGCTTGAACCGGCATAGGCACCATATTCTTCTGTGTCAAAGAATACAAACTGCAAAGTACAAGGTGTGTCCATATCATAAAAACGATGGGCAAGCTCAAGAAGAACTGACACTCCAGAGCCATTGTCATCGACACCGGCAGTTGGCATGCTGTCATAGTGAGCACCGATTATGATTGTCTTGTCGGACTTACCTGGCTTTGTGACAAAATAGTTGGTTCCTGTAAAGTCAAAATGAGTAAAATCATGTGTAGAAACCTCATAGCCATAGCTTTCAAGCTGTGACTGAATCCACAAACCTGCATTAGTGACATTTTCAGAACGATTGTTTTCGTCATTAATTCGCTGTGGGAAATTCTGATAAATAGCTTCCAGATTTGCGTAAGCCTCAACACCATATAGATCTTCTGTTTCACTTGCGGCAGATTCTGTATCTTGTGATTCAGCAGAGGTCATATCTGTTTGTATGTCAGCGCCAAAGGCAGAGGCTGGAGAAAGAAGAACAGCTGCTGACAGCGTGCAGACAGCTATTTTTTTGAAAAATGTGCGAATGCGCATAATGTAACTCCCTTCCTAATGTGGTATAATAAGTTCGGTATCACATTATAAAAGAATTTAAAGAAAAATTCAACTATTGTTTGACGAAAGGAAAAAGAGAATGAAATTATTAATTGCATCTGACATCCATGGCTCTGCTTACTGGTGCAGCAAACTGATGGATGCATATCAAAATGAAAAAGCAGACAGAATGATACTGTTAGGCGATATTTTATACCACGGCCCGCGAAATGCACTTCCAAAAGAGTATGATCCGCAGCGTGTGTGTGATCTTTTAAATCAAATCAGTGACCGCATTCTTTGCGTTAGAGGAAATTGTGATGCAGACGTAGATCAGTGGCTCATTCATTTTCCGATTATGGCTGATTACAGCTGGATCATGGAAAAAGATCGCGTGATTTATCTGACACATGGTCATGTGTATGGAAAGGATTTCAGAAAAGACGAAAGCTTTCCGCCGCTTCAAAAGAAAGATGTGGTGCTTTCAGGTCATACACATATTCCGATCACAGAACCGACTGACGGAGGGCTATTCTTTAATCCGGGCTCCGTTTCAATCCCGAAAAATGGAAGCAAAAATGGTTATATGACGCTTGAGAATGGTTTATTTATCTGGAAGAGCTTTGAAGATGGTGAGTACGCAAGATACAAGCTTTGAAAAATATAAGCATTGCAAACTTGTGAAGGTTTGATATAATGATTGTAACTATTCAGAGTCATGAAAACTTGAGTTTGGTGAATAGGATTCTGAATAGTTACTAATAATTTACTGATCAAGGAAGAAAAGAGGAAATTAAAATGAGTGAATGCAGCAGTAAGGGAACATGTGGAAAAAGTTCCTGCGAGGGATGCAGCCAGAATACATCAAAAGGTCCACAGAGTATGCAGGTAAAGGAAAACGCACACAGCCGTGTAAAGAAGGTAATTGGCGTTGTCAGCGGTAAGGGTGGCGTTGGAAAATCCATGGTGACTTCTTTGCTGGCAGTTGCAATGAACCGCAAAGGTTATAAGACAGCAATTATGGACGCTGATATTACAGGACCATCAATCCCGACAGCATTTGGCTTAAATGATCATGCAGTTGCAAATGATGACGGACTGCTTCCAGAGGTAACAAAAAATGGAATTAAGGTAATGTCATTAAATCTTTTGCTTGAAGATCAGACAGATCCAGTTGTCTGGAGAGGTCCAATCATTTCAGGAACAGTATCACAGTTTTGGACAGAGGTTTGCTGGGGTGATGTAGATTACATGTTTGTTGATATGCCGCCAGGAACAGGTGATGTTGCACTGACTGTATTCCAGTCCCTGCCGCTAGCCGGAATCGTCATCGTTACATCACCACAGGAGCTTGTATCCATGATCGTAACAAAGGCAGTAAAAATGGCAGAGATGATGAACGTTCCAGTACTTGGAATTGTAGAGAATATGTCATATTTCGTATGTCCGGATTGTGGAAAAAAACATTTCCTGTTTGGAACAAGCCATATCGAAAAAGTAGCAGCAGAGCACGGCATCTCAGTAATCGACTACCTGCCGCTAGATCCAAAGATGGCAGCACTGTGCGACGAAGGAAAGATGGAAGAAGCCCCAGAAGGACTCCTCGAAAAAATGAGCAGCTCTCTGTAAGTTAACGAAAACGCATACCCGAGACTTTTTTGCAATAGCACTTGCAAAGAAGTCTCTTTTTTATTATAATGATGTATACAAAGTACAAGCCGTATACAAAAGAAAAGCATGTACAAGTTTTTAGAAGGGTGATTAAAAAATATGGATTTAATGCAGTTAAGAGCAATGGCTAAAATTAATCTCGGTCTGGACGTTGTCAGAAAACGTGAAGACGGATATCACGAGGTTCGCATGATTATGCAGACTATCCGCATGTTTGACAGAGTTACTGTTTACCGCATTCCAGAGCCGGAGATCCGTATATCTAGCAACTTGCATTTTCTTCCCGTGAATGAAAATAATATTGCATACAAGGCAGCACGCATGATGCTTGAAAGTCAGCCAGTTCGCGGCGGTGTCAGCATCAGCCTTCAAAAGCGCATTCCAGTGGCAGCAGGCATGGCCGGAGGCAGCGCAGATGCAGCAGCTGTATTATATGCGATGAACCGAATCTTTTATATGGGATATACATTAGAAGAGCTGATGGATTTTGGACTTAGATTAGGCGCTGATGTTCCATATTGTCTAATGAGAGGAACAGCACTTGCAGAGGGTATTGGAGAAGAACTGACAAGACTGCCGGCATGTCCGCCGTGCTACGTTGTCATTGCAAAGCCGGCAATTTCTGTTTCCACACGATTTGTCTATGAAAATCTGCGTCTTGATGAGACAACAAGACATCCTGATATTTATGGGTTAGCAGATGCAATATGCCGTCAGGATCTTTATGGCATGCTTCCATATATGGGAAATGTGCTTGAGAGCGTTACGATTCCGGCATATCCGATTATCGGAGAGATCAAGGAGCGCTTTATGGAAAATGGAGCATTAATATCGCTTATGAGTGGAAGCGGTCCAACCGTATTTGCACTGTTTGACAATTATGAGATGGCACTTCGCGCAAAAGAAGCTTTGTTAGAGTGGGGACAGGTTCCGCTTGTCTATGTCACAGATCTGTACCGTGTTCGCGAGGAAACGCCAGTAAATTGCTGGTAATTGGTGAAGCATGTACAGTAACTATAAGAATGGTTACTAAAAGAAAATAAGAGTGAGAAAGAGAGGTCCGTATGGAGGATTTTCAGATAAATGAATACCTCCCTCTGAGGGATGTTGTATTTGAAACACTCCGACAGAAAATACTAAAAGGAGAGTTAAAGCCTGGAGAACGCTTAATCGAAGTAGCGCTTGCGCAGCGCCTTGGTGTAAGCCGTACACCAGTCAGAGAAGCAATTCATAAACTAGAGCAGGAAGGCCTTGTTGTGATGGCACCGCGAAAGGGTGCACAAGTAGCAACAATTTCTGCGCAGAGTGTGAGGGATGTTTTAGAGGTTCGAAAGGCAATGGAATGTCTTGCTGTCTGTCTTGCCATTTCCAGAATTACACCGCAGGAGCGTATAGCACTGCGTCAGGCAGAGGAGGCATTTTCTGCAGCAAGCAGAGGAAATGATCTTCGCCTGATTGCGCAAAAGGACGAAGAGTTTCATAAAGTCATTTATATGGCGACAAAAAATCCAAAGCTGGATATGCTCTTAAACAATTTAAGAGAGCAGATGTATCGCTACCGTTTTGAATATATTAAAGATGCGAATATGCGCGAAGACTTGCGGCGTGAGCACAGAGAGATCACTGATGCGATCATAAAAGGTGAGTGCGAGCGGGCAAAGACAGCAATAAGTCTTCACATCGACAATCAGGAAGAAAACATTTTGAAAAATTTATAAAAAATAGCAGCTGCCATTTTATTTTTGGACAGCTGCTATTTTTGTAAAGTTTTATTTCTTCTTTGATAGTTTTTGCATCTTGTCAGCAGACAACCATTTATATGCAGAGTAAAGAATCGCACTTACGATGATAATAAGTGAAAGCAGACAAAGATAATAGACAGCATTTGGCTGAGAAAGAGTCATGGTAAGTGACATCACATTATCTGTTGTCTTGGCAGAGTAAACATTATCTAATATATTGATTTCTGTTGTAAGACTGCTTTCAAGAGAATCAGACATTATGGCAGTACCGTTTGGAAGCTGCACCATAACAGTAATTAATGTTGCATCTGGCTGCACAAGAAAATTGGAAAAGTCCATACTTTCTGTGAAGCGATATGTATGCTTTGGCTGAAACAGCGCCATAGTATGAGAACAGTAGTCAATTGATTCCTTTCCGCCAAAGAAAGCTTCAAATCCCTTTGCGAGATAAGATGGTGTGCCAGTCTGTGTAAAGAACAGAGTCAGGTGATTTTCATCATCAGTTTTGGCGGTTATAGTTCCGAAATTGTAAGTATCACGCTTTGCAGTATCTGTGATAAGCTTTTGATGAAGCTTAGGTACCTCGCCGAGTGAGAGAGTAATTGTGCGCGTCAGAAGCTGTATAGATTTTATCTGTGTAGAAACTGTGATCTGCTGCGGCTGATATTGGAAGATGGCATCATAGTTATAGGTGCATCCCCCTTCCACAAGATCATCAAACAGACAGACATAGCCATCATAACCATCGCGTGCAAGCGGAAGCTTTTGAAGCGTATGATCATTGTCGTATACAGCAAGTGCTGCATTTGTGTCGGTGCTGTAGAAATAGCGTGCCCTTGCTGTTCCTGAATCGGGAACAAAGAAGGAAAACTGAAATGGTTCTGCATAAGAGTGCACGATTTTCATAGAGTTTTCAGCGATAATCGATTCAGACGCAAGTGATTGGCTTGATGACTGAAACAGCTGGCTTGTCTGAACACATAATTCTTTAAAGCTTTCAGCGCTGAAGGTCAGCTGCCATGTGGTATCATTATTCCAGACAGCCTCAATTCCATCTGGGACGATAGCGTCAAGATAGCTTTTTACATTAGAAGCATTGTCACGCAGTTCATCAGGAAAGATGATATAGATAGTACGGTTCCATTTGTCAAGAGAAAGTGATGTTAAAATATCAATTCGCTTGGAATCAAGAATTTTTTCTGCGTTGCAGACAAGTGCATTATTTTGGCTTTTATAGCTTCGTCCGTTATAGATAAGTTCATTTTCCTGCTGAGACAGGTAGGATAAAAGCTTTGAGTCACTAAGTCCTGTGCGCTCCTTAAGAGCATCAGTAAACCAGGCAAAAACAGCCATCACATCATCTGGCTCAGATAAGGTAAAGCCAGTTTTTACACCGACTTGCGGTCGTGAAATTGAAGAAAATTGTTCAATGCCTGTAAGCGCATCAATTTTTTCCTGATATTCATCTAGCGAATTAAACGAAAGAACAAAAGTCAACTCATAGGCAGAAGCAGTGTCCACATAATTCCATTCAAGTCCCTTAGGGCAGTTAGCCGTGATAAAGCTTTGAAAAGAAAAATTGCTGTTGTGGAAAAGCTTCTGCAGTGTCCTTTTATTGGCTGTAACAGACATCGTGCGTGTACCTGATTCGTCAGCCTGAATATCTAATACAGAAGAGAATGTGATTGGCGGGCACTTTGCGCAGCCGCTCATCATACAAGCAGTGATGAAAATAAAAAAGCAAAATAGAAAAGCGTGAAGAAATTGTTTTATCCTGTCAGTATGAATTATTCGTGTTTTCATAATCAAAACTGACCAAAATGGTTTTTCAGTGCTTCAAAACTCTCCTTACTGATTACATGCTCCATTTTGCATGCGTCCTCAGCAGCAATGCTGCTGTCAACGCCAAGGCTAATAAGCCAATTTGTCAGCCACTCATGGCGCTCATAGATCATTTCGGCAATCGCACGGCCGCTGTCAGTAAGATAAATATAACCGGCTTGAGTTACGGTAATCTTTCCGCCCTCTCGTAAATTTTTCATTGCGATGCTGACACTTGATTTTTTAAAATCCAATTCATTTGCGATATCGACAGAGCGCACAACTGGCAGCTTTTTGCTGAGCATAAGGATTGTTTCAAGATAGTTTTCGGCAGATTCATGTATTTGCATAAGCAAACCTCCTGTGTAAAATATATCTAAGTCAATTACCTATAAGAATACCATAAATATGAAAAAAGTTCAACATAACTTCGCCGATTCATTTTGCGAAAAAAAGTCATTGACAAAATAAAATCAGGTATTATAATAATTCTGTATCGAACAATTCGGAATCGAACTATTTTGCGTTCCGGGAAAGGAAGGCTGTATGGAAAAGGAAAAGTCGATATGCTTTAGCCTAAAGAGGGTCAATCATATCGTGGAGAGAGGCATTCACACAAGCCTCGCGGCAGCTGGTTTTGATGAAATCACTAACATGCATGGGTGGATTCTGGGCTTTTTGTATCACGCACAGCAACCAGTCTACCAAAAGGATATCGAATCAAATTTTGGTATTGCCCGTTCAACGGTGACAAACATCCTGCAGCTGATGGAGAAAAAGGGGTATCTGACAAGGACTACCGATGAGCATGATGCAAGGCTTAAGCGGTTAGAACTGACAGAGTTAGGGAAAAAGGTTCACCTTGATACGATTGCAGTAATCGACTCAGCACATGATGCGATGGAGGCTGGTATTACAGATGAAGAGAGAAGGATCTGCTTTGAGGTATTGGAAAAGATCTGTAAAAATGTAGAGAAAATAACAGGAGGAGAGTAGCCATGATAAAAACACTAGGTGCATATGTAAAAGAATTTAAGCGTGCATCAATTGCGACACCGTGCTACATGATTCTGGAAGTTTTGATGGAGATGATGATTCCCTATCTGATGGCTTCCATTATTGATGACGGTGTCAATAAGGGCGATATGAAGCATATCTGTGTGGTTGGTGCAGGCATGCTTGTGATCGCAGCAATCGGCTTATTTGCCGGAATCATGGGCGGTGTGTATGGTGCAAAAGCATCAGCAGGATTTGCCCGTAATCTTAGAAAAGGAATGTATGATAATATTCAGACCTTTTCATTTTCCAACATTGATAAATTTTCAACTGCCAGTCTCGTAACAAGACTGACCACGGATGTAACTAATATTCAGAATGCATATCAGATGATACTTCGTATGTGTATGAGAGCACCGGCCAGTCTGATTTGTGCACTTGCAATGGCATTTATTACAAATGCAAGAATTTCTACAATTTTCTTAGCCGTTATCATTGTTCTTGGCATTGCTTTGTTTTTTATTGTCAACAGAGCAAGAAAATATTTTACCGCAGCATTTCCAAAGTACGATGAGTTAAATGCGAGTGTTCAGGAGAATGTTTCTGCTATTCGTGTTGTAAAGGCTTACGTGCGTGAGGATTATGAAAAGAACAAGTTTGTAAAGGCAAGCGAAAATATTTATAAGATATTTGTTAAGGCAGAGGGTGTTGTTGCATTAAACTCTCCAGTCATGATGTTTGCTGTATATGGCTGTATCCTTGCAATCAGCTGGATTGGTGCGAAGATGATCATCGGAACAGGAAGTGTTGCGTTGACAACAGGAAAGCTGATGAGCTTATTAAATTATTGCATGAGTATTTTGATGAGCTTAATGATGCTGTCTATGGTTTTCGTTATGCTTACAATGAGTATTGCAAGTGCAGAGCGTATATGTGAAGTATTAAATGAAAAGCCGGATTTAAAGAACCCAGATCAGCCAGTTACAGATGTAAAGGATGGAAGCATTGAGTTTGATCATGTTACATTCCGATATAATGCAGGAAGCGAAAAGCCGATTTTGTCTGATATCAATTTGTCTATCCGTTCAGGTGAGACAATTGGTCTGATTGGTGGAACGGGAAGTGCAAAGTCAAGTCTTGTTAATTTGATCAGCCGCCTTTATGATGTGCAGGAAGGTTCTGTAAAGGTTGGCGGTCTGGATGTGCGAAAATATGATATGGAAGCACTTCGTAATCAGGTCAGCGTTGTTCTTCAGAAAAATGTCCTGTTTTCAGGAACCATTTTTGAAAATCTTCGCTGGGGTGATAAAACAGCTTCTGATGAGGAGTGTATCCGTGCCTGTAAGCTTGCCTGTGCCGATGAATTTATTGAGCGTTTCCCAGAGCGTTACAATACTTACATTGAGCAGGGCGGAAATAACGTATCAGGCGGACAAAAGCAGCGTCTTTGTATTGCAAGAGCACTTCTTAAAAAGCCAAAGATTCTGATTCTTGATGACTCCACAAGTGCAGTTGATACGGCAACTGATGCAAAGATCCGTCAGGCATTTGCAACGGAAATCCCTGATACAACAAAGATCATAATTGCACAGCGTATCTCAAGTGTGCAGAATGCAGACCGTATCATTGTTATGGATGATGGTAAGATTAACGGAATTGGCACACATGAAGAGCTTCTTGCTAAAAATGAGATTTACCGTGAGGTATATGAGTCTCAGACAGGCGGAAGCGGTGATTTTGATGAGAAAGGCGGTGATCAGTAATGCCAGGACCAAGACGTGATTTCGGACCAAAGCAGAAGGTCGAAAATCCAGTAAAGGTATTTAAACGCATCATGTCCTACGTGCTGAAGCGTTATCCAGTTCATTGTCTGCTTGTACTTATCTGTATTGTTGTCAGCGTATATGCAAATGTACAGGGAACTATGTTTATGAAGACTTTGATTGACGGTTATATTACACCTCTTTTAGGTCAGGCTAACCCAGATTATTCAGAGCTTCTGCAGGCAATTATCAAGATGGGTATTTTATATGCAATTGGTATTGCAGCTACTTTTGGCAATACTAAGATCATGGTGTATGTTACTCAGGGAACGATGAGAAACATCCGTAATGATATGTTTAAACATATGGAATCCCTTCCAATTAAATATTTTGACACACATAAGCATGGAGATATCATGTCAATGTACACAAATGATGTTGATACGCTGCGCCAGATGGTCAGCCAGAGTATTCCGCAGTTTATCAACAGCTTAATCAGTATTGTAAATGTACTGATTTACATGATTATCTTAAGTGTGCCGCTTACACTTGTTTCTATTGTTATGGTTATGCTTGTTATATGGGCAAGTAAGACTGCTGCTTCTAAGAGCGGAAAGTTTTTCGTATCACAGCAAAAAAATATCGGTGCGTTAAACGGCTTTATCGAGGAGATGATGGATGGTCAGAAGGTTGTCAAGGTATTCTGTCACGAAGATGAGAGTATTGAGCGCTTTGACCAGTTAAACAACGATCTGTATGCGAGTGCCTATAATGCAAACCGTTATGCTAATATCTTAGGACCAATCAATGTACAGCTTGGAAACTTAAGCTACGTTGTTGTTGCAATCGTTGGTGGTCTTGTTGCGATCAACGGAATCGGCGGCTTTACTTTGGGAAGTCTGGCAAGCTTTTTGACATTAAATAAGAGCTTCCAGCAGCCAATTAACCAGATCAGCAACCAGTTAAACAGTATCGTTATGGCACTTGCCGGCGGTGATAGAATCTTCCGTCTGCTTGATGAAAAGCCAGAGGTAGATGATGGATATGTTACTCTTACAGATGCTGTTGTAAATGCAGATGGCACAATCACTGAATCAAATAAGAGAACGGGCACATGGGCTTGGAAGCATTATCACAAGGCAGAGGGTACGACAGATTATAGACAGCTTAAAGGCGATGTTGTATTTGAGCATGTAGATTTTGGTTACAACGATGATAAGATGGTACTTCATGATGTAAGCTTATATGCGCAGCCGGGACAAAAGATTGCATTTGTAGGTTCAACAGGTGCAGGAAAGACGACAATCACCAATTTGATCAACCGTTTCTATGATATTCAAAGCGGAAAGATCCGTTACGACGGCATAAATATCGGAAAGATCAAAAAGGATGATCTTCGTCATTCACTCGGAATTGTTCTTCAGGATACGCATTTGTTTACTGGAACTGTTATGGAAAATATCCGTTATGGAAAACTTGATGCGACAGAAGAAGAGGTACATGCAGCAGCCAAGCTTGCTAATGCAGATGGCTTTATCCGCAGACTGCCGCAGGGCTACGACACAATGCTTACAGGAGATGGTGCTAACTTAAGTCAGGGTGAAAGACAGCTTCTTGCCATTGCCCGTGCAGCTGTTGCCGATCCGCCTGTACTAATTCTTGACGAGGCAACAAGCTCCATTGATACAAGAACTGAGAAAATTGTTCAGGATGGTATGGATAAGCTGATGCACGGAAGAACAACATTTGTTATCGCGCACCGTCTGTCTACCGTTAAGAACAGCGATTGCATCATGGTCTTAGAGCAGGGACGTATCATTGAGCGTGGAACTCATGATGATCTTATTGCACAAAAGGGCAAATATTATCAGCTATACACTGGAAATAAGATAAGCGAGTGAGTGTATAGATCTAAACACAAAGAACAAATATAAATAAGAGATAAAACGAGTAAATCGTTAAGTTTCATCAGACCCTCTGCGGTATTCGCTGGGGGTCTTTTTGTATCGTTTTTTAAATGAACGGTTAAAATAAGAAAGATTCTCATAACCGCAGGAGAGAGCAATATCTAAAATAGAGTCATTTGTCAGCAAGAGAAGACGTGCTGCCATTGACAGGCGGTATGAGGAAAGATATGAAGTAAAAGAGGTACCCATTGCAGATTTGAAAAAACGCATAAAATGAGATGCAGAAAAACCAGAAACAGCAGAAATCTCATCAATGGAGATTGTACTCATGTAGTGTGTTTCAATATATTTTAGGACACTTTTTAGTCGTTCAATGTGAGGGTCATTTTTGGGAGCAGGAATATCGGTGGAATTTGTGAATATGGTGTAGAAGAAGGTAAAAAGAGCCCCCTTAATTGCAAGGCGGTAGCCTTTTGGAAAACTGCTGCTGATACTGTCAATTCGATTTAGGCATGAAGAGAGAGCAGGGTAATGTTCATCATCACAGCAGACAAGATGCTCAAAGCCAATGGTACCAGCCAAAAAAGGCTCAAAAAATTCACTGCTTAGAGCATCCATGCTTCCAGTACAAAGAAGATCAAGTGAAAAAATAATATTTTCATATTCCATAGAATGTTCAGCCGGGCCGATTGCATGAAGCTGACCAGGACTGACAATAATAATATCACCTGCCTCTACATAAAGGGAGGTAAAATCTAATGTGACGCGCCCACGCCCCTTTTTAATATAGATGATTTCCACCTCATCGTGCCAGTGAAGCGGCACCTTCTCAAAATCAAGCGGAATAGAACAAATATACGCATTGTAAGGAAAATCAGGTGTGCTGTGTGATTTTGTCTCATGATAATTTTCGTATTCAGGTATCTGCATCGTGGCTCTCTCCTCATGTTTTTGCGGGTCCCAAACTCAACCCCCTCATCGTGCAAGCACGATCGGTGGTTGGAGCTTGGGACTCTAGTATCATCATGATAGGATAGTACCATAAAAAGGCGGCATAATGCAAGAAAAATGATAAAAAAAGCAGTAAACTGCATACATCAACTCATGAAAGGAGTTTTAATAATAATGATGGTAAATGAAATTTGTGAAAAGAAATATAATAAGCCGTTATCTGGCTGCACCAATGAGGAAATTTATTACGCACTGCTTGATATGACAAAGGATCTGGCAGCAAAGAAGGAAAGTGAAGCTGGAAAGAAGAAGGTATACTACATTTCAGCAGAGTTTTTGATTGGAAAGCTGTTATCAAACAACCTTATCAATCTTGGTCTTTACAAGACTGTAAAGGAAGAGCTTGAAGCAGCAGGAAAGGATATTGGTGAGATCGAAGAGATCGAGCCGGAACCATCTCTTGGAAACGGTGGACTTGGCCGTCTGGCAGCATGTTTTTTGGATTCCATGGCAACACTAAATCTGCACGGTGATGGTGTAGGCTTGAATTATCATATGGGTCTGTTCAAGCAGGTGTTTGATCACAATTTCCAGAAGGAAACACCAAATCCGTGGATTGAAAAAGACAGCTGGCTGATCAAAACTAATGTAAGCTATCCTGTTTCATTTGGTGATCTGACAGTGACCTCACGCATGTATGACATTGAGGTGACAGGTTATGAGGGACGCACAAATAAGCTTCATCTGTTTGATGTTGATACTGTAGATGAGAGTCTTATTAAGGACGGTACTATAAGCTTTGACAAGACAGATATCGCAAAGAATCTGACACTGTTCTTATATCCGGATGACAGCGATGAGGCTGGAAACTTACTTCGTATCTATCAGCAGTATTTTATGGTAAGCAATGCAGCGCACTTAATCTTAGATGAGTGTACGGCACGCGGCTGTAAGCTGACCGACTTAGATGAGTATGCAGCTATTCAGATCAATGATACTCATCCGTCAATGGTTATTCCAGAATTGATTCGTCTGCTTCTTGAGCGCGGCATCACCATGGATGAGGCAGTTGAGCTTGTCACAAAGGTATGCGCATACACAAACCACACAATTCTGTCAGAGGCACTTGAGAAGTGGCCGCTTGCATATTTAGAGAAGGTTGTTCCGCAGTTAGTTTTGATCATCAAGGAGCTTGATAAGCGTGCAAAGGCAAAATATTCAGATCCGAAGGTAGCGATTATTGATGAGAATGACCGCGTTCATATGGCACATATGGATATCCACTATGGTCACAGTGTAAACGGTGTTGCTTACCTGCATACTGAAATTTTGAAAAATTCCGAGCTTAATGCTTTTTACAAAATTTATCCGGAGAAATTCAACAACAAGACAAATGGAATCACCTTCCGCCGCTGGCTGCTTTCATGCAACGAGGAGCTTTCAGAGGAAATTGAAAATAAGATTGGAAGTGGTTTTAAGAAGGATGCCTGCGAGCTTGAGAAGCTGCTTTCATTCGAAAATGATGACAGTGTATTAGACAGCATTCTTGCGATCAAGAAGGAGAAAAAGCGTCAGCTTGCTGAGTATTTAAAGCATACACAGGGTGTTGTCATTGATGAAAATTCTATTTTTGACATTCAGGTAAAGCGTTTGCATGAGTATAAGCGCCAGCAGATGAATTTACTCTGGGCAATTCATAAATATCTTGAAATCAAGAGTGGAAAGCTTCCTAAGACACCAGTAACGCTGATCTTTGGTGCAAAAGCAGCACCAGCCTACACAATCGCAAAGGATATCATTCATGCAATTCTTTGCTTACAGCAGATCACAGAGCAGGATCCAGAAGTCAGCCCATATCTGCGCGTAGTGATGGTAGAAAACTACAACGTAACAAAGGCATCAAAAATTATACCGGCATGTGATATCTCCGAGCAGATCTCCTTAGCATCAAAAGAGGCATCAGGAACAGGAAACATGAAGTTTATGTTAAACGGTGCAATAACACTAGGAACAAGAGACGGCGCAAACGTAGAGATCGGAGAGCTTGTAGGAGAAGATAATATTTATTTCTTCGGAGAGAGCAGCGAGCAGGTAATCGAACATTATAAAAATGCAGATTATTGTGCAAAAGATTATTATACAAAAGACGAAGATATCCATACAGCAGTCGACTTCCTTATCAGCGAGCCAATGCTTGCAGCAGGAGACGAAGAAACCTTAACACAGCTTCATAAAGAACTGATAAATAAAGACTGGTTTATGACCCTCCTTGACTTAAAAGAGTATATAGCACGCAAAGAGCAGGTGCTTAATGACTACGCAGATAGAAAGAAATGGGCAAAGAAGATGCTCATCAACATCGCAAAGGCAGGATTTTTCTCATCAGACCGCACTATAGCACAATATAACGAAGAAATCTGGAAGTTATGATAAATATTAAAAAGGTGGCAGCATAAACACGCTGCCACTTTTTTTCGTTGATTTTCATCGTCTGTTAGGGTAAAATGGAAGACAGATAAGTTGCATTAAGTTGCATATAGAAAGGATCGGGAAATATGTATCAGATATTGGTGGTAGATGATGAGCGAATTGAACGAAATGGCATTAAAATGCTGCTGCGCCATATGCAGCTGCCATGTGAGATTGCTGAGGCTGCAAATGGACGAGATGCGCTTGAGTATTTAAATGAGCATACGTCAGATGTTTTGCTTACAGATGTAAAAATGCCATTTATGGACGGCATTCAGCTAATAGAGGAATGTAAAAAAGACGACAGAAACGAGGATATGAAATGCGTAATCTTTTCAGGCTGCAGTGAGTTTGACTATGCCAGAAAAGCAGTGCGCCTAGGTGTTTCTGATTACATTTTAAAGCCAGTTGATCCAAGTGAATTTAAAGAGACTATTACGCGGGTCATTCAGGAGCTTGAAGCAGAACGCGCTGAAAAAAATATGAAAAAAAAGAGTATGCAGCAGATGCGTGAGCATGCACTATACCAGATTGTAAATGGAGTGAATGTAGCAGAAGTTCTTGAGAAAAGCAGCGGTGTTTTGACAAGATCAGATGTTGACTGCTTCTGCCGTATTCTGATGCTTGAGGCAGATGATGATTTTTTTGGAAAAAATGGTGTTGATCTGCAAGAGCGAATTCTGGCAAAAAAAATGAAAGAAATTTGCGACAGCGAAGCTTTCCTTTATTTAAATCTTACTCCGCAGCAGTCTATCATCTTATTAAAAGACAGATCAATAGATTTAATCGCGTTTGCAAATGATTTATTAGATCAGATTAAACAGGAGTATGACAAGAGTTGTACAGCATCCATTTCTTCAGAAATTTCATGTGCAGAGCAGATTGCTTGTGCAATGGAGGAGCTTGAGGAGCTGATGGAAAATAAATTTTACCATCCGAATGTCAGACTGTTTTACAGTGGAATGGAGAGCAGTGATTGTGAGATCATTAAAATAGATGATGACACATTAATGAAGCAGATGAAGCAGGATATTCGAATGAAGGATGTTCAGAGCCTGCGAGATCATTTTGAGCGTTTCAGCCAAAAATACAGAAGCCAGACTGCATTTTCCCAGATGTACATCAAATTTTTATTTGCCAACTTGCTGAAGGATATTTATGATGAAATCCCAGGAGAGGGAGAGAAGCAGTTAAATACGAAGATTGATCAGCTTTATCGTTCATTTGATTTTGTTCAGGTTACAGATCTTGTAAGTGATTCCATAAACAGATTGGAAAAGGCATTTTCAGGAAGAGCGCAGACAGGTCATCGTGAGGTGGAGGCTGTCAAGCGTTACATTGCTGCTCATTATGGAGAAGAAATGAGTGTGGAGCGCTTAAGTGAGCTTGTCTACATGGCTCCAAGTTACTTAAGCAGTGTATTTAAAAAAGAGACAGGTCAGAATTTGAATCGTTTTATCAAGAGCGTTCGTATGGAAAAGGCAAAGGAGTTTTTGGAGCAGACGATGATGAAGATTGTAGATATCAGTACTGCATGCGGTTATCCAAATGTTTCCTATTTTTGCTCTAGCTTTCGTGAGTATTACGGAATCAGTCCGCAAAAATTTAGAGAAAGCGGGGATGAAATGATTGAAGAAAAGTAAGCTTGGCAGCCTCATTGTCAGCTGGTTTAGAAATATAAGGCTTGGTTATAAGCTGGCCATTGTGTATGCGCTGTCAGGTTTCCTTCCTGTTGTGGCGGTGCTGTCAGTTACCTATGTTCAGATGAAGCAGATTTTATTGCAAAATGAGAGAGACAGTATGGAATCATATCTGTATCAGGCACTTGCTTCAATGGAAAATAAGCTTGCGATTTACACAAATCTAAACAATTATATTTGCTACAACCAGACAATTTCGCAGGTGATCGGATATCAGTATGATTCAGTGTATGAGATGTACAATCAGCTCGTTACGATACTTGATCCTATGCTAGCCTCGCTGAAATATTTTCACAATGATGTCGGCAGAGCCACAATTTATGTGGATAAGGATATGATTAAGCATGGTGACACGCTGGCGCCAATTTCCGAGATCATAGATACTGATTGGTATAAGAGTGTGGCAAATTCTGGAGAAATGCAGTGGTTTGTTGATAAAAATGAAGGAATTGTTTTTGGAGCGAGTCCGATGAGTATGCTCAAGCGCTATGGATTAGATGGTATTTTGTACATCAGCGTAGATTATGACAGTATGTTTGAGACATTTAAGCAGACACTTCAGAATAATTATGGCATTGTCATTTTCGATGAGAAGGGAAATGCAGTGTATGAAAAAGCATTTTTTGATAAAAAATACCGGGAATATGAGTTAAATGCCGCGCAGCTTCTTGATCAGAAGAAAAATCAGGAATATGAGTATACGATTCTTTCAGAAACATCATCTGTGACGGGATGGACAGCATGTTTGTATAAGCCAAATAGACTAATTGTATGGTCAGTAACGCCAATTACACGAATTGCGCTTATTGCGATGTTCGTTATGGCGCTGATGTCAGTGATAGCCATGATAATTTTGACAAGTTTTGTTACAAAAAGGATTAGAAGACTCAGATCTGGTATGAAAGAGGTAGAACAGGGAAATCTTGAGGCTGAGATTACTAGTGACAGCCAAGATGAGATTGGCGATCTTGTCAACGGCTTTGATTCGATGCTTCTTCAATTAAATACTTTAATTAAAGAGGTTTACGAGGGTCGGATTAAGGAAAAGGAATATGAGATGAAGGCGCTGCAGGCGCAGATTAATCCACACTTTTTATATAATACGCTGTCGTTGATCAATTGGAAGGCAATAGAGGCAGAAGCGGATGATATAAGTAAAATTACATTGGCACTTTCTACCTTTTACCGAACATCATTAAATAAAGGAAAGAATGTCATGTCACTCTCAGATGAGCTTCGCAACATGCGTTCTTATCTTGATATTCAGCTGATGATGCATGACTATGATTTTGATGTGGAGTTTGATGTAGATGAATCAATTGGTCAGTATCAGTCACTAAATCTTATGCTTCAGCCTCTTATTGAAAATGCAATTGCTCATGGAATCGATGTGAAGACAGACGGCAGGGGAAAGCTGACGATTACCGGAAAGGAAGAAGGTGATCTGATAGTTTTGACAGTAGCGGATAATGGTGTCGGCATGAATGATGAGCAGGCGGCTCGTATTTTAACAGAAGAGTCAAAGGGATATGGAGTTAGAAATGTTAATGAGCGCATAAAGCTTTACTATGGTGAGCAGTATAGTCTGCAGATTGAAAGTAAAGTAGGGCAAGGAACTAAGGTAAGTATCAGGATTCCGAAGAGGATATAGTAATTTCAGAAAAAAACAACATGAATCTAATATTTTTGATATATACGAAATCACCAAAATTTCTTATAATAATGACATAAGAATTTCCAAATGGAAACAGAAAAGAAAATAGGGAGGATTTTGTATTATGAAATTTAGAAAAGCATCAAGTTTATTTTTAGCAGGCGCTATGTGTTTATCAACTTTTGGCGGTGCAATGAGTGTATTCGCTGATGAAGAGACAAGCTCAGAGGCAGAAACAGTAGATTATTCCGCAGAGGATCCGATTACAGCAACTATCACTGTATGGGGACCGGCAGAGGATCAGGCAGAAGAGTACGGCGAGTGGCTGCAGAAGCGCTGCGAAGCATTCAATGAGCTTCATGTAAATTGGGATCTTACATTTGAGTATGGTACCTGCTCAGAGGGAGATGCAGGAAAGACAATTTCTCAGGATCCATCTGGTTCAGCAGATGTTTACATGTTCGCAAATGACCAGCTGCAGACACTGATTGATGCAGGCGCAATCGCAGAGCTTGGCGGAAAGACTGTTGATTATATTAAGGATACAAACTCCGAGGCAATTGTAGATTCTGTAACAGTAGATGATTGTGTATATGGTGTTCCGTTCACAACTAATACCTGGTATATGTTCTATGATAAGAGCGTATATGATGATGAGGATGTTAAGAGCCTTGATACCATGCTGGAAAAGGGTAAGGTTTCCTTCCCATTAACAAACTCCTGGTATATTGCTTCTTTCTATGTAGGAAACGGCTGTACATTATTTGGTGAGGATGGCACCGATGAGGAAGCTGGCATTGATTTTGCTGGTGAGAAGGGTGCAGCAGTTACCAAGTATCTTGTAAATCTTGTAGGAAATAAGAACTTTGTAAATGATGAGTCTGGCGTTGGCGTTTCTGGTATGTGTGATGGAAGCATCAATGCAATGTTTAGCGGTTCTTGGGATTACACAAAGCTGTCAGAAGCAATGGGTGACAATCTTGGAATCGTAAAGCTTCCAACATATAACTTAGACGGTGAAGAGATCCAGATGGAGTCATTCGCAGGTTCTAAGGCAATCGGTGTAAACCCGAACTGTGAGTACCCGCAGGTAGCAGTAGCACTTGCACTGTTCCTTGGAAATGAGGAGTCACAGCAGATGCACTATGATGCAAGAAGCATCGTTCCTTGCAACACTGAGCTGTTAGAGGAAGAGAATATCCAGAAGGATGAGCTTGTAATTGCTCAGAATGAGACCTTTGATGAGACTTCTATCCTGCAGCCGTTCGTAAGCGCTATGAATAACTACTGGACACCAGCAGAGAACTTCGGTAAGTCTATCGTAAACGGTGAGGTTACATTAGACAATGCAGAAGAGATGACTGATAAGTTAAGTGATTCAATGAATCAGAGCATCGTTGACTAAATAAAAAGTGAAATAAAATAAAGAGCTCCGGGTTCCGCCTTGCGGGCCTGGGGCATTTATTTTCAACAATAATAGCAAGGATTCTCCAACCTCTATAGGTGGTGAGATGAATTGCTATTGGAAAATTAACGGCAGTGGCGGGCGGAGAGAAATCGGTACCCCCCACTGACATGAGGCAAGCCACAGTCGGCTTTGTGCTGACATGTCAGACTCTGTGAAATTACCGACTGTGGATTGAAACAAATTCACGTAACTATTAAGATTGAACGGGAGGTTTTTTTATGTCCGAAAAGAAAAAAAGGGGCAAAGAATTTGATAATCCGTACTCTGTTGCAAAAGCAGTTACAAAGGGAAATGCGCTGACAAAGCTTTCCATGGTTGTACTCGGACTCGGAAACATTGCACATCATCAGATAATAAAGGGTCTTGGCATGCTTGCCATTGAAATTGCTTTTATTGCATTTATGGTGCTGGAAGGTGCAGGCTATATTGTAGATCTTGTTCACCTTGGAGGACAGGAGCAGCAGAAGGTATGGAGTGAGGCAAAGCAGATTTATGAGTATACAAAGGGTGATAATTCACTTCTTATGCTTTTGTTTGGTGTGGCTACATGCTTTTTAGTTGCTGCATTTATTATTTTCTGGTGTGGAAGCGTAAAGAGTGCATATAAAATGCAGTGTCTGGCAGAGGCTGGCAAAAAGATTCCTACTTTTAAGGAAGATATCAAGAGTCTTTTTGATAAAGATCTGCATCGTACACTTCTTACACTGCCAATTCTTGGTATACTAATTTTCACAGTTCTTCCGCTTGTATTCATGATCTGTATGGCATTTACAAATTATAGTAAAGTAGATGCTCATACAACAATTTTTGATTGGGTAGGACTGGCAAATTTTGCGAAGGTATTAAATATTGGTGATTCCATTGGAAGCACATTCTGGTCAGTACTTGGCTGGACTCTTATCTGGGCTGTAGCAGCGACATTTAGTAACTATATCTTAGGTATGATTCTTGCAATTGTCATTAACCGTAAGGGTACAAGATGTAAAGCATTCTGGCGTTTTTGCTTTGTCCTTTCAGCAGCAGTTCCGCAGTTTGTTTCGCTGCTGTTAATGAGAACTATCTTTAGTCAGAATGGTATTGTAAATACTCTATTATTAGATGCAGGCATCATTGAAAAGGCTATTCCGTTCTGGTCAAATACAATGCTGGCACGAGTGATGGTAGTTGTAATCAATATCTGGGTTGGTATTCCATTTACTATGCTTCAGGTAACTGGTGTTCTTCAGAATATTCCGGCAGATTTGTATGAGGCGGCAACGGTGGACGGTGCAGGTCCAGTGAGAACATTTTTCTCAATCACACTGCCTTATATGCTGTTTGTAACAGGTCCATATCTTATTACAACCTTTACTGGAAATGTAAATAACTTTAATGTAATTTATCTGCTGACAGGCGGAAATCCTACACCTGTAGGATCAACAGCAGGAAGGACGGATCTTCTCGTTACCTGGCTGTATAAGCTGACAGTTGATAACCAGTATTATAATCTTGGTGCAGTCATCGGTATTTTGACCTTCGTGGTTCTGGCCGTTGTATCACTGATCACGTATCGGAATACAGGTTCCTATAAGAATGAGGAGGGTTTCCAATGATGAAAAATCAAAATACTGCTTCGGCAAAAAGAAAAAGATTTATTACAAACACAATAGTTCATGTGATTCTTGCTGTTTTGGCAGTTATTTGGGTCATTCCGATTGCGTGGATTATTATGATCAGCTTTAGAGGAGAGAGTGGACAATATATTTCAACACTCATTCCGAAGACATTTACACTGAACAACTATAAGAAACTGTTTACAGATACGCAGATTTTAAATTTCCCGCAGATGTTTATGAATACATTTATCATCTCAATTTTCTCCTGCGTGATCTCTACATTCTTTGTTTTGTCAGTATCATACTGTATGTCACGTATGCGTTTTAAGATGAGAAAACCGATGATGAACATTGCACTTATTCTTGGTATGTTCCCGGGCTTTATGTCAATGATCGCTGTTTACTATATTTTAAAGTCAGTTGGTCTGTCAGAGGGTGCGATGATTCGTGTAGCATTAGTGCTTGTATATTCTGGCGGTGCAGGTTTAGGCTTTTATATTGCAAAAGGCTTTTTTGACACTATTCCAAAGTCTATTGATGAGGCTGCTTATCTGGACGGCGCGACAAGATTTCAGGTATTTACAAAGATAACTATTCCGCTTAGTAAGCCTATTATTGTTTATACAATCCTGCAGGCATTTATGGCACCATGGCTTGATTTTATCTTTGCAAAGGTTATCTGCCGTGCAAATGCGAAGTATTACACTGTATCAATTGGCCTTTGGAACATGCTTGAAAAGGAATATGTAAACAGCTGGTTTAACTGCTTCGCAGCAGGTGCCGTGCTGATTTCTATTCCGATTGTAATCTTGTTTATGTCCATGCAAAAATGCTATCAGGAAGGTGTATCAGGAGCTGTTAAGGGATAAAACGGAGAATGTCTATGGAAAAGAAAATCCGAAAAAGTGTGTTGGCAGTGATGTTTGCATCGGTGCTGTCTGTTTGTCAGACAGTGCCGGCAAACGAATTAACAAAAAAAGAACAGTGGGAGTATGCCAGCACAACACCTGATGGCAAATATCCAGAGCTTGTCACATACACGCTTGGAAAAATGACTGGAGCAAATAATTCCAATCTTCCTAAAGGTGAGACTTACGAGAACAATGCTTATACACGTTATCTGCGCGAGTACTTTAACATTCAAAATAAGGATGTATTTGAGGAAAAGGATGATCAGTATAATGTCAGTGTGGCCGTTGCAATGTCTTCTGGTAATCTTCCAGATTTAATGCTTGTAGGAAGTTTTGAGGAACTGCGCCAGCTTGTAGAGCTTGATCTGATTGAGGATTTGACAAAAAGCTATGAAAATTGTTTGACAGACCGAATCAAAGATGTTTATGCAAGTTATGGAGAGGGCATGTTAGATGGTGTTACCTTTGATGGAAAAATCATGGCAATTCCAGAGACAAATATTGATGATGGACCAAACCTTCTATGGCTGAGGCGCGACTGGATGGATAAGCTAGGCCTTGAAAGTCCTAAGACAATAGAGGATGCAGAGGCAATCGTTAAGGCATTTATAGAGAAGGATCCTGGTGGAAATGGAGAAGGCAAGACAGTTGGTTTTGTCTGTGATCCGGAGCTGTCAGGTGAGTGCGGCTACAGCAGCGAGTATTTGATGGATATTGTGTTTGCAGCAAACGATGCGTATCCGAAGCAGTGGATTGAGGATGAAAATGGAGATGTCTCTTACGGATCAGTTTTGCCGCAGGCAAAAGATGCACTTGCTAAGCTTAGAAGCATGTATGAGCGCAATATATTAGATCAGAATTTTTTGCTTCGTACTTCTGTGAACAATATTGAACTTATAACGAAGGGACTTTGCGGATCATTTTTTGGACCTTGGTGGGCAGCAAATAATCCGCTTATGGAGGCGATAGCAGCTAATCCTGATGCTGTCTGGGAGCCATTTCTTATTCAGACAGATGACGATGGAAGCACAAGCTATTATTCACAAAATCCAACTTACAAATATGTCGTTGTTCGAAAGGGTTATGAGCATCCTGAGATCGCCTGCAAAATTGTAAATGGACTGTTTGATTATGTGCGCTATGATGGAACGTATAACAGTGAGTTTGAAGAATATTATCAGAATAATGTAGATCCGACGGCCAGACCACTTGCAATCAATGTTGATTACAGCTATGCGCTGACGAAATGTTATCATGAATTGACAGATGTGCTTTCAGGAAAAAAAGAACCAGAAGATCTTGATTTATTGGAGTATTCATATTACAGATCCTGTAAAGCCTATCTGGATAACACAGATAGCGCTACGCCAGAGGAGTGGGCGGCATACACATCCCGAATCACAGCCTGCTCTTTGCTGGCGAATGCAAAAACAAATAAGGTTGAATCACTTTATTTTGATGAGACAGAAACCATGGGCACACAGTGGTGGAAGCTGCGCCAAATGGAAAAGGAATATTACCTTCAGATCGTCACAGGAGAGCGCGACATTGATGCATTTGATGAATTTGTCACCAAATGGTATGAAAATGGAGGCGAGACTATCACGCAGGAAGTCAGGGAGGCTGTACGTTAACCGATACCCCGCAAGGCAAACTTTGCTTTGCGGGCTTTTCTTTTTGCAGATGGTACGCTATAATAATAAAAGCTGGTATCAGTAAAAATTATGGCATGGTGCATAACACACAAAATGTCAGTAAGGAGTGGACTATGGTAGATCGCGTAAAAGGAGTAGAGAAGGTAACTGATAATCCATTTTTAAATCTCTATAATTTCGATGTTGAAAAAAGAAATGGAAAAACAGGTAAATATTATGTGGCATCCAGAAAGAAGGATCCAAAGCAGCTTAAGGCAGCAACTCATAAAAATACATCTGATGGTGTAATTATTTACAGCGTATATGGAGAAAAAAGGGATAAAATTGTGCTTGTAAAGCAGTTTCGTTATCCAATCAATGCTTATGTGTATGAGTTTCCGGCAGGACTTGTAGAGCCGGGTGAGGAGATGGCACAGGCAGGCATACGTGAAATTTACGAGGAGACAGGGCTTGTTTTTGAGCCAAAGGTTACAGAAGGTGCATACACAAGACCATTTTTTACGACAGTTGGTATGACAGACGAAAGCTGCGGAACAATCTACGGCTACTGCAGTGGAACACCAACAAACGAGCACGAGGAAGAATCAGAGGATATCGAGATTGTATTAGCAGACCGTGAAGAATGTAAGCGCATTTTAAAGGAAGAGAATGTAGCAATCATGTGTGCATACATGCTGATGCACTTTATTCATACCAAAGGAGATCCGTTAGCATTTTTGGATGAGCAGTAAGAAAAGATAATTGCCTTGCTGTTTTTTATGAACAGTGGTATGATAACCTTGTTTCGTAAAAATATAAAAATGCTCTTTTAATGTGCAAGGTTGGAAAGAGAGGCAAATCATGAAAGAGGTAAAAACAGGACTTGTTCTTGAGGGCGGTGCCATGAGAGGACTGTATACAGCAGGAGTTCTGGATGTTTTGATGGAAGAAAAAATCCAGGTGGACGGTGTGATTGGTGTTTCGGCAGGAGCTGTGTTTGGCTGTAACTATAAGTCTGGCCAGATAGGACGAACTTTGCGCTATAACATGGATTTTTGCGGTGATAAGCGTTATGGTACACTTCATTCACTTTTAAAAACAGGTGATATTTATGATGTTGATTTATGCTATCATCAGATACCAGAGATTCTTGATCCATTTGACAATGAGGCATTTGTCAAAAATCCAGCAGAATTTTTTGTGGTTTGCACTGATGTGGAAACAGGAAAGGCTGTTTATCACAAATGTACAGATTGCGGTAAAGAGGATCTTAAGTGGATGCAGGCATCTGCATCAATGCCGTTTGTATCAAAGGTGGTAGAAATAGATGGATATAAGCTGCTTGATGGCGGCGTTGCCGATTCTATTCCGATCATGTGGTTTCGCAGACAGGGATACAAAAAAAATCTTGTTATTTTAACAAGACCTGAAGGGTACCAAAAGAAAAAGATGAAGTTTCAGGGTGCCATAAACAAAATCCTTCATCGTTATCCGAATCTGGCGAAGGCGATGGCACACCGCTATGTGATATACAACAAAACACTAAAGAAGATTGATGAATTAAAGGAAAAAGGCGAAGTCATGGTGCTTCGCCCAAGTCGTCTGATCGAAGTGTCAAGACTTGAAAAGAATCCAGAAAAGTTAAAAGCATTGTATCAGCTTGGCCGAGAGGATGCAATGAAAAATTTGGATCAGATTCACGCATTTTTGAATAAATGAGCCGCATAGGCGGCAGAATGGGAGGGCAGTATGGTAACACAAAAATATAAAGACATGCTTCAGAAAAAATCAGTGATCCGTACATTATCCGAATTTGCAACAAAAAGAGGACAGGAGATTGGATACGAGAACGTATTTGATTATAGTTTGGGAAATCCATCCGTTCCTGTTGTGCAGGATTATACAGACAATACTATTCGCCTGCTTCAGACAAAGACATCGAGTGAGCTTCACGGCTACAGCCCGAGTGTCGGACTTCCTTCATTTAAAGAAAAGGTGGCTGCATCGCTTAACAAGCGTTTTGATATGAATTATACAGCAAATCATATTTTTCCAACCTCAGGAGCTGCGGGAGCCTTAGCTCATGCACTTCGTGCAGTAACATCTCCGGGAGACGATGTGCTTACATTTGCACCATATTTTCCAGAGTACAACTGTTATGTAGGCATGACAGGCGCGAACCTGAGAGTAGTACCTGCAAACACAGCTGATTTTCAGGTGGATTTTGAACAGTTTGAAAAAATGCTGACGTCAAATGTGTCAGCTGTTTTGATCAACACGCCAAACAATCCATCCGGAGCTGTATATTCAGCAGAAACGCTAAAAAAGTTGGCGCAGCTAATGGAAGACAAGCAAAAAGAGTATGGACATGATATTTTTATAATCTCCGATGAGCCATACAGAGAAATCGTATTTGATGGGCAGAAAGTACCATATGTATCAAAGTTTTATGACAATACGCTTTCATGCTATTCGTTTTCCAAGTCACTTTCTCTTCCAGGTGAGCGTATAGGTTATGTTGCTGTTAATCCAACATGTACCGATGCTGATTTGCTGGTGCCAATGATGTCCCAAATATCAAGAGGAATCGGACACAATTGTCCATCATCACTTATTATGATGGGTGTGGAGGATGTGTTAGATGAGACGTCTGATATGACTGTCTATGAGACTAACATGAATCTTCTGTATGATAAACTCATTGAGTTAGGATTTTCCTGTGTGCGTCCGTCAGGAACATTTTATATTTTCCCAAAGGCGCTTGAGGAGGATGCAGTGGCATTCTGCAACAAGGCATTAAAGTATGACCTGGTGTTAGTTCCAAGTGATTCCTTTGGATGCCCAGGATATTTCCGTATGGCATACTGCATCGATACAGAGAAGGTTGTGCGCTCACTCGATGCATTGGAGCGCTTTGTAAAGACAGAGTATCCAGACAGATAAGTCAGGCAAACAAAAAAAGCAGAAAACAAGGAGTGTTTCGAATGAACAAAAAAGAAGTATCCGAGATTAAAAGTCTTTTTAAGAGAGACGGCGGTGCAATTGACCGCATTTGCGGCTGCCTGATTGATGGTGAGCAGCAGATCCGTATGACATTTAGCGATATGTTTTTGTCGCTGTCACAGGAGGAAATCGACAAGTATTTTGAAATTTTCCGAAAGGCGCTTTCAGGAAGTCTGGGTAAAAATCTTCATTCACTCGATTACACGCTTGATCAGGAACTTTCGGGGGAAGGCCATAAGCGTTTGATGCAGCTAAAGGCGACTGGATTAAAGGATGAAACTGTTTTAGAGGAGTTTTACAAGTCAGTAGCAGAGACATATCATTTTGGCGAAAGCTACTATGTAGTTATGATCCATTGCAATTATGACGTTCCGGGACGAGGAAGTGACAATTTAGATATGGATGATGCTTCAGAGGAGGTATATGAATTTATCCTTTGTTGCATCTGTCCTGTTAAGCTGTCAGAGGCTGGTCTGTGCTACAATACACAGACAAACCGCGTCGAGGAACGCATGCGTGATCAGTGGATAGAGGCTCCTGTAAATGCCTTTTTATTCCCAGCATTTGACGATCGCAGCAGCAATATTCACAGCCTTTTGTACTATACAAAAAAGACAGAGGAGCTTCACGAGGACTTTATTAATGATTGTATCGGCGGTCCGGCGCCTATGTCCTTTAAGACGCAGAAGGCTGTATTTCAGGAGATCATAGAGGAGACAGTCGGAGATGTTGTAAACTATGATACTGTTTGCCAGATTCAGGAGAATCTGACAGAGCTGATTGAGGAGCATAAAGAAGAGCCGCAGCCTTTCAAGCTTCAAAAATCAGATGTAAAAAAGCTTCTTCAAAATAGTGGAATCAAAGAAGAAAAGCTTGAAAATTTCGAGCAAGTCTATGAGGAGACTGCAGGAGAGGATGCTTTCTTTCAGGCGGCAAACTTAGTTGAGGCAAAAAGCGTTGCCGTCAAGACGCCGGATGTGACAATAAAGGTCAGTCCGCAGCGCATGGATCTGGTACAGATCCAATTAGTAGAGGGACGCCGCTGCATCGTAATTCCGATGGAGGACGGCGTACAAATTAATGGAATGAATGTAACTATGGAGGGTACAAATGGAACAGATTGAGAAGATCTTTAAGATCAGGGAGAACCATACGACAGTGAAAACAGAAATCATTGCCGGTTTGACCACATTTATGACGATGGCATACATCATCGCCTTAAATCCGAATCTTCTGACTGGATTTGGTGCAGAGGGACAGAATTTATGGAATGGTGTATTTTTAGCGACTTGTATTGCATCCTTTATCGGTATGATGGTAATGGCGTTTGTTGCAAACAAGCCATTTGCCATGGCTCCTGGTATGGGATTAAACAGCTTTTTTGCTGTAGTTGTTGCCAACATTGTTGGTCTGACAGGCATGAGCTATCTGGAATCTTTCCAGTCAGCACTTTGCATCATTTTAATTGAAGGAATTATCTTTATTATCCTGTCTGTATTAAATATTCGTGATAAGATCGTAAATGCGATTCCGCTTGGTGTTCGTCTTGGTATCTCACCGGCAATCGGTCTTATGCTTTTAAATATCGGTGTTGGTTCTAACGCTGGTATTTATTCAGAAAAAGGTGGACCATTCTATGTAATGAGAGATTTCTTTGGTGCACTGACACCGAGTGTTGCTCAGGATGCAATGGGAAGCGGCTACACCCAGATGGTTCTGACAGTAGTAACTATGTTTATCGGTTTATTTGTTATCATCGTTCTGGCACAGAAGGGTGTAAAGGCAGCTGTAATTCTTGGTATGCTTGCAGCATCTGTTATTTACTGGGCAGGTGAGGCAATTTTCCTTGGAACTAATCCATTTGCAGGTCTTAAGGGTGCAAGCTTCGTACCTCCATTTGCAGATATGGCAGAGACAACCCTGTTCCATTTTGATTTTGCAGGCTTTTTAAAGATCGGCTGGTTCACAGCAATCACACTTATCATTACCTTCTGCATTATCGATATGTTTGATACCATCGGAACACTTGTTGGTACCGCATCACGTGCAGGTATGGTTGATAAGGACGGAAATATGCCGCAGATGAAGGAAGCGCTGTTAGCAGATGCAGTTGGAACTGTAGCAGGTGCAATAGCTGGTACTTCAACAGTCACAACATTCGTAGAGTCTGCATCTGGTGTTGAGGCAGGCGGAAGAACTGGTCTGACTGCATTTACAACTGGAATCTTATTCCTGGCATGTATGTTCATCGCACCAATCGCAGCAATTATCCCGGCAGCAGCAACATCTTCAGCACTGATTTATGTTGGTATACTGATGATCTCTGGTCTGTCAAAGGTAGACTTTACTGATATATATCAGACTGTTCCAGCAGCAATCATGTTAATCTCTATGCCAATCTCCGGATCTATCGGACATGGTATTGGTCTTGCACTGATCTCCTATACAATCATGAAGGTATTCACCGGAAAGGCAAAGGACGTATCTGTACTGACCTATATTATTTCAGCAATCTTCTTATTAAAGTTCTTCTTAGTAGTTTAAAAATAAAAAAGCATCGCCATCGAAAGATGGCGGTGCTTTTTTTAAAAAAACTAAAAAATAATTAAAGCTCAACAATAACCTCAACCTCGCAAAGAGCGCCCTTTGGGAGAACAGCCTGTACGCAGGAACGTGCCGGCTTATTGTTTGAAAAATACTGAGCATATACTTCATTAAAGTTTCCAAACTCCTTCATATCAGCGATGAAGCAGGTTGTCTTTACAACATTGTCAAATGTTGCACCGGCATTCTCAAGAAGTGCCTTAACATTCTCCATTACCTGCTTTGCCTGCTCAGCAACAGTTGTGCCAACCATTTCGCCAGTAGCAGGATTAAGTCCAATCTGACCAGAGCAGAAAAGAAGATTTCCTGTCTTTACAGCCTGACTATATGGGCCAACTGCTGCTGGTGCCTTATCTGTATGCATGATTTCCATAATAAAAAACCTCCTAAAAAATTGTTTCTAGTTTTTATTATAAGCGTTGAGGTTCTGTTTGTAAATAAGGAACTGTAAAACTAAAGTTTTTATAAAAATATTGGGTTGCGCTTGAAGAAAAAAATAGGCAATGTTACAATGGAATAAGTAAAAAGAGAATAAAAGAAATGGAGAATATTATGGAGCAGTCATATGTAATTTTGAAAGATGTGCGAAAAACATATCATATGGGCGAAGTTTCAATTAATGCAGTAGATGGCGTGAATTTTGAAATAAAAAAAGGAGAATTTGTAGTGATTGTCGGTCCGTCTGGTGCAGGAAAGACAACCATATTAAATATTTTAGGCGGAATGGATACTGTTACGAGCGGAGAGGTCATTGTAGATGGTGTTCATATCGAGTCTTTTAAGAACCGTCAGCTGACAAAATATCGCAGAGAGGATATTGGGTTCATTTTCCAGTTTTATAATCTTGTTCCGAACTTGACAGCAAAGGAGAATGTTGAGCTTGCACTTCAAATCTGCAAAAATCCAAGAGATGCAGAAACAGTATTAAAAGAGGTTGGACTTGGAGAACGTTTAAATAACTTCCCCTCACAGTTATCAGGCGGCGAGCAGCAGCGTGTTTCAATTGCCCGTGCACTTGCAAAAAATCCCAAAATGCTTTTATGTGATGAGCCGACTGGTGCGCTAGATTATGTAACAGGAAAGCAGATTTTAAAGCTTTTGCAGGATACATGCCGCAAGCAAAAGATGACTGTTCTTGTCATTACGCATAACTCTGCAATCGCGCCAATGGCAGATCGTGTGATACGTATTAAAAACGGAAAAGCAGCCAGTGTACGCACTAACCCATCTCCTATGTCGGTAGAAGATATTGAATGGTAATAAAGGGGGGAACATATGGCAAGAAAAAAAGCATTAAATAAAGATATACGGGTGGAGATTAAAAAAAGTCTTGGCCGCTATATTTCAATTTTTTTAATTGTTGCACTTGGCTTATCATTTTTTTCAGGACTTCGTTCAACGGAAAGTGATATGCGTTATACAGGAGATGCGTTTTCAGACGCAAGCAACTTGATGGATATTCGTGTGATAAGTACGATGGGTCTGACAGATGATGATGTAGAAGCACTCTCACAAGTAGAAGGCATATCAGGTGCAGAGCCAAGCTATATGAAGGATGCAATCACAAAGCAAAATGAGACAGATTACGTAGTTGAGCTTTTATCCATGCCAGAAAAAATGAATCAGATTCAAGTGACAGAAGGCCGTCTTCCTGAAAAGGAAAATGAGTGTCTGCTTGATAATCGTCTGAAAAAGGCATTTGAAGTAAAAGTAGGTGACACGATTTCATTTGTATCAGGAACTGATACTGAGCTTAGTGAGGATTTGACGCAGACAAGCTATACAGTCACCGGATTTGGTGACAGCCCGCTTTTCATTTCCATGGAGCGTGGAAGCAGTATGATAGGAAGTGGTCAGATTAATGGCTTTGCAATTGTGCAGAAGGATGTGTTTACACAGGATTATTATACTCAGATTTATCTTACTGCAGCCGATGCTTATGATGAGATCGCATTCACAGATGCATACACACAGGCAGTAGAGCCAGTGCAAAAGCGTGTGGAAGCACTTGAAGAAGAAAGATGTCAGGCACGATATGATGAAGTGACAAAAGAGCCGAGGCAAGAGCTTAATGATGCAAGAAAAACCTGGCAGGAAGAAAAAGATAATGCTGACAGTGAGCTTGATGATGCCAGAGCAAAGCTTGATGATGGTTGGGCGCAGCTTTCAGACGCAAAGGATCAATTGGCTGAGGGCAGAAAAGAATACGAGCAAAATTATGAGACAACAGTGGAACAGTTAAAACAGCAGCAGGCTCAGCTCGATGCTGGAAAGGCCATGATGAGCGAGGATCAGATTGCGCAGGCACAGGGACAGATTGATGCGGCGTATGCGGCGCTTGACGAGGCAAAAAATACACTTGATCAATCAGAAGCACAGATAAAAGAAAATGAGGAAGAACTTACAAAACAGGAAGAAACTTATGAGAGCAGTAAGGCAGAGGCCAAACAAAAGCTAGATGATGCATGGAAAGAGATTGAAGATGGTCAAAAAGAGCTTGATGATATCAAGATGCCGACATGGCAGGTAATCAATCGCGAAAGTCTTCCTGGATATACTGATTATGGCAGCAATGCTGAGCGTATGGGTGCAATTGGAACGGTATTTCCAGCAATCTTTTTCTTAGTTGCAGCACTTGTTGCATTGACAGCCATTACACGCATGGTAGAAGAGCAGCGTACACTTATTGGAACATACAAGGCTCTTGGCTACAGCAAGGCAGCTATCGCAAAAAAGTATCTTCTTTATGCGCTTTCAGCAACACTAGGCGGCAGTATTGTTGGTGTGCTTATTGGTGAAAAGCTGTTTCCATTTATTATCATCATATCGTACCGCCTTATGTATGCATCATTATTAAAGTTAGTAATTCCATATAATTGGTATTATGCAATTTTATCTACTGCGCTTGCCGTGTTCAGTGTTACATTTGCTGCGCTTGTGGCATGCTATAGAGAGCTTTATGCGCAGCCGGCAGTACTTATGCGCCCAGTAGCACCAAAGCCAGGAAAGCGTGTTTTATTAGAACGGATTGGTTTTATTTGGAAACATTTGTCCTTTTCACAGAAAAATACGTTTAGAAATCTGTTTCGTTATAAAAAGCGTCTGATTATGACAGTTTTTGGAATAGGATGTACAACAGGTCTGATGGTTGTTGGATTTGGCCTTAAAGATTCTATTATGAATATTGCATCGCTTCAATATGATAATATTCAGCTGTATGATGCGATGGCAGCATTAAATACGGACGAGACAGACAAACTAGATGATCCAGATAAAACACTTAATGAAATCATGGAAAATGAATCAGGTATTGAAACGTTTGCAAAGGTCAGCATGAAGTCGATGGATATTTCATCTGGTTCAAATGTTCGAACTGCTTACACTGTTGTATGTAAGGATGCGCAGGCATTGGAATCCATGATGGTTTTTCAGAGTCGTACAACAAAGAAAACATATGAACTGACTGATGATGGTGTCATTTTGACAGAGCAGATGGCAGAAGCACTTGGTGTTGGTGAGGGAGATACTGTGTCAATCACAAGCGGTGAAAATGCACCAGTCACAGCAGTTGTCGCACATGTTATGGAAAATTATCTGATGCATTATGTTTATATGACAGAAGGCTGTTATGAAAAAGTGTTCCAGACTGAACCAGAATATAATATGTATTGGTTAAAGCTAAATAAAGACGGCCGCGCAAATGAAGATGCGTTAGGACAGCGTCTTATGGAGCATGATGAGATTTTAACAGTTACTTATGTTAGTACAACAAGAGAGATGATTGATGGCATGTTAAGCAGTCTGTATATTATTGTTGTAGTGCTCGTGATTTCAGCAAGCCTTCTGGCATTTGTTGTAATCTATAACTTAAATAACATCAATATCAGTGAGAGAAAACGAGAACTGGCAACAATCAAGCTGCTAGGTTTTTATGATTCTGAAGTTGCCATGTATGTCTACAGAGAAAATATCTGGCTGACTTTAATTGGTGCCTTTGCAGGAATTTTTATCGGAAAGGTACTTCATGGATTTATCATCAAGACAGTACAGGTTAATCAGGTCATGTTTGGACTTGATATTTCTGTGCCAAGCTATATATACAGTATGGTATTAGCCTTTATCTTCTCAATGGCTGTAAATGGTGTTATGTATTTCCAACTTAAAAAGATAGATATGATTGAATCATTAAAGAGTGTGGAGTAAGCCTAGGGTCAAAAACTCTAAAAACCGTTCGTGCTTGCACGATAAGGTTTGTGAGTTTGAGACCCGCAAAACCATGAGGATGCAGCGATTTTCAAAGAAAATCAGCGAATCCGAATGGTTTTAGAATTGCGAGAATTGCGAAGCAATGAAGCAATTCGTAGGCTTATAGTAAGCCCCGCAAACAAGAAAGGAAAAAATATGCCGAAGAAATTTTATGCCGTCCGCAAAGGGCGTAAGACCGGAATTTTTACCACATGGGACGAGTGCCGTGCGCAGGTGCATGGCTTTCCATGTGCGGAATATAAAAGCTTTTTAACAATGGAAGACGCAAAAGGATTCATGGAGCTTGGGATTGAAGGTGAGAATCAGCTTCCATTCGATGAAGATACTAAACAGCCATTTAATAATACAAATTCGTCAATTGCTTCCAATCAAATCACACAGACCATATCAAACGAACCAGAACTAGTTGCTTACGTCGATGGAAGCTATGACCAGTCAACCAAGCGTTTCTCTTATGGCATGGTAATATTGGAAAATGGCGAAGAAAAAACATTTAACAAAAGCTTTTCTGATCCAAGCCTTGCAGGTATGAGAAACGTAGCAGGTGAGATCATGGGAGCAAGAGCTGCTATGGAGTATGCCATTGCAAATAATAATAAGCGATTAGTCATTTATCACGATTATGAAGGTATCGCAAAATGGCCTCTTGGTATATGGAAAACAAATAAAGAAGGAACAATCGCCTATAAAGCTTATTACGACGAAGCAAAAGAAAAAGTCTCAGTTCGATTCCAAAAGGTGACAGGCCATTCAGGAGACAAATATAATGATTATGCTGACAAGCTTGCAAAGCAGGCGCTGGGGCTGGCGTGATTGTAAGTGTAGCTGCAAATACGGTAGAGCAGTGGCTGCAGGAAAAGACAAATGCTTAAGTAAGCTAACAAAAAATATATATAAACATATTTAGAGGGCAGACATCTGGTATGATCTGCCCTCTTTACTAAAATGAAAAATTATATTATTATAATAGCATGGTCAAAAGTTAAAATCTATCTGACAAAAACCTTGAAAGGGGGACTCCATGGACTTTTTGGAAGCACAAAATTATCTGGAAAAGGTGCGAAGTCAAAAGGGAATCGTTCTGGGACTTGACACAATGCGCCATCTGATGGCTAAACTTAATAATCCGCAGGATAAAGTCAAATTTATTCAGGTTGCAGGAACAAACGGCAAGGGATCAACAGCTGCCTATCTCACTTCAATCTTATCAGAGGCAGGAATTAAAGTAGGAAGATATACATCTCCGGCTGTATTTTCAAGCACAGAGCAGTATTTCGCATGTGGAAGCTGTATAAGTGAAAGCGAATATGCAAAAGGCGTGACAGCAGTGGCAGAGGCTGCAGCAAGTCTTGACGGCGAAACACCTACTGCTTTTGAACAGGAAACAGCATTGGCATTTTGGTATTTTGCCCAAAAAGGCTGCGAGCTGGCAATTTTAGAGGCAGGTCTTGGCGGTGACATGGATGCTACAAATATTGTGACAACAACGGTATGCAGTATCATAACATCAATTAGCATGGATCATTGCCGTATCCTTGGAAATAAGATCAGCGAGATTGCAGCACATAAGGCTGGTATTATAAAGCCGGGTGCACCTGTTATTTGCATCGAGCAGAAGGAAGATGCGATGGAGCCAATTCGTGCAGCAGCAAAAGCAGCAGACACGCCGCTTTACGAGGTACACCGCGATGAGGTGCGTCAGATATTTTCTGATAAGCGAGAGAGCATTGTATTTTTCCGAGAATTTGAAAATCTGCATTTAAAGATGCTTGGAAGTTGTCAGCCTGAAAATGCTGCACTTGCCGTACAGGCAGCAAGCGTACTTAGCCGCAGCTATCCAATTGAAAAAAAGCACATTTATGATGGCATTGAAAAAACACGCTGGGGCGGACGCTTTGAGCTTCATAGCGGTTCACCTGATATAATATTAGATGGTGCGCATAATCCAGATGGCATAAGACGCCTTCGTGAGTCTGTAAATCAAATGTTTGGTGCAGTGCCGATTTGCTATGTCTGTGGTGTTCTGGCAGATAAAGATTACGAAAAAGAAATTGAAATTTTATTTGGCCGCGCATCAAACGTGTTTACTGTGACACCGCCATCACCAAGGGCAATGAAAAGCACAGATTTAAAAGCTGCAATTAAAAAGCGTTTTTCACAGTTAAAGGTCACTTCATTTGACAGTGAGGATGGTATTGAAAAAGCAATGGAAGCGGCTGTATCACAGAACAATCCAGTGGTTGTGTGCGGAACCCTTACAATTCTTGCAAGGGTAAAAGAGTGGATGAAACGCAACGACAGAATGTAAGCAAATAAAATAGAGACGAGGAATTATGGATAAAGAAAAGATTGAACAGGCTGTGCGCTTGTTTTTAGAAGGAATCGGTGAAGATCCAAACAGAGAGGGACTGTTAGGAACTCCCGACCGCGTTGCACGTATGTGCAGCGAAATATATGGCGGACTGGGGCAGGATGCAGGACAATATTTGCATACAACATTTGAAGCAAAGAATAACGAGCTGATATTAGAAAAAGACATTGATCTTTATTCAGTGTGTGAACATCATTTGCTCCCGTTTTATGGAAAAGCACATATAGCATATATCCCAGACGGCAGAGTTGCAGGACTTTCCAAGCTGGCAAGAACAATAGAAGTATTTGCAAAGCGCCCACAGATTCAGGAGCAGCTGACAGCTCAGACGGCTGATGCACTTATGGAACATTTAAAGCCAAAGGGTGTTATGGTTGTAATAGAAGCAGAGCATATGTGCATGACAATGCGCGGCGTAAGAAAGCCAGGTACCAAGACGTTAACATATGTGTGCAGAGGCGTCTTTGAAAATAATGACGAGCTGATCAATCGTGTTTTGATGATGGTTCGCTAAGTTGGAGGAAAAAATGAGAATAGGAAACAGAGACTTTCAGACAAGCGGTCATACCTACGTAATGGGAATTTTAAATGTTACACCAGACTCATTTTCAGATGGTGGACGCTGGAATCATATGGACGATGCACTTTTTCATGCACAGCGCATGATTGAAGAAGGTGCAGATATCTTAGATATTGGTGGCGAATCGACAAGACCTGGTGGTTATACACGAATTTCAGACGAAGAGGAAATTTCTCGTGTGGCACCCGTTATCGAGGCATTAAAGAAACGTTTTGACACTCCGCTTTCCGTGGACACCTACAAATCTGGTGTTGCAAGTGCAGCGATTGCGGCAGGAGCTGATCTGATCAATGATATCTGGGGATTAAAGGCAGATAAAAAAATGGCAGAAGTGATTGCAAAGGCAAAGCTGCCGTCATGTCTTATGCATAATCGAGAGACAATGGATTATAACAACTTTTTAGAGGATGTTGTATCAGATTTGCAGGAGACATTAAATATTGCAAAAAAAGCAGGAATTTCAAAGGATACCATTATACTCGATCCTGGTGTTGGTTTTGCAAAAAATTATGAGCAGAATTTAGCCATCACAAATCATCTTGAAGTATTAGATACACTTGGCTGCCCGGTGCTTCTTGGAACAAGCCGTAAATCAATGATTGGACTGACACTTGATTTGCCATCAGACCAGAGAGAAGAAGGCACTATGGTAACGACCGTCTGGGCAGTACAGAAGGGCTGCATGTTTGTACGTGTCCACAATGTACAGGCAAATGTGAGAGCAATTAAGATGGCAGAAGCTCTGCTTAAAAATTAATATGATTATTACAATAAAAGGATAGATAAAATAGAATGGATAAAATAGAAATCAAGGGGCTTGAAGTATTTGCCCATCATGGTGTATATGAAGAGGAGCAGCGTCTAGGACAAAAATTTGTTGTGTCAGCTGTTTTATCTCTTGATACAACAGCAGCTGCACAGACAGATGATCTTGATAAGACAGTAAATTATGGAGCAATCTCAAGACAGATCACGCAGATTTTGCAGCGTGAAAACCATAAGCTCTTAGAGCGTGCAGCAGCAGTTACAGCTGAAGAAATTTTGCTGACAAATCCGCTCATTAACGGCATCACAATCAAAATTGAAAAGCCGTGGGCGCCTGTTGGTCTGCCGCTTGAAACTGTGGCAGTCGAGACAACAAGAAAGTGGCATACTGCATATATTGCGCTTGGCTCAAATCTTGGAGAAAAGAAAAACTATCTTGATGTTGCCATTGAAGAATTAAAAGCAGTAAAAGGCATTGAGATAGAAAGTGTTTCCGACTGGATTGAGACAGAGCCGTATGGCTATCTTGATCAGCCAAATTTTTTAAATGGCTGTGCATGTCTTCGTACCTGGCTGGAGCCATTTGCACTTTTAGATGTGCTTCAGAGTATTGAAGCAAAGGCAGGACGTGAGCGCAAGATTCATTGGGGACCGAGGACACTTGATTTAGATTTGCTTTTCTACGATGATCAGATCCTTGGAACAAAGAGACTGATTGTACCGCATCCAGAAATTGAAAAGAGAAGTTTTGTGTTAGTGCCGATGGCACAGATTGCACCATGGCTTCGTCATCCGGTAAGTAAAAGCACGATCAAACAGCTGCTTGAAGAATTGAACGCAGAGCAGTAAATAAGAAACAGTTCACTGTGAGAAGCATAGTTGCTTGCAAAATAGCATTAACAAAAATACAGGTTATAAGTGAGGAATAAAAAATATATGTTAGATTTATCAGAATCCAGAGCACAGATTGACGTGATAGATAAAGAAATCACACGCCTGTTTCAGAAACGAATTGATGTCTGCAGGGATGTAGCCGCATACAAGATACAGAATAATAAAAAGGTGCTTGATAAAACAAGAGAAAACCAGAAGCTAGAAGCTTTGTCAAAGCTTGCAGAGGATGGTTTTAAAGAACATGGCATCTGCGATTTGTTTACACAGGTCATGGCAATTTGCCGCAAGCGTCAGTATCAGATCATGAAGGAAGAGGGCGTTGCTCAGCCGGTTCCATTTGACTGTGTGGATGAGATTGACAAAATAAATGCAACTGTCGTATTTCAGGGAGTAGAGGGAGCATACAGTCATGCTGCTTCCATGGCATATTTTGGAGACTTGGCAACATATTTTCATGTGCCAAACTTCGAGGAGGTCATGAAGGCAGTTGCAAATAAAGAAGCTGATTTTGGCGTGCTGCCTCTTGAAAATTCCAGTGCCGGACAGGTTGGCGATGTGTATGATCTTTTGACACGCTACGATAATACTATTGTAGGCGAGTATTATCTTCCTGTACGTCATTGTCTGCTAGGATTAAAGGGTGCAGACATAGATAAGATTCAGACAGTTTACTCTCATCCGCAGGGACTTATGCAGTGTGGAAAATTTTTAAATGAGCACTCATCCTGGCAGCAGATCAGTCAGGCAAATACGGCAATGGCTGCACAGAAGGTCATTAAGGAAAATAATCCAAAGACAGCTGCAATAGCAAGCGAAACAGCGGCAAAGCTGTATGGATTAGAGATTCTTGAGGAAGGAATCAATGACAACAAGACTAATACAACAAGATTTATTATTGTAAGCAGAAAAAAATGCTACCGCAGGGATGCATCAAAGATTTCTATCATGTTTGAGATTCCTCATGAGAGTGGAAGTTTGTACACGATTTTGTCTCATATGATTTATAACGATTTGAATATGACAAAAATCGAATCGAGACCAATTCCAGAGCAGCCATTTGAGTATCGCTTCTTTGTTGATTTCGAAGGAAATCTTGCCGATGCAGCTGTAGAAAATGCGATTCTTGGCATCAAAGAGGAGGCTGCACGCTTGAAAATCTTGGGAAATTATTAATACTAGGGTTAAAAGCTCACAAGCAGATCGTGCTTGCACGAAAAGGATTGTGAGTTTGGTAAGTATTAGTTAACATTATAGAGGAAAATGACATGAACAGATTATTATTATACAGAAACTTTGAACACGAAGATCTGGTTTACCAGATGAGAACATTGGCAAAAAAGGCACAGATTGATGCGCTTACCGAGGATGATTTAGAATGCTATGAAAACTGCATCCATCAGATGATCGAGATGGCAGCAGCCTATGGACTGCAGGAAAATCTGTGGCACAGCGTACTTGCCTGTATATTGGCAAATGCAGAAAATGCGTTTTCTAAGGCATGTGAGAAAAAGGGTCTTCCGCAGGGAACATTATCAAAGCTTGTTCTTCCAGATATTTCATTTTGGAAAGAAATGTTTGCAGTAAGCCTTGAAGATTTAGACCGTGCATTTGGATGCAGCTTGGCATCTCTTTTGGAGAATTATGTAAACTCTAATACAAATGGTCATGTATTTAACAAGCGTATTCGCGACAGTATCACAGAGCTTGGAAAAAATCTTGGTGCATGTGACAGTGAGGAAGATTTTTTACATACGCTGACAGATTTTTATCGCGATTATGGTGTTGGAAAGCTTGGTCTTCATAAGGCATTCCGCATAGGTCAGGATAATGATGGAGAGCCAATCATCGAGCCAATCACATGTACTGAGCATGTGCATTTAGATGATCTTGTAGGTTACGAGCGTCAGAAGAAAAAGTTAGTTGATAATACACTTAGCTTTGTTAATGGACAGGCCGCAAACAATTGCCTTTTGTTTGGTGATGCCGGAACAGGAAAATCCTCTAGCATAAAGGCAATCATGAACGAGTTTTATTCTAAGGGACTTCGTCTGATCGAGGTGTATAAGCATCAGTTCAAAGATTTGCCAAAAATTATTTCTCAGATTAAAAGCCGCAATTATAAATTCATCATTTATATGGATGATTTGTCATTTGAGGAGTTTGAGATCGAGTACAAATATTTAAAGGCTGTTATCGAGGGCGGTCTTGAGACAAAACCAGATAATGTGCTGATTTATGCTACAAGTAATCGCCGTCATTTAATTAAGGAAAGCTTCGATGATGTAAAGGATTATAAGCCAGAGCTTCATTCTTCAGATACAGTGCAGGAAAAGCTGTCTTTGGTGGCACGTTTTGGCGTAACTATCTATTATGGTGCACCAGAAAAGCAGGAGTATGATGATATCGTGATCAATCTTGCGAAAAAGAATGGCATCGAAATGGACACAGACGAGCTTTTGTTAGAGGCAGGCAGATGGGAATTAAATCATGGAGGCAGAAGCGGAAGGTGTGCACAGCAGTTTATTATTTATCTGCTTGGACAAAAGGCATTAAAAAAACAGTAAAGCAATAGAAAGGACGTGAAATTATGGCAGCAGTGCGTATGGCAGTAATGGAGATCGGGGCACAGGACGTGATTATGAAAGTGTACGAGATTGCTCCTAGAAAGGGAATGCAGGTGATTGACAGCCTGCGCCGAATGGTTCCGGTAGGAAAAGATACATATTCAGAGGGGCGAATCAGTACACAGGTCTTAGAACAGATCTGTAATGCATTTACTCATTTTAAGCAGACGCTGGCTGAGTATGGAATAACAGAGTATTATGCACTTGCAAACAGTGCCGTGCGTGAGGCAAAAAACTGTGCAATGGTCGTGGACCAGATCGAGGTGCGCACAGGAATCCGCGTGCGAGTGCTTAGTAATTCCGAGCAGCGTTATGTAAGAATTAAGGGTGTAATTGCAAGAGAAAATGATTTCAAGCTTCCGGAAAAAGGAACAGCTATGGTTGATATTGGTGCAGGAAGCTTACAGATTTCTATCTACGAGAAAAAAGCTCTTGCAACTACACAGAATATTCGTCTTGGAATGGCAAAGATTGGTGAGATGTTCTCTGCATTTTCATGGGAATATCCTGTTGTGGAGCTTGTGTTAAAGGAAATGATCGACAATGATGTACAGACATTTGAGAAAATGTTCTTAAAGGATCACACGATCCGCAGTCTGATTCTTGTCGGTGATACACTTATTTCTCAGATCAGAAAGGTGCTTGAGCATACTGGAGATCCAGGCATAACCGCAGAGGATATCAGAAACTTGTACTCACAGATTCGCGGAAAATCAACAAGTGAGATTAGTCAGATGCTTGACATGCCGTTTGAGTATGCAGCGATGGTGCTTCCTGTTATGATTTTGGCGCAGACACTTCTTGATGCAAGTCAGGCAGAGAGAATCTGGATTCCGCAGTCTGATCTTTGTGACGGTTATGCAATTGATTACATGGAAAAGCATAAGCTTGGACGCATCACATACAATTTCGAAGAAGACATAATTGCATCTGCAAAGACAATCTGCAAGCGCTACAAAGGAAATCAGGCTCATGCAGAATATCTTGAGCAGATGGCAGGCAAGTTTTTTGATCTACTGCAAAAATATCATGGTCTTGGGGAGCGTGAGCGTCTGCTTCTTCGTCTGGCTGCCATTTTACATGACTGTGGAAAATTTATAAGTATGAGTGCACCAGGCGAGTGTGCATATCAAATTATTATGTCTACAGAAATTCTCGGAATTTCTCATATGGAGCGTGAGATGGTTGCATGCATTGTCCGCTACAACACAATGGAGCTTCCAAATTTCAGGGAATTTGATGGAAAGCTTGGCAATGACGAATATTTGATTGTTATGAAATTAGCAGCTATCTTAAGAGTATGCAATGCGCTTGATCGAAGCCACCGCCAGAAATTTGCCGATATGAAGCTGACTATTAAGGACTCAAATATCGTGATCACGACAGCTTATCCGGACAACATTACGCTCGAGAAAAAGACATTAAAGGATAAGCAGGATTTCTTTGAGGAAGTATACGGACTTGGGTTTGAAATTAAGCAGAAGAAAAAGAAACAGTGAGAAAAATAGAGAAAAATAGAAAGGCAGGTTGGCAAGATGGATTTTGAAAATAGTCAATATTATACAAACAGAGAATTAAGCTGGATTCAGTTCAACTATCGTGTGCTGGAAGAGGCAAGGGATAAGAGTAATCCGTTGTTTGAGCGCCTCAAATTCTTAAGCATCACCTCATCAAATCTGGATGAATTTTTTATGGTGCGTGTTGCATCATTAAAGGATATGGTAAATGCCGGCTACAAAAAGCCGGACATTGCAGGTATGACACCAAAGGAGCAGCTTTCAGCTATCAGCGAAGCACTTCATGAATTTACTCAGACACAATATTCAACATATAACAGAAGTCTTTTGCCGTTGTTGGCAAAGGAGCATATCACCGTGTTAACTTCATTTGAGCAGATGAACGATGAGGAAGCATCATTTGCAGACAATTTCTTTATGGAAAAGGTGTACCCTGTTTTAACACCGATGGCTGTAGATGCATCAAGACCATTTCCGTTAATAAGAAATAAGTCATTAAATATTGCTGCACTCATTAAGACAAAGAACCAAAGCGAAGAGGAAATGGAGCCAGAGCTTGAGTTTGCGACAGTTCAGGTGCCGTCCGTAATGGGACGAATTGTACAGCTGCCATGTACAGAGGGTGTTAAGCTGATTCTTCTTGAAGAAATCATCCGCAGAAATATCAGCAAGCTGTTTTTAAATTATGATGTCATAAGTACTGCTGCATACCGTATTGAAAGAAACGCAGATCTTAGCATCGACGAGGAGGAAGCAGAGGATCTTCTTCAGGAGATTGAAAAGCAGTTAAAGCAGCGCCAGTGGGGCGAGGCAATCAAGCTTGAGGTCAGTGAGGAGATTGACAAATATCTGCTCAAATATCTTAAAAAAGAGCTGGCAATATCAGACGAGGAAATTTATAAGATCCAAGGACCGCTCGATCTTACATTTTTAATGAAGCTCTATGGAATGGAAGGCTTTGATGCATTCAAGCAGCCAAAGTATAAGCCACAGAGATGTCCGCAGATTGACCCAGAGCTGTCCATCTTTGACAACATTAAAAAAGGTGATATTTTCCTGCATCATCCATACATCACATTCGACCCTGTTGTAAACTTTATTAAAGAAGCAGCAGTTGATCCAAAGGTGTTGGCGATCAAACAGACATTGTACCGTGTCAGCGGCAATTCACCAATCGTTGCAGCACTTGCAAAGGCAGCAGAAAATGGCAAGCAGGTAACAGTTCTTGTCGAGTTAAAGGCACGTTTTGATGAGGAACACAATATTGTATGGGCAAAGATGCTTGAGAAAGCAGGCTGCCATGTAATTTATGGTCTTCGTGGCTTAAAGACGCATAGCAAGATTACACTTATCGTTCGTGATGAGGAAGATGGAATCTGCCGCTATGTACATTTAGGAACTGGAAATTATAATGATGCGACTGCAAAGCTTTACACTGACTGTGGTATCATGACATGCAACCGCATGATCGGTGAGGATGCTACTGCTGTATTTAACATGCTGTCTGGTTATTCAGAGCCGGAGTCTTGGAACCAGCTTGCTGTAGCACCGCTGTGGCTAAGAGGAAAGTTTTTGTCATGGATTAAAAGAGAAACTGAGTTTGCAAAGAGCGGCCGTCCGGCATATATCATTGCTAAGATGAACTCCCTTTGTGATAAAGGCATCATTGCAGCACTTTATGAGGCTTCAGCAGCCGGTGTTAAGATTGATCTGATCATTCGTGGTATCTGCTGCGTAAAGACAGGTATACCAGAAGTCAGCGAAAACATTCGCGTGCGCTCTATAGTAGGAACCTTCCTTGAGCACAGCCGTATTTTCTGTTTTGGAAATGGCGGAAATGAAGAAATTTATATGGGAAGTGCAGATTGGATGCCAAGAAATCTTGACAGAAGAGTAGAGATTACATTCCCGGTGCTTGATCCATCTGTGCGCGCAAAGGTACGTCACATTTTAGAGGTTGAGCTTGAGGATACTGTACGTGCAAGAATCATGAAGATGGACGAAAGCGGTCAGTATGAGCGCATCGACAAAAGAGGAAAGGAAATTGTTGATTCTCAGGATGTTTTCTGTAAAGAAGCAGAAGCAGAGGCTGTAAGAGAGGATGAAAATGAAGGGCTGCAAAAGCAGCGCGTATTTGAGCCGCTTACGGCAGAGGATGCGCAAGATTAATAAAAATTTGCTGCTGTCGTCTGGTTTAGGCAGCAGCAAAGAGAAACGGAGAAAAACATGGATCAAATTAATATATTAGTAACAGATGACGAGAGAGAAATTGCTGATCTTCTTGAAATCTATCTTGTCAGCGATGGATATCGTGTCTGGAAGGCATACAGTGCAAAAGAAGGTCTTGAGATTTTACAGGAGCATGATATTCAGCTGGCTATTTTAGACATTATGATGCCGGAGATGGACGGCATCGAGATGTGCAGACAGATTAGGAAATTCAGCAACATTCCTGTTATCTTTTTAAGTGCTAAGTCAGCAGATCTTGATAAAATTCTTGGACTTGGCTGCGGAGCAGATGACTACGTGACAAAGCCGTTTAGCCCATTAGAGCTTACTGCAAGAGTCAAGTCACAGCTTCGCCGTTATACGGAATTTAATCCAGATGGCGTACAAAAAAAGGACGCAAGTGAAGTCATTTCAATACGAGGTGTTGTGATTAATCGCACAACTCATGTTGTTACTGTAGATGGTGAGGAAATTAAGCTGACACCGCTTGAATTTGATATTCTTTGTCTGTTGGCACAAAACCCAGGCAAGGTATTCAGTACAGACGAAATCTTTAAAAACGTCTGGAATGAAACTGTTTACGAGGCAAATAATACTGTTATGGTACATATCCGCCGTCTTCGTACAAAAATCAAGGATGATAATCGTGAGGATAAGATCATAACAACCGTATGGGGAGTTGGATACAAAATTGACCAGTAAAAATAAAGTGAAATATAGAGGCAGTCTGCTGCTTAACACTGTGTTAAGTGCAGCTGCCGCGCTGGCGGCTGAGGTCGCACTTTTGCTAAACAGCAAGCTGGCCGACGTGATTTTGTGTCAGTTCGGTTTTCAGGGGAGCGTCGCCAGTTTGTCAGGTGAGTATAACGCGCCCCTGATTTTTGTTTATCTGCTGATTGGCATATGTGTGTTTGCTTTTGTGTTTGGTATGCTTCAGCATCGAACACTCAAATATACAAGAAAGATTTCAGCATCTCTTCAGGAGATTTCAGAAGGACATTTTAATACGCGTATTCCAGTGCGAGGCGATAATGAGCTGTCAGATATTGCAATGCAGGTCAATCACATGGCAGAGGAGATCGAGCAGCTTCTTGAAAAAGAAAAGCAGGCAGAGGAGACAAAAAATGAGCTGATAACTAATATTGCACATGATTTGCGTACACCGCTCACATCAATTTTAGGATATCTTGATATTCTTTCCATGAGAAAGGATCTCCCAGAAGAGACGCGTCAGAATTACATCAGGATTGCTCATGACAAGGCAAAACATTTGCAGCAGATGATAGAAGATTTGTTTGGATTTACTAAGCTTAGCTACAGTAAGCAGACTACAAATATGCAGCCAATTGATATAATCACACTTTTAGCGCAGCTTCTTGATGAATTTTATCCGGTATTTGAGAATAACGAGATGGATTACGAGTACCATCCCGATGCATCAAATTTTGTAATTCAGGGTGACGCTACGCTTCTTGTGCGTCTTTTTGACAACTTGATTAACAATGCAATCAAGTATGGAAAAGAGGGAAAGCTTCTGATTGTAAAGACGAGAACACAAAAAGAAGCAATCACAGTAGATATCATTAACTTTGGAAAGGTAATTCCGCAAAAGGATTTAGACCGCGTATTTGAAAAGTTTTACCGTGCTGAAAGTTCAAGAAATTCCGCTACAGGAGGAACAGGTCTTGGTCTTGCGATTGCAGCAAATGTGGCGCGTATACACGGAGGTTCAATTGCGGCAAAAAGCAGCCTTGAGGGAACTGTTTTTAGTGTGATGCTGCCAAGCACACATGAAGAAAATATCGAGGACGACAATCACGCTAAGCAGGAGGTGTCAGATGAGAGCTAAAACTACCCATCGCACTGCAGTCACAGTACTGTTTTTTACAATTATCCTATGCCTGCTTACAGCAGGTGGCTGTAAAAATGCTTCAAAACGCGCGTACCGCGCCTATTCAGGAACAGTCAGTGTCAGTCTTGGTCTTGGAAGAGAAGGGATTCTTGTGGAAGAACATCCTTTTCCAGTTACGGTGCATGTTGATGGAGATTATGCAAAAGAGGGCAAAACATGTGTTCTTACAGTGCCGACAAATGCAAGTGATTACTATGCGTACCGAAAGCCATTGTCAGAGGAAAGTGAACAGACGATCTCGTTTATTGTCCCTGCAGCGAAATACAGCAGTCAGATTACAATTGAACTTCTTGATAGTTATGAGCGTGTCATTTACAGCAGAACATGTACCTATCAGGCATATGATGAATGGCAGAATATGCTTTTAGCAGGCCATATGGGAAAACAGACAGATACCGTATCATGGCCAGAGCAAATTAAAAGAAGTGATCTTGGAACAGCAGTTTCAGTACGAACTGTCACACTCACAGAAGACAATTTGTATATCGAAAAAGAGGGCTACGGTATGCTCGATTTTTTATCGGTTGATGTTGCCTATTTTGAAGAATTAAGCAGTGATGTGAAAAATGCATTGTTAGAATGGGTAAAAGAGGGCGGTACGATTGTATTTGAGGGAAGCGGCGGATGGACAGCACTCCAGAAAATGAATATAAACGGATTTGGCAGCTCCAAAACTTTTAGTGCAGGCAGTAACCAAAAGCTACTTTACAGAAGTCTTGGAGATGGAAGTGTATGGTTTCTTGGAAAAACACTCAGCCAGACTGTGTCACGTCTTACAGATGAAAGAAAGTCGCAGTTTATTCTAATCTTGAGCAAAGGAGCAAGCGGAAGCTACTCAGAAGATTTTAGCTCTCTTAGTGTTTACGAAAATTCATCGCTGCTTTACAGACTCAGGACACATAAATCATCTGCTGAGACACCAAAGGTATGGATATATGTAGCCATTTTAATTTTATATCTAGTAGTTGGCATTCCTGGAATTTATCTTTTGATGCGCAAGAAAAAAAGGATACGCTGGTTTCGCCCGCTTGTCTGTCTGCTTGCTGCATGCTTTTCCATTTTGATATTCATAGTAGGAACAAGCACACGTTATTCACGGCCATTTATTCGAAGCCTCACTGTATTATCTGATGAGAACAGCAGAGAAAATGAGAATAGTGAAACAATCTATACAAGCATTCAGGCACCGTTTAACAGCAGCTATGAGGTAAGCATTAATCCAGCATACCATGTTACATCACTTATGGAAGAGTATTATTGGGGAAGCGGCACACAAAACGGAACTGTCAATGCAAAGCGTGTCGTGTCGTTTGATTTTTCTAAAGAGCAGACACTTTTGTCTTTGGAAAACCTGACAGCCTTTTCCTCACGCTGTTTTGCACTTGGAAATAATATTTCAGGTATCGGAACTATTACAGGCACAGTTGAAGAAAATGCGTCAGGAGTTTTTGGAACACTTGTAAATAATACTGAATACGAACTTATATCGGCTGTAGTAAATACAGGAAATGAGCTTGCACTGATCGAGCACTGGAAGCCGGGGGAGACAATTGATTTGGAGACAGAACAGCAAAATGGACGTGTTCATATGATGACAAAAGATCAGTTTTCAGATGGTGCATACAAAAACCGCGGTCAGTGGATTGGAAAGCTAGCAGATTATTATGAATACTATTTGTATACAAAAAAAGAGCAGTTATATGTTATGGCGCAAATTGATTATATGCCTGCTATACAGCAGTATACAGATTATCCGGTAGAAAATGATACCATTATTTGTTTGTCTGTCACACAGAACTGACGGATGTAACATGATAACTATTAGATAGGAGGCATGTATGCTGTCTGTAAATCAGCTTAAATTTAAGGTAAAAAATAAGACTTTGATCGACGAGCTTACGCTAAACGTTACGCCGGGCAGCTTTTATGCGCTTCTTGGCAGAAAAGGGTCAGGTAAGACAACACTTCTTCGTCTTTGTTCTGGTCTTTTAGAGCCGCAAAGCGGAAATATTTACATTAATGGGATGGATGTGTCAAAACGAGAAAATAAGAAAAATATTCTTCGTATTCTGGGCTATATGGGATCGCAGGATGGTTATTTTCCGCGTCTTCAGGTAATGGAGTATCTCGAAGTGTATGCACATGCGCAGGGACTTTATGGTCTTGCAGCGAGAGAGCGCTGCATGGAGGTGCTTCAGATGGGGCACCTTGAGCGAAGAGCAGAGCAGCTTGTGGAGGAGCAGTCTGCTAGTGTCAGAAGAGAACTTTCCTTTTTGCGGGCGATTATTCATCGTCCGCGCCTGCTGCTTCTTGATGATCCATTTAATGGGATGGAGAGTGCACAAAAGCTTGCGATGGAGGAATTGTTTGCTATTCTTGCAGAGGATGAGGTAACTGTCTTAATGGCATCGCAGTCACTTCCAGATGCAGCGCATCTTTGCGGTGAGATCGGTATTATTGAGAAGGGACGCATTATAAGTGAAGGAAATCTGTCAGATATTCTTCGTCAGGCAAGAAGCGAGGCACTTTTATATCTTCGTGTCTGTGAAGCGCCTGAGGCAGCTGTTGCCATTTTGCGAAAGGAAGCGCTTGTGCGCACGATTTCAAGAGATGGTAATTTTATCGTTATGCATTTTGCTGGAGGCATCAAAGATGAAGCTGCACTTTTAAAAAAACTTATAGAAAGCAATGTCAAGGTATACTCATTTAGCCGTGGGCAGAGCAGTCTGGAAAATCTGTTAGAGCGTGAAATTTCAGGCGGAAAGGGGAGAAGATGAGCAAATTTCATAATCCAATATATGAAAAGGATCGTTGGGCAGCAAACCGCAGCAAGGCATTTCTAATTGCTGTTCTTTCTGTTAACAGTGTGATTGCTGTTATAGCAATAGTTGTATTCATGAACATGGTAAGTTACATGAAAACGAGCAGTGAAAATGATTATGCCGCACTGCTTCAGTTATATCTTACGCTTGCGATGGCAGAATGTTTGATGATCGTTTTTATCGCCCCGGCACTTGCAGGAACTGGCATCAGTCAGGAGCGCGAAAATGGAAATCTGGAGCTGTTTTTATCGACGGGTGTTTCGCCATGGCAGGTGATTTTAGGAAAGCTTGTTTCTTGCATGAATATGATGTTTGTGCTTATTGTGACATCACTTCCAGTTTTTTCACTTGTATTTGTGTACGGTGGTGTTCAGATGCGCGATCTTATTGCAATGATCAGCGTGCTTCTTGTTGTTGCACTTGAGATTTGTTCGCTCTCCATTCTATGCTCAGCAGGTGCAAATCGTTCAGTCTACGCGGCGCTTTCTGCCTACGCTTCAAATCTGATTTTGATCGGTGGAACATTATTTGTTCATCTTGCACCGAGCCTTTTGTACAGCTCATCAGTCTATGGAGATCAGTTGGGAAGTCCTGTATCCTGGTATCATTATCTGCTTCTTACTAATCCAGTTGTCACATTTTATGGTGTATTAAATTACCAGGCGGGAAGCCGTAGTGCAATTTTTGATATGATTAATTACATGGGAAATTATAAACAAAACTGGATTACGCAGCATTGGCTGCCCGTAAGTTTATTAGTACAGGCAGCCATCGTAGCATTTGAGTTATTATATGCCATTCATATCTTATATAGCAAGCGAAGAGGCAACTATCGCGAAACCCGATTAAGATAAGAATCAGAAATACTTCTGAGCTGGTCAATTGTTTCTTTTAATATTGAAACAACTAAGTCCAGCTCTTTTTTTGTTGTGTTTCGTCCAAGTGTCAGACGAAGCGAAGCATGCGCAAGCTCATCAGACAATCCGATTGCAGTCAGTACATGGGACGGCTCCGCAGATGAAGAGGCACAAGCAGAGCCAGATGATGCACAGATACCTTGTGCGTCAAGCATCATAAGAAGGGAGCTGCCCTCGACATATTCGAATGAAAAGTTTGCATTGCCGGGAAGACGATTTTGGTGACTGCCATTTAACTGACAAAATGGAATTTCATGCAGTACTCGCTGAATCAGATAATTGCGAAGGGCAATTTCGTGACGCATTGTGGCGCGCATCTGATTAAATGCGATTTTTGCTGCCACGCCAAAGCCTGCAATTGCCGGTACATTTTCTGTGCCGCCGCGAATGCCGCCTTCCTGGCCACCGCCAAATATAAGTGGTGTAAGTGTAATGCCATCGCGGATATACAAAAGACCGATGCCTTTTGGCCCATAAATTTTATGTGCACTGGCACTTAAAAGGTCAACTCCAAGCCGCTTTACGTCAATAGGAATTTGTCCGTATGCCTGAACAGCATCAGTGTGAAAAAGACAGCCCTCACAGCCGTTTGCATGAGCAATATAAGCTAAATCAGAAATTGGCTGTATCGTACCAATTTCATTGTTTGCCATCATAATTGACACAAGAATCGTATCATGGCGCATGGCCTTTAGAAGACTTTCAGGGTGAATGAAGCCTGCTGCATCAGGCATCAGGTAAGTCACATCAAAGCCTTCATCTTCAAGGAAGGCGGCTGCATGCAAAATTGCATGATGTTCAATAGCAGAGACGATGATGTGATTTCCTTTACAGCGAAGCAGCCGTGCGCAGCCAATAAGTGCCCAGCTGTCAGATTCAGAGCCTCCGGAAGTAAAAAAGATACGCTTTGGATCAGCATGGATCAGGGCGGCAGTATGTGCACGCGCGTCCAAAACGGCGCGTCGTGGTTCATCAGAAAAATCATACAGCGAAGAGGGATTTCCCCATTCACTTTTCATATAAGAGATCATAGTGTCGCAGACCTCTGGTAGAGGTGGGGTCGTTGCGGCATGATCAAGATAGATTTGGTTCATAAAAAAGGATCCTTTCTTTATGGAAGTTGCTGCCTTCTATTTTATCTTATGAAAAAACAACTGTAAAGTACCGGGATTGCGAAAAAAGGCAGTTGTCATATTCGTTTATTCGCGGTATAATTAAAAACAACTGTGTGCAGCTGTTATGAAAAAAATTTGCTGCCGCAATTTCATTTACTAAAAGGAGGCAATTATGGAATTAATTACAGTCCGCGAAATTTTTGCGCAGCCGGACGCGTATATGGATAAGGAAGTAACAGTAGGAGGATGGATTCGCAGTATCCGTGATTCCAAGACATTTGGATTTATCGTACTCAGCGATGGAACTAGCTTTGAGCCAATTCAGGTAGTATATCATGATACAATGGAGAATTTTGCAGAGATCTCAAAGTGCAATGTAGGTACAGCCCTGATTGTAAAGGGAACATTAGTTGCTACACCGCAGGCAAAGCAGCCATTTGAGATCCAGGCAGAGACTGTTACAGTTGAGGGCGCATCTACACCAGACTATCCGTTACAGAAGAAGCGTCACAGCATGGAGTATCTGCGTACCATTTCCCATCTGCGTCCGCGTACAAACACCTTCCAGGCAGTTTTCCGTGTTCGTTCTTTGATCGCATTTGCTATTCATCAGTTCTTCCAGGAGAAGGGCTTTGTATATGTGCACACTCCATTGATCACTGGAAGTGACTGCGAGGGTGCAGGAGAGATGTTCCAGGTAACAACTATGGATTTAAACAACATCCCGAAGACAGAGGATGGAAAGGTTGACTACTCACAGGACTTCTTTGGAAAGCCAACTAACCTGACTGTAAGTGGACAGTTAAATGGTGAGACATATGCAATGGCATTTAGAAACATCTACACCTTTGGACCGACATTCCGTGCAGAAAACTCAAACACTACACGTCATGCAGCAGAGTTCTGGATGATCGAGCCTGAGATGGCATTTGCTGATTTAAATGATGATATGAAGTTAGCAGAGGAAATGTTAAAGTATGTAATTCGCTATGTATTAGAGAAGGCACCAAAGGAGATGGAGTTCTTCAATTCCTTCATCGACAAGGGATTATTAGATCGCTTAAATCACGTATTAAACTCTGAGTTTGGTCATGTCACCTACACAGAGGCAATCGAGATTTTAGAGAAGCACAATGATAAGTTTGATTATAAGGTAAGCTGGGGCTGTGATTTACAGACAGAGCATGAGCGTTATCTGACAGAGGAGATCTTCAAGCGTCCTGTATTTGTAACTGATTATCCGAAGGAAATCAAGGCATTCTACATGAAGCAAAATGAAGATGGAAAGACAGTTGCCGCAATGGACTGCCTCGTACCAGGTATCGGAGAAATCATCGGAGGAAGCCAGAGAGAGGACGACTATACAAAACTGACAGAGCGTATGAAAGAACTTGGCTTAAACGAAGAAGATTATGGCTTCTATCTGGATTTAAGAAAGTACGGAAGTGCACGTCATGCAGGCTTTGGTCTTGGATTTGAGCGCTGCGTTATGTACCTGACAGGAATGGGCAACATCCGCGACGTAATTCCATTCCCAAGAACTGTAAATAACTGTGATATTTGATGATACTAGGAGACCGAAGTCAATGTGCGATCGTGCTTGCACGAGAGAGCACATTTGACCTCGGGATCCGAACAAACATGAGGATGCAGCGATTTTCGAAGAAAATCAGCGAATCCGAATGTTTGCAGGCTTGTGAGAGCTGCAAAGCAGCGGAGCAAGCCGTAGGTATCATCAAAGTAGAATAACACAACAAGAGAGGAGACCAAATGCGCTTTATACACATAGCAGACTTGCATCTGGGCAGCAGCCCTGAAGCAGAATTTCTCTGGGGAAAGAACCGTGCAGAAGAAATTTGGGACTCATTTGCTGCAGTGATAGATGCGTGTAATGAAAAGGAGATCGACCTGTTATTAATCGCAGGCGATCTCTTTGATCGACCTCCCGTCTGGGCAGATCTTGACCGGGCAGCAAAGCTGTTTGCCAGACTGACCGCCACAGAAGTTGTCATGATTGCCGGTGCATCTGACTATATCACAGAAGATAGTCCGTGGAAGACATATCCGTGGCAGTCATGGGTACATATGCTGTCTGATAAGCATTGCATGAATGTGCAGCTGGGAAACATAAATACATCTGTTCATGGATGCAGCTACTATGCTCAGACAGAAGGCAAGCCGTATCTGGAGGATGCAAGACCAGATAAAGAAAGTGAATATCAGATTTTGCTTGGCTATACAGGTGATGATAATCATATGCCGGCAGACCTTTCAGAGTTGTCTGAAAAAGGCTTTGACTATATTGCACTTGGCTACGAGCACAAGGCAAGCGTTATGCAAAGTATGCACATGGCTTATGCCGGATCACTTGAGCCTCTTAGCGTACATGAAACAGGCAAGCATGGATTTATTCTCGGAGAGATTAACGAGGATAGTACAACGATTAGGTTCGTACCGTTTGCCTGCCGTGAATACATCAATATTAAGGTGCGCCTGTCAAGTGATATTACAGAGGATGAGCTGGAAGAAAAGCTGACAGCTGCAATCAATCAGTATGGCAGCGATAACATCTTCACGATTAGTCTTGAAGGACGTTATCAGCCAAAAGAGCCATATGACAGAGCACGTCTTCTTGCGCTTGGCAATGTGGCAGATGTAAAGGACGGCACAATGCCAGACTACAATCTGGTGGCACTTTTAGATGAGCATAAGGATGATATGATCGGTATGTATCTGGAAGAGTTTTTAAAAGAACCGGCAGGAACGCGTGAGCAAAAAGCACTTTACTGCGGCTTGGAGGCACTTTTAAATGCCGTACAGAAGACACAGTAACAGACAGGGAAGTGGGGTAGCAAGTGAATATTCTAAAGCTGGAATTGACACATTTTGGAAAATTCCATTTAAAAACAATTACATTTACGTCCGGCCTGAATATTGTGTATGGCAAAAATGAGGCTGGAAAATCCACGATTCATGCATTTGTGCGCAGTATGCTGTTTGGTATCCAGGATACAGAGGAGGGAAATGAGCGTTACAGCCATTATCTTCCATGGGAGACACCGCATGATTTTTGCGGAAAAATGTGGATTAAAAAAGATGATAAAGTATACAGAATCGAGCGAAACTTTTTAAGACCGCAGCCAACGGTTCGTGTATTTGATGATGAGACAGGCGAGTCGCTTCAGCCGGCAAAGCAGCATTTAAGACAGATTTTGAGCGGTCTCACTGAGACAAGTTATCTTAATACTATCTGTATTGAGCAGCTAAAGAGTGCTACAGATCCGCAGCTTGCAAAGGAGCTTGAGGATATGGCAGTCAATGCCAGTCAGAGCAAAAATCTGAACATCGACGTCAAGCAGGCAAAACAGGAGCTGTTATTAAAAAAGCAGAGTCTGCAGTCACAGATCGTAAATGATGTGGACAGCGTTCATCAAAAGAATCAAAAGATGGCAGATGAGTCGGGCAAGCGTCTGAGCCGCCTTCAGCGTTCACGTTATATTAGAGAAAAGCAAAGCAGTGATTTACAGACAAAAATCGAGACTGAGCGCCGTCAGGCAGAGGAAGAACTGATGGCATATGAGCGCGAGCGAAATGAGCTTCGCCGCCGCTATGAATCAGACAAAAAGGCAAGTGAAAATGCAGCTAATGCCAATATGACGGCAGCAGGCGGACATGGATGGCTTATATGGCTGGTGCTTGCTGTTCTTGCCGGTGCATTTTCCATCTATCGCTACAGCAGTGTCGGTATGACAAACAGAGGCGATTTCTGGATGATTACAATCGGGGCATGTGCAGCATTTGTATGTATTGTTTCCATGTTTTTATGTGCATGGAAGAGTAAGGACAACAAAAAGAATGCGCTTGCGGCCCAGGAGATATCAAAAGAACTAAAAGAAAAGCTTGAACAAAGCTTAAAAGAATTTGAGGAATGTAAAACAAAGATGCCGACGGATGCTGCCGACCGCTGCAAGCCGCTTGAAGAGCAGTATGAAAAGGCACAGCGAGAGCTTTCTTATCTTGTGCATGAGCAAAAAGAAGAAGAAAAGATTTTGTTGTCACTTGAAGAAAACGATCAGAAGCTAAAGGGTGCTGCCGCAGAAAATGCCAGACTTGCAGAAGAAATTGAATCTGTCAATATGGCACTTAAGACAATGGATCACGTATCAGAACGTATCCGTGCCACCTTTGGAAATCTGTTAAACAGTGAGGCTTCTAAAATCCTGTTTGATATTACAGACGGAAAGTATGAGAAGGTTGTTATTGGACAGGATATGAAGGTGAGAGTGTATGCAGATGAGCGGGAGATTCAGTTAGAAAGTGTAAGCCGAGGAACAATCGAGCAGATTTACTTAAGCATCCGTGTTGCAGCTGCAAAGCTTTTGTGGCAGGACGAACCGATGCCATTTTTGTTTGATGATGTATTTGCGTACTATGATGATGAGCGCCTTGCCGCAGCAATAAATATGCTCAAAAAGTGCGGTCATCAGGTAATCATATTTAGCTGTCATTCAAGAGAAGACAGCTTATTAAGATAAGAGAACAAGAAGACAGGAGTGTATAAGCCGCAGATGCAGCAGGCAGGCGGCGGAATGAGAGGGAAACATGATTAGTGCAAATGGAGTAACATTACGTTTGGGCAAACGCGCCCTTTTCGAAGATGTAAATATCAAATTTACAGAAGGAAACTGTTATGGAATTATCGGTGCAAACGGTGCCGGAAAATCAACATTTTTAAAGATTTTGTCTGGTCAGCTTGAGCCGACAAACGGAAGCATCACAATGACACCGGGACAGCGTCTTTCCGTATTGGAGCAGGATCACTTTAAGTATGATGACTGTGTAGTACTAGATACTGTTATGATGGGAAATGCCCGTCTTTTTGAAATCATGAAGGAAAAGGATGCTATTTATGCAAAAGAGGATTTCTCTGATGAAGATGGTATTCGTGCAAGTGAGCTGGAGGCAGAATTTGCACAGATGAATGGATGGGAGGCAGATTCTGATGCTGCATCTTTGTTAAATGGTCTTGGTATTGAAACTGATCTTCATTATAAGAAGATGGGTGAGCTTGATGGTCCAGACAAGGTAAAGGTTCTTCTTGCAAGAGCTTTGTTTGGAAATCCAGATATTCTATTAATGGACGAGCCGACCAACCATTTGGACTTAGCAGCAATCGACTGGTTAGAGGAGTTTTTGATCAACTTTGAAAACACTGTCATTGTCGTTTCCCATGACCGTTATTTCTTAAATAAGGTATGTACACAGATCGCTGATATTGACTATGCAAAGATTCAGCTGTATTCTGGTAACTATGATTTCTGGTATGAGTCTTCTCAGCTTATGATTAAGCAGATGAAGGAAGCAAACCGCAAGAAGGAAGAAAAGATTAAGGAGTTACAGGAGTTCATCCAGCGTTTCTCCGCAAATGCATCTAAGAGTAAGCAGGCAACATCACGTAAGAGAGCACTTGAGAAGATCCAGCTTGACGATATGCGTCCATCTTCCAGAAAGTATCCATACATCGACTTTAGACCAGACCGTACTATCGGAAATGAGGTTCTGACAGTCGAGAATTTAAGTAAGACAATCGATGGTGTAAAGGTGCTTGACAATATCAGCTTTACACTGCGTCATGACGATAAGGTTGCATTTGTTGGTTCAAACGAGCTGGCAAAGACAACATTATTCCAGATCTTAATGGGTGAGATGGAGCCAGATTCAGGAAGCTTCAAGTGGGGTGTAACAACATCTCAGGCATACTTCCCGAAGGATAACTCCGCTGAGTTTGACAGCGATCTTGTGATCTATGACTGGCTGCAGCAGTACTCCCCTGTAAAGGATATCACTTATGTAAGAGGTTTCCTTGGACGTATGCTTTTTGCTGGTGATGACGGTGCGAAGAAGGTTCGCGTTTTATCAGGAGGAGAGAAGGTTCGCTGTATGCTCTCCAAGATGATGATTTCTGGTGCAAACGTATTAGTATTTGATGAGCCAACAAACCACTTAGACATGGAGTCTATCACAGCATTAAATAACGGTATGATGAAGTTCCCAGGTGTAATTTTGTTCTCCTCAAGAGACCATCAGATCGTTCAGACAACTGCAAACCGTATTATCGAGCTGCTTCCAGGCGGATTTATCGATAAGATTACCACATACGATGAGTATCTGGCAAGTGATGAGATGGCAATGAAGCGTCAGGTTTACACTGCAAATCTCGAGGATGATGTAGAACCGGATGGCGAAGAATAATATTGTTACTAAAGAGAAAGGCGGTGAAGCATGAGTGCATTTGCATTAAAAATTATTGCAATGGTCACAATGTTTATCGATCATCTCTTTGCCTCCTGTATCGATCCATATGGTGTTGATGTATGGAACATTTCAAGGCATATCGTGCCAGGAACTGGAACTACACTTTACTGGATTGGCAGAATGATCGGACGCATTGCTTTTCCTATATTCTGCTTCCAGATAGTGGAGGGAGTGCGGTACACAAAAAACTGGAAGCGCTACATGGCGCGTCTGGCACTGCTTGCCTTAATTTCTGAGATTCCATTTGATTTGGCATTAAAAAATTTTCAGATTGATATGTCTTCACAAAATGTATTTTTCACACTGCTGTTTGGCATGATGATTGTTACATTTATGAAGGTAGTTGATCAAGACTGGAAATATCTGGTGTGGCCAGTTCTTGTATTTGGCTACGGTTACATGGCAAAATTCATCTTTCATACTGATTATGACTGGAGCGGAGTTGTGTGCATCGCTGTCATGGGTCTTATGAATGAGCCATGGGAGAAGGTTTTTAGGCCATACACACCGGCAGTCTCTCAGATGATTCACGTAGTATTTGCGGCACTTGGAATATTTGTACTTTATTATAAAAACAGCTTTGAAATATATGGATTTTTTGCACTGCTTCCAATCGCCCTTTATAATGGAAGAAAAGGCTATTCAAGCAAAAAGGTACAATATGCATTTTATTTTTTCTATCCTGTGCATCTGATAGTGCTGTTTGTGATCGCGTATACATTCAGGTAAGGAATAAAAAATAAACAAAGGTGGAAAAACGAATGAAAAGAATTGAAGATTATGTAATCAGTATTCCGGATTTTCCGGAGCCAGGTATCATTTTCCGTGACATAACTGGAATCCTTCGTGATGCTGACGGATTAAAGCTGTCCATAGACAAGATTCAGGAAATGTTAGAGGGTGTTGAGTTTGATGCAGTACTTGGCTTAGAGTCAAGAGGCTTTATCTTTGGTATGCCGATTGCCTACAATTTGCATAAAGCATTTATCCCAGTAAGAAAGAAGGGAAAGCTGCCAAGAGAGACTGTTTCTGCAAAGTACGATCTTGAATACGGCACAGCGGAGATTGAGATTCATAAGGAAGATCTTCGTCCAGGCATGAAAGTTGTCATCATCGACGATTTGATTGCAACAGGCGGAACAGTAGAGGCGGCTGTAAAGTTAGCAGAGAGCCTTGGTGCAGAAGTTGTAAAGATTGCATTTGTCATGGAGCTGGCTGGATTAAAGGGAAGAGAGCGCCTGGCAGGTTATGATGTAGAGTCCGTTATCACATACGAAGGAAAGTAAGGTAAAAACGATGCCAAGACAAGTAGATCTTGATATGATAGAATTGATCGACAATAAGCTGACAGTAGACGAATATCTAAAGCTTCGTGCGCTTGTCGGTTGGAAGAAATTATCACGTGAGCAGGCACAGAAGGCACTCGATAATAGTCTTCTTGTTGTCGGCGCCTATCTGGCAGGACAGCCAATTGGCATGGGACGCCTGGTGGGAGATGGTGCAGTCATCTGCTACGTGCAGGATCTTGTAATTCCGCCGCAGGCGCAAGGGTATGGAATCGGATCACTTGTTCTTTCAAGACTGACTCAGTACGTCGAAAGTCTTCGTCTTCCAGGTACTGAGATGATGTTTGATCTAATGTGCGCGAAAGGACGAGAGCGCTTCTACGAAGCGCACGGCTTTCTGGCGCGCCCAACAGAAAAATTAGGACCAGGAATGATCCAATATATGAACGATAATAGGGGATAAAAGTCAAAGAATCATCCTGCATAGCAGCGGAGCAATTCGTAGTTATCGTAAGAATAATAATTAAGTAAGGGAATGATTCACTGCGGCTTCATTCTTGCGCGATATTGCGTAGGAGTGAGGCCGTATTCTTGTTTAAAGACCTTCATAAAGTTCTCTGAACAGCTGTAGCCAAGCTGCTCAGCAATAAGATTTACTGGTGTATCCGCATATAAAAGGTAACTGACTGCCTTTTGCATGCGGATCTTTTTTTGCAGCTGTTTAAAGGTAAAGCCAGTATTCTCCAGAACAAAGTGAGAGCAGTAGGAAAGAGAATAGTTAAGCTGATCTGCCAGTCCGGCAAGCGATGCGCATGTATAGTTTTGCAGCAAATATCGTGCAATGACAGCCATATGAGTCTTCTTAGCAAAATCATGTGATCCAAGAATCGTCATCTCACCGTTTCGCATTAATTTATAAAAAAGTGTAAGCAGCAGATGAAAAAGCATTTTATCACTGTAAAGATCAGCTTTCTGACATTCCTGCGCCATTGCATCAAGCAGTAGCCAAGTATCAGGTTCTGCGCTGTCAGTATGGCTGATCAGGCAGTCAGTGCTTTCCTTAGCAAAGACAGACTGCAGAAAAAATTCGCAGAAAATATTGTTATCAAAAGAAAAAGAAAGCAGCTGCTCAAGAACATCAGGTGCGATCAGAAGCTGATACCAGATGCAGTCTTGATTTGGATGAACAAGATGAGCTGTATCAGGCGGCAAAAAAGCAAAAGAATCAGCGGGCAGAAAAAACGAATGCCCCCCCAACTCAGCAAGACAGCGTCCGGTTTTTATACAATCAAGCTCAAAAAAGGTATGATTGTGGCGGCCTTCTGCAGCAGAAGGATTCTTGATGATAGTGATCTGATGGTGGGCAGGAAATAAGATATCACAAGAATACATATGAACACCTCACAAATTTTTCTAATTTATCGTACAAAAGAGACAAAAAGCAAAAATAAGAAAACGATTGCGTTTCACATATTGTACTACAAAACAAATAAGAAAACAAGTAAAATAATAAAAAACACCAGTATATACCTCAAAAAACACCAGTGCAAAATTAAACGATCAGCATTATAATAAAAACAATATCAAGTTGTCTTTGAAAAAAATAATATAACATGATTTATCATTATTTTTTTTAAGAAAAAGCGAAAACGTTACCGCAGACAACAGACAGAAAGGGGAAGAAAATGAATCAAAAAAAAGCAAAACAGCGCCAGGCTTATGATTATCTCTATTATGTAATTCGCGCTGCCGTTCTGCTGTCGGTTGTCTTTTTGTTTATACCGAGTTTGAATCCGGCAAGAATTAGTGGAATGATCAATAAGAATCTGTCACTCTTTACGTCAGGTATTTCATATAGTACGTTGACAAATGGTTTTGGCCGTGCATTTAAAAAGGGATGGGTATCACAAGAAAGCTTTATGCTTGACTGTGCAGGCGCAATCGTTATGTGTGTCGGCATTGCATCAGGCGTAGCAGCAGCCTGTATGTCACTCGGAAATATACGCTTAAAGAAGCTTGGAAATATTTTTTCTTTGATAAGCGGTGTGGTGATGACAGCTGGTATCGTGATGATATCTACTGCATACAAACAGATAAGCGCTAGTGAGAAAGTCGATAAAATCGAGCCTATGCTGCCAAAGAGCGTCACAATTATGACAGTGTTTGCAGTTATCTTAATCATTTCGTCTATTGCATCAATACTTTTTCTTAAAAAGCAAAAGAGCGAAAAGAAGTTTGAGATGGAGACAAAGTATACTCTATTTTTGATGCTTATGCCATTTCTGGCACTTGTTGCAGTATTTTCATATTTGCCGCTTTGGGGCTGGAGATATGCATTCTTTGACTACAAAGCCGGCGATTCTCTGAGCATGGCAAACTTTGTTGGATTTAAGTGGTTCACAGAGCTTTTGAAAAATCCGGCAACGGTAAAGGATATTGGAAATGTAATGAAAAATACGCTTGGCATGAGCGGAATTGGAATTTTAACAAGCTGGATGCCAATGGCATTTGCGATATTCCTTTGTGAGATTAAAAACCTTAAGTTTAGACGTTTTGTTCAGACCTTTACTACTGTTCCGAATTTCATCAGCTGGGTATTAGTATACTCAATTGCAACATGTATCTTCTCTACAGATGGATTTTTAAGTAGTATTCTTGTTAATCTTGGAATATGGAGTGAAGGACATAATCTTCTCATGAATGGTTCACATACATGGCTTAAGATGTGGCTTTGGGGAACCTGGAAGGGAATCGGATGGAGCGCAATCATTTACATAGCTGGTATCTCAGGTATTGACCAGCAGCTTTATGAGGCAGCAACAGTTGACGGCGCAGGACGCTTTCAGCGTATGTGGCACATCACCGTGCCGGGTCTTATTCCGACGTTTTGTGTATTGCTTTTGATGTCAATTGCAAATGTATTAAGCAACGGCATGGATCAGTACCTTGTATTCAAGAATGCGACTAATGCGACATCTATACGTGTTTTGGATCTGTATGTGTATGAGCTTGGTATTGGACAAGGCTCCATACCGCTGACCACCGTTGTCAGTATGCTCAAATCGGTTATCAGTGTTACGCTTTTGTTTTTAGCAAATGGTGCGTCTAAGCTGATCCGTGGTGAGAGTATCGTATAAGGAGGGGACAATGGCAAAGACAGCACAGGAAAAGGCCGATTTAAAGGCCGAGAAATTATATGAAAAAACACATAAAAATAGATACCGCACTAGTGTGGGAGATCAAATTTTTAATGTAATCAATTATGTTGTATACACGTTGTTTACGATTATATGTATCTTTCCATTCTACTATCTGTTTATCAATACGATCAGCGACAACGATCTTGTTGTAAAAGGACTGATCAATTTTATTCCAAGAGGCATTCATTTTGGAAATTATGCGGCACTTTTAAATGTAAGTGATTTGATGAGCTCCTTTATCGTATCAGTCACCAGAACTGTGTTTGGTACGGCGCTTATGGTTGCCGCATCAGCCTTCATAGGTTATCTTGTAACACAGCAGGAGATGTGGGGACGAAAAGTTTGGTACCGTTTTATCGTAATCACGATGTATTTCAATGCCGGATTAATTCCTTGGTTTTTGAATATGCAGATGCTTGGTCTGACAAATACCTACTGGGCTTACATAATTCCAGGTATTGTGGCACCATACAATATTATTCTTGTAAAGACCTACATCGAATCTATTCCGAAGGAGCTTGAGGAGAGCGCAAAGATTGACGGCGCTTCTCATATCCGTATATTTGCACAGATTATCTGGCCGCTCAGCAAGCCAATTTTAGCGACCATTGCGATCTTCGGTGCAGTTGGAAACTGGAACTCATTCACTGATTCTTTGATATTGATGTCATCAAAGCCAGAGCTTTACACACTGCAGCATCGTCTCTATATTTATTTAAATCAGGCATCCAATTTAAGTGCATTGATGCAGTCAGGCGGTTCTGTCAGTGATTCAGCAGTAAAGTCAGCACTCAGCGGCAAGGTAATAAAGTACACAATCTCCATGGTAACGGTTATTCCGATTCTTGTTGTATATCCGTTCATGCAGCGTTACTTTGAAAAGGGAATTATGCTGGGAGCTGTCAAGGGATAATAAATGATGTTAACCGCAAGAGCGCGGAGCATATAAAAATTAGGAGGAAGAAAAATATGAAATTGAGAAAAGCGAGTGCACTGTTTATGGCGGCAGCTATGTCCGCATCAATGTTTGTTGTTCCTGCAGCAGCAGATGAGACTGAGGATCCTGCAAAGGCGATTCCAGAGGACGTGATTCCGGATGAGACTGTTACACTGAATGTATTTGACCAGCTGGCAAACTATTCAGGTGAGCAGATCGGTTGGTTTGGACAGGTCATGTTAGAGAAGTTTAATGTAAAATTAAATATCATTCCTGACAGTGATGGAACTTATGAGACACGTATGGAGTCAGGCGATCTTGGCGACCTTGTAATCTGGGGAAATGATGGTGATGAATATCTGCAGGCAGTAGATAAGGGTATGCTCTTTGACTGGAACGAGGATGATATTCTCAGTGAATATGGTCCATATATTGCAGAGCATATGCAGCCGGCACTTGAGAAGAATACAAAGATTTCCGGCGGAACAACATATGGAATCGGATTTGATATCGCAACAGATGCTAATCAGCGTCAGGATATCATGTATGAGTGGGATCTTCGCTGGGATCTTTATAAAGAGCTTGGCTATCCAGAAATTAAGAATCTTGATGACATGGTAGATGTTCTTGCACAGATGAAGGAACTTTGTCCGACAGATGATAATGGAAAGACCACCTACGGCGTATCATTATTTGCAGACTGGGATGGCGATATGGTTATGTTTGTAAAGTCAACTGCATCTGCATATTTTGGCTATGATGAGTTTGGAATTGGTCTTTATGATTCTGATAAGCAGGAGTATCATCCATGCTTAGAGGAGAATGGACCATACCTGACAGCACTGAAATTCTATAACACTCTGTACCAGAAGGGACTTTTAGATCCAGATTCCCAGACACAGGGATATGATGGCATGGTTGAGGATTATCAGAATGGTACAGCTTTCATGAATGTATTCAATTTCCTTGGATCTTCTCTGTATAACAGCGAGGCTCATACATCAGAAGGCAAGATGATGGCTCCGTGTCCGCCGTCAGAAGCAGAGCCAATCGCTTACGGCCAGAATATTTATGGCGGAAACAGACCGTGGACTATCGGTGCAAATACTGAGTACCCAGAACTTTGTATGGCAATCATCAACTGGCTTGCAACACCAGAAGGACGTATGACACTTGAGTATGGTCCCAAGGATGTATGCTGGTATTATGATGAGGATGGAAATACATGCTTTACCGATCTTGGAAAGAGCGCAAAGCTTGATGGAAAGACAGAAATGTCTGATGGCTACAGCGGCACATTCGAAGATGGAAACTTCAAGATCAACAATACAACATGGGCACTTGATACAACAAATCTTGACTCAAAGGTTGGCGAGACTTATAACTACAAGAGATGGTCAAGCTTTAACTCTGCAGCAGGTTCTGAGATTGAGCAGGATTGGAGAGATCACAATAACTGCGAACTGTTTGATGATTACTTCAAGAATGTAAATCTTCATATCGCACCTGGTACCATGTATTCAGCAGGCGTAAGATCTGATGAGCTTCAGCTTGTATGGACACAGGTAACAACATGTATCAAGGAAGGTTCCTGGAAGGCAATCTATGCTTCCTCCGATGAAGAATTTGATAAGATCGTAGCTGATATGGTTGCACAGGCAAACGAGTATGGCTATGATCAGTGTGTAGAGTTCCAGGAGAACGAGGTAACACTTCGTGCAGCAGCAGAAGATGCAGCAAGAGCAGGAGAAGTTGTTGAGTAAAACAAAATAAAAATCACGTTTGTTAAAAAGGGGTCTGACCATTTGGTCAGACCTCTTTTGGCAGATTAATTTAATTCTCCCATTCTCGTAATCCCTACATAGATATAACTAATCTTATACCAGGTGGCAAAGTCTACCACGCCTGTCTGTGGCAGCCCGAAAATATTCTGAAAGGCGCGAACTGCCTCAGCAGTCGCCTCATCATAGTAGCCAGTTGGCGTGAGGGGCGGAATAGTCGTGTAGACTTTCGAGATTTCAAGCAATTGCTCCTGAAGCTGCTGAACTTTTGGACCAGAGCTTCCTACTGTCAAATCATAGCGCGGCCATGATGCCGGAATACCTGCGATCTGCTGTGCAGTATTAATATAGAGATCATCGCCATAATAATAACGAAGAATTTCGATAGGTGAATAACCCTGCTCGCCAAGCGATGCCGATCCCCACTGGCTCATCCAGTTAGGGCATGAAACACGCTTTCCGTCGCAGTACTGAGTTAAAATGGGCTGTCGCACATCAGGACGTGACAGATACTGGTCAAAAATCTCATCAACGATAATTGAAATAGAATCAAAGATATTGCGTCCATAAATCCACTTGTGGTCGTAGGCAGTTGATGATGTTATTGTAAAATCATAGCCCTGATTGCGGTACCATTCTGTATACACACGGTTGAGCGTGAAAGACATGATTGCCAGGATATTTGACACAAGAGCACTTTCAGGCCATGTTGCATAAATTTCACTGGAAGCTACATTTTTAATATAATCCCTGTAAGGCACGTAGTAATCTGGTGCCGTGCGGTCAGATGGTGTGCCGTCATGGACAACAATAGTTTCAGGAATAACGACACGGCTTAATACAACCTCACCTGACTCATAGGAGGGCTTCACCTCAGCCTCAGGATTTTTTGGGGGATAGGTGCCATAAAGTGTATGCTCAGGAATCTCAATTAAATTATTAAAACTAGATCCAATAGGGCGAAGACGTGCCATCTGGATAGCAGTCTGGTCAGGAAGCACCTCAGTACCGCGAATGGTAAGAGGTTCAAAGCCAGGCGCATTGATTGTGAGAATCAGTGCAGAGTAAGGACGTGGTTCATCAGGCTTTAGGCTGTAGTCAATAGGTGGTGTTGCGACAGATAAATCAGGTGTCTGACCGACAGAATTTGTTGAAAGCTCCTCCAAAATCGTGTCAGGATCAGATTCGTCAGCTATAGAAACGCTGGCACCATCAATAGGATAATTATTTTGCGCAGAAAGAACAGTAGTCAAAAGAAAGCCGCTGTCAGGCGTGTCAGAAGAAAACGAGCGAAGAAGACTCATAAATTAGAAATCCTTTCACATCAGCGTAAATCCCTATTAGTATATGCACAATTCTTCATAGGCATGAAAAAAGCCACGGGAAACCCCGTGGCTTTATATAACTTTATCCCTCAATCGGAACAATCTTACAGCAGTTAGGTGTATCAACCTTAAGCGGACGGCCATTCATAACAAGAAGACCCTTCTCGTAATCAACAGTAAAGAAAGTAATTGAGTTAGAGTTTTTGTTAATACTTGCAACATGCTTATTATCCGGGAAGACAGAAATGTGCTTCGGGAAATCACCGCTGATTGGAAGAACGCATTTCATATAAAGAAGGCCGTTCTCCGGATCACGCTCATACAGTGCAAAGCTGTTGTCTCCGGCATTAGAGCAAAACAGATACTTATCATCGCTTGTAAACTGCATTGCACATGCAGCAGACTGCTCGTCATATTTCTTTGGCAGTGTGGATACAAGCTGCTTAAACTGAAACTCAGGCTCATTTGGATGAGGAAGATAATTATAGACTGTTACATAATTTTTCAGCTCAGAGATCATGTACATATGACGGTCATCCTTTGAGAAGAGCATACGAAGCGGTGCAGAATTTAATTCACAGTGAATGATATCGGCAAGTGTAAGATGACCATTAGAGTGATCAAAACGATATGCCTTAATGTTATCAAGACCAGTATCTACCATGCATAGGAACTTTTCGTCCGGAGTAAACTGAACGCATGTGACATGTGGGCGGAAATTACGCTCACCGATTGTACCAGTACCGTGATCAAAGATTTCAGATGCAATGCTTCCAACAGAACCATCCTCATTGATATTAAGAATAGTCATCTTACCATCGTGATAACCAGCAGTAACTAAAAACTTTCCAGCCTTATCAACAGTCAGATAACAGGTACGCATACCGCGGATAGAAGCAGTATTTAAATATTCAAGATCACCGTCAGGAAGGATCTTAAATGCGGCAACACCCTCATCAACAACAGAATACAAATATTTGTTATTGCGGGAAGCAACAAGATAAGAAGAATTGTTGACAGAAACTTCCTTTCGCTTTGTAAAGATGCCCTTTTCTACATCTACGTCCATAATGCTGATGCCTTTGCTGGAACCATAATAGGTGTAAGAGCCTACATATGCAACATATTTTTGTGCCATAAAAGTAAACCTCCTAGTTATATAAATGCCGCTGCATCTGCCTGATTTACACTCAAAACTGCTGCAGACAGATTCATTCAAATCATGTGGCAGAGTCTGCTAAACTGCCATACCTAAGCATACCACATTTTGGGAAAATATTCAAATAAAATTACTTGACAACATAAAAAAAATAGGTATAATTGTCTATTGTGAGTTTAGCAAAACTAAACCTGAGGTTTAATAATAGAATTGCAGAAATAATACAAAACATTTTGTTTAGCTTTACTTTGCTTTTACAAACCATGTTTTATTGTGTGTTTTTGCAGTCACATGGATGCAATATGGGAGGTAAATGTGGAAATCGGACAGAGGATAAAGCAGCTGAGAGTCATGAAGGGGCTGACGCAGGAAGAGCTGGCAGACCGCGCGGAGTTATCGAAGGGCTTTATATCACAGGTAGAGAGGGATCTGACCTCTCCATCGATTGCGACACTGATGGATATTTTGCAGTGTCTGGGCGTTTCTGTCAGCGAGTTTTTTACAGAAGAACCCGAAGAACAGATTGTATTTACAAAGGAAGATTACTTTATTAAGAAGGATGAAGAGAACGAAAATACGATTGAGTGGATCGTTCCAAATGCACAGAAAAATCAGATGGAGCCCATTCTTTTGAAATTAGAGCCGGGAGGATCAACAGATCCAGACAACCCACATGAGGGAGAAGAGTTTGGATATGTCTTAAACGGCGCTGTCACAATTCATCTGGGAAATAAGGTTTACCGGGCAAAAAAGGGAGAAACCTTTTACTATGTATCTGGTAAGCAGCATTACTTAACATCAAAGGTAGGCGCGACAGTACTTTGGATTAGTTCACCGCCGACGTTTTGATCAGGTATCAGAAAAAATGTGTGAAAGGCATGGTTTTATAGTACAATGAAAGAATCGCTGGTTAAATTGGAGGGTATCACAAAAAGCTATGATGGGCAGATGATACTAGATGATTTAAATCTTGATATTTATCAAAATTCATTTGTAACGCTGTTAGGACCAAGCGGCTGCGGAAAGACCACAACGCTTCGTATCATCGGCGGTTTTGAGACACCTGACAAGGGAAAGGTTATTTTTGACGGACAGGATATTACATCCCTTCCGCCTCATAAGAGAGCATTAAATACTGTATTTCAGAAATATGACCTTTCTCCTAGTATGTCAATCGAGGAAAACATCGCTTTTGGCTTAAAAATCAAGAAAAAGTCAAAGCAGTATATTAAAGATAAGATTGCATATGCATTAAAGCTTGTTAATCTGAAAGGTTACGAGAAGCGTATGCCAGATTCTCTTTCAGGAGGACAGCAGCAGCGTATTGCTATTGCACGTGCTATTGTAAATGAGCCTAAGGTGCTTCTTCTTGATGAGCCGCTTGGTGCACTTGACTTAAAACTTCGTCAGGACATGCAGTATGAGCTGATTCGCATGAAAAAGGAGCTTGGCATTACCTTTATCTATGTCACACACGACCAGGAAGAGGCACTTACAATGTCCGACCATATAATTGTAATGAACCAGGGTTATATTCAGCAGCAGGGTTCCCCGGAAAAGATCTATAACGAGCCAGAGAATGCATTCGTAGCAGATTTTATCGGTGATAGCAACATCATCGGTGCAACCTTCATTCAAGATGAGCTTGTAGAGATTTTAGGAAGCCGTTTTGCCTGTGTAGATAAAGGTTTTGGAAGAAATAAGCCAGTCGATGTCGTGATTCGTCCAGAGGATGTAGATCTTTTGCCAGAGGGTCAGGGAAGTCTCGAGGGAGTAGTTACTCATATGATCTTTAAGGGTGTACATTACGAGATGGAGGTTATGGCCGGCGGTTTTGAGTGGCTTGTCCACAGCACCGACATGTTCCCGATTGGAACAAAGGTAAGCATCCATGTCGATCCGTTTGACATTCAGATTATGAACAAGCCGGAATCCGAGGATGAGGAGGCGATGGGGGTCCATGAATAAGAAAAAATTGTTATCTGGACCGTACTTTGTCTGGATGATTCTCTTTACGATAATCCCGCTTTTAGTGATTGCCTGGTATGGCTTTACAGACCGCACAGGTGCCTTCACGCTTGCAAATGTAAGAGCCATAGCAAGTCAAGAGCATCTAAAGGCACTTGGACTATCACTTAGTCTATCAATTGCCTGTACGATTCTTTGTTTGCTGATTGCATATCCGCTTGCAATGATTTTAAAAAAATCAGGTATGGGAAAGAAAGGCTTTGTTGTATTTATATTTATCCTGCCGATGTGGATGAATTTTTTGCTTCGTACCTACGCATGGTTAAATCTTCTTGATGACGGCGGTATTTTATTTAATATCTGCAGAAACTTAGGTCTTCCGACATTTAGTGTGGTAGGAACAAACGCGGCAATCATTATGGGGATGATCTACAATTTCCTGCCATTTATGGTTCTTCCGCTGTTTAACGTTCTAACAAAAATTGATGAGAATGTATTAAATGCAGCAAGAGATCTTGGTGCAAACAGTGCGCAGGTATTTTTTAAAGTAACATTGCCGCTTAGTCTTCCAGGTATTATAAGCGGTGTTACAATGGTATTTGTTCCGTCACTGACCACATTTGCCATCTCAGATCTTCTTGGTGCGAGAAAGATTATGTTAATCGGTAACATTATCGAGCAGGAATTTTCCACAGCTGATAACTGGCATCTTGGCTCAGGACTTTCACTTGTCTTAATGGTATTTATCTTAATCAGCATGGCAGTACTTGAGCACTACGATAAAAACGGGGAGGGAACATCATTCTGATGAAAAAATTAAAATCTTTTTTTTCGGGCATGTACCTTACACTGATCTTTATCTTTTTGTATGCCCCGATTGTAACATTAATTATTTTTTCCTTCAATAAAGGAAAAGGAAGCCGCTGGAAAGGATTTTCCTTAAAGTGGTATGAGGATTTATTTGAGAGCAGAATGATTATGGAGGCTCTCAGCAATACATTAATTATAGCATTTGTGTCCGCATTAGTTGCTACACTGGTAGGCACAATTACATGTATCGGTATCAATGCATTAAAAGGAAAGTTTAAGACAACTTATATGGCTATAAACAACATTCCGCTTATGAATTCCGATCTTGTAACAGGACTTTCATTGATGCTTGTATTTATTTCTGTTGGCTGGAAGTTTGGCTTTTCCACTATATTGGTGGCGCATATCACGTTCAATATTCCGTATGTGATCTTAAGCGTTATGCCTCGTCTTCGCCAGACAAATGTAAGTACTTACGAGGCAGCTATGGATTTAGGTGCAACGCCACTGTCTGCTTTTTTTAAGGTTGTGCTTCCTGATCTTGCACCGGGAATTACATCTGGATTTTTACTGGCATTTACGATGTCTTTAGACGATTTTATCATCACCTACTTCACCAGAGGCGCCGGCATCAATACGCTGTCAACATTAATATACAGTGAAGTAAGAAAGGGCATCAAGCCAACAATGAACGCACTGTCAACAGTGATGTTTGTTTCTGTACTGCTGTTGTTAGTTTTAATGAACACGCTTCCGGACATGCGCGATAAAAGAAAAAGAAAACAAGAGGAGAAAAGTTGACTATGAAAAGAAGAGTATGGGCAGCAGCATCTGCTGCAATGATGGCAACTACTGCATTTGGCGCACAGGCTGTATTGGCAGATAAGTATCCAAATGGCCAGGTAAAGGTATTTAACTGGGGCGAATATATTGATGAGGATCTGATTGACGAGTTCGAAGATGAGTATGGTATCGAAGTTATCTATGATACATTTGATACAAACGAGGCTATGTATCCGCGTGTAGAGGCAGATCCAAGTCTTTATGACGTTATCTGTCCATCTGACTATATGATCGAGAAGATGATCCAGAATGATGTTCTGCAGGAGATCGACTGGGATCAGATCACAAACAAGGAAAATATTGGAGAAGTTTACTTAAAGAGCTGCGAAGGCTTTGATCCAGGCAATAAATATTGTGTTCCATATACATTCGGAACAGTCGGCATTCTTTATAATAAGGAATTAGTAGATGAGGATGCTGTAATTGACAGTTGGGATGTACTTTGGGATGAGACATACAAGAACGATATCATCATGCAGGATTCTGTGCGTGATGCATTCATGATTTCCTTAAAGCGTCTTGGCTATTCATGCAACACAACAGATGAGGACGAGTTAAACGAGGCAATGGAGGAGTTAAAGATCCAGTCCAAGTTAAACAAGGCTTACACCATCGACGAGGTGCGTGATAAGATGATCAACGGTGCAGCAGCAATCGGCGTTATCTACTCAGGTGAATATCTGTACTGCCAGGAAGAGAACGAAGACCTTGAATATGTAATTCCAAAAGAAGGAACAAATATATGGTATGATGGCTGGGTTATCACAAAGGGCTCCGAAAATGTAGAAAATGCACATAAGTGGATTGATTTTCTGTGCAGTCAGGAAGCAGCTTATGATAATTTCGAGTATATCTATTACGGAACACCAAATATCGCAGCACAGGAGTTAATCGACGAAGATATCATAAACAATCCGGGCGTATTCCCAGATGAAGAAACCATTGAAAAGTGTGAGGTTTACAATTATCTGGGCGAAGAAGCTGAAGATATGTATTATGAGCTTTGGAAGAAGGTAAAATAAAATATAGGTTGCAAAAAACACAAACCTGTATTAGAATAATGGTGCTGATAAAAGCGTTAAATATTATTTCCAAGGAGGAAAAACAAATGGCATACAAGATTAGTGATGAGTGTATTATGTGTGGTACATGTGAGGGTGAGTGCCCAGTAGGTGCAATCGCAGAGGGCGAAGGCAAGTACGAGATCGACGCAGACGCATGCATCGAGTGCGGAAGCTGCGCAGCTGCATGTCCAGTAGGCGCAATCAGCGAATAATTTATTCACTGTAAGAAAAAGACTGTCCGAGAGGGCAGTCTTTTTTGCTTACGTTTTATGTTTTCTTTTCCATGGCAGCCGGCTCGCGGCAGCCTCCTTTTGTTCACGTGACTTTTTGCGGCGCATAAAAAGTGTTTCATCAAGCTTGCGAAAGCGCTCCTCTGCCTCATCATCCTGCAGCCGCATTCTATAATCCATCTCCTTGATAACCTTTGTGCTGACCTGTTCCGTGATTTTTTCTGCGATAACATTGTCAAGCTGCACACCTATCTTTTCGCAGATTGTATCTGCAAGCTGTGCATTAACATCAGCGGAGTGTCGGCACAACGCCTCATCTAAAATACGGTTCATAACATCTTCAAATTCCTCCATGCGAAGCTTTCGTGCAAGCTCCGTCTGACTTGCAGAGACAGGAAGAATAGCCGGAAGCGTATCAGGCAGCTCACTGGCTCGTTTATTCATCTCATCAGATAATTTCACCAGATAATAAAATTCATCATCATCCAAAAGAGCCAGTCTTGGAACCACCAGCTTAATAGCCTTTAGCTGATAGCCCGCATCACGCAAAATCTTAATCCGCTGAAACATCAGAAGCTGCGCATTTGTGTAGCAGCGATAGCCCTGATCATTTCTCATGATAGGAAGACCAAGCTCCTCCTCCCAGTATCGAAGCACATGAGCCTCCATATTGAGCTGCTTGCAGGCATCCGAAATCAAAATGGGCTGTTCGTCAGCGGCCTGAATAGTTTCCTGCAATTGCTGTTCTGTTTTTTCCTCTCGATCCTGCATAAATTCCTTCCTTTCTAAAATGAAAGCTGTGTTCACATGAACATAAAAATATCCTATAGCGATACTATATCAGCTTTTAAGGGCAGCGCGAAAAAATTCCTTCGCTTCATTTTTCCAAATTTTTCGAGAATTCTACATTGCTTTGCATACAAAAAGAGTGGTATCATTTCTTTATATAGAGAGAAAAGAAGGGAGAAAAAACAAATGAAACAGATATTTTCTTATCTGATTCCGTATCGGGCAAGAATGGCAGTAGGTTTTTCAATAAAGGTTGCTGCTACCATTGTTGAACTTTTGATTCCGTGGGCACTTTCCATCATGGTAGATAAGGTGATTCCGACTGAAAACATTGGCTTTGTATTTGCGTGGGGCAGTGTAATGATTTTATTTGCGCTTCTTGCGCTGCTTGGAAATATCGTGGCAAACCGCATGGCATCGCTTGTTGCCAGAAATACAACAGAAAGAATCCGTCTGCAGCTGTTTTCAAAGATCAGCTTTTTATCTGCCAGACAGCAGGAGCAGATAGGACAGGCATCACTAATTTCAAGATCAACATCAGATACCTACAACATTCATCAATTTATCGGTATGATGCAGCGCCTTGGCGTGCGTCAGCCTATCATGCTTATCGGAGGTCTTGCCGTCACGCTTTCAATGGATGCGCCGCTTACATGCATCATGCTGGCACTTCTTCCAGTCATGGCACTTCTTGTATATTTGTTTTCAAGTAAAGGTGTGCCAATGTACACAAAGGTGCAGGAGGCAGTAGATCGCTTTGTGCGTCTTGTAAGAGAGGACATTGCAGGTATTCGTGTCATCAAGGCACTGTCAAAGACAGACACAGAAAGAAGTAAATTTGCAAAAATAAATGAAGAAGTTGTAACGCGTGATCAGCATGCCGGAATGATCATGGGTGCAATGAACCCTGTCATGAGCATCATTTTAAATATAGGATTGGTGCTAGTTCTTTTCGTAGGTGCAAAGCGTGTCAATGAAGGATTAACAACACCAGGTGTCATCATGGCATTTATGTCATACGTGACAATTATTTTAAATTCAATTTTATTTTTGTCACGAATTTTTGTAATGTATTCAAAGGCATCTGCATCTGCAAGACGTATCAGCGAGGTATTAAATTTGCCTGAGGATCTTATGGTAGAGCATCCAGTTGGAAATGTAGATTCAGTAGTAGAAAAGGCAGTGAATGAGGCAGAGGCAGCCGCTACCAAAGAGACAGGTGCAGAGTTTGTCCTGCCGCAGATTATCTTCGATCATGTATCCTTCCGTTATGAGGATGGGGACGGTGAAGACTGTCTGCATGATGTAAGTTTTACAGTAAATAAGGGCGAAACGCTTGGTATCATAGGAGCCACCGGTTCAGGAAAGACAACGATTGTGAATCTTTTGATGCGTTACTATGATCCGGACGAGGGACACATCTATGTCAATGGCCGTGATGTGCGAACCTACACGTCAAAGGAACTCATGCCTCTTTTTGGTGCTGCCTTCCAAAATGACGTTATTTTCCATGATACAATCTATGAGAACATTCGCTTTGGTCGTGATGTCTCAAAGAAAGAAGCAATGGCAGCAGCACAGGATGCGCAGGCAGTCGAATTTATTGAGGAAAAGGGAATTGATACTATGCTTGCCATTAGGGGAATGGATCTTTCAGGCGGACAAAAGCAGCGCCTTCTAATTACAAGAGCGCTCGCGAAGCATCCGCAGATTCTTGTGCTTGACGATTCATCAAGTGCGCTCGATTATGCGACAGATGCACGTCTTCGCAGGGCAATTCAGGAAAATTATGGCGATCTTACATCTATTATTGTAGCGCAGAGAATCAGTTCAATTTACCGCGCCGATAAGATTATCGTTCTTGAAGATGGAGAAATGATCGGCTATGGAACACATAAAGAGCTGATGGAAAGCTGTGAGGTTTATAGGGAAATCAGCCAGTCACAGATGGGAGGTGGTATTGATGAAGCATAAGAATATGAAACAATATGAAGAAAAAAATGCTCCAATGCTTAACCACGATATCACGCTAGAAGAGATCGAGGCTGCATGCCGCGCACATCAAAAGGAAAATGATAACCGCAACATGGCAGAGGAGTGCCGCACTATTGCAAGAGAACAAAAAGAAAAAATGCAGGCACAATTTACAAAAGGAAAGGGTGAAAAGCGTCATATCCTGCTTCGCCTTGGCCGTTATCTTTGGCAGTTTAAAGGCTGGCTGTTTCTTGCCATCTTGTTAAGCATAAGCTCAAATTTGCTGTCGCTCGCAGGTCCTATGTATTCTGGCTATGCCGTCGATGCGATGGTTGGCAAGGGACAGGTAAATATGGAGCGTGTAATTTACTGCTGTGAGATCATGATCGCGCTGTATTTAGTATCGGCAGCACTTGCCTATATCTTAAATCTTGTCATGCTTCAGATTACAAAGCGCATAGTCTCAACTATGAGAAGCAATATCTTTGATCGTCTGATGCGTCTTCCCGTCAGCTTCTTTGATACGCACGCTGCAGGCGATATTATAAGCCGTATCACCTATGATGTAGATACAATAAACACAAGCCTTTCAAATGATGTTGTGTCACTTGCCGCAAGCTTTATTACAGTAATAGGCTCTCTAGTTATGATGCTTTTAATTTCACCGCCGCTTGTATTGATTTTTGTTGTTACTGTGCCGCTTACAATCTTCTTTATTAAAAAGCTTACAGGACTTACAAGACCTCTTTTTCGTGCCCGTTCAGGAAAGCTTGGCGAGTTAAACGGCTTTATAGAGGAGATGCTTGCAGGTCAGAAAAGCTTAAAGGCATATCATCAGGAAGTAAATACAATAGGCAAGTTTCAGGCAAAAAATGAGGAGGCTGTGGATGCCTATTACCGCGCCGATTACATGGGCAGCATGGTAGGACCGTCAGTAAACCTTGTCAACAATATTTCACTTGCACTAGTCACGATCTTTGGTGCGATTCGCTTTATATTTGGTCAGATGACACTTGGAAATATTTCATCATTTGTTCTGTATTCAAGAAAATTTTCCGGTCCAATCAACGAGTCTGCAAATATCATGAGCGAGCTGCAGTCAGCACTTGCTGCTGCAGAGCGCGTGTTTAGACTGCTTGATGAGACAGAGGAAGTGGCAGACAGCACAGATGCGAAGGTACTTACCGATATTTACGGAGACGTAGAGCTGTCACATGTAAGCTTTGGCTACACAAAGGATCATACTATTATTCATGATCTGAGTTTACATGCAGAGCCGGGCAAGCTTATTGCAATCGTCGGTCCTACAGGAGCAGGAAAGACAACCATCATAAATCTTTTGATGCGCTTTTACGATATTGATAGCGGAAAAATTACTATTGATGGAAACGACATTACAAAGGTTACAAGAGACAGTCTGCGCCGTGCATTTGCCATGGTACTGCAGGATACATGGCTGTTCCACGGAACAATTTATGAAAATATCGCCTACGGCAAGCCAGATGCCACACTCGAAGATGTGAAACGTGTCTGCAAGGCCGCCCGTATTCATAACTATATAATGCGTCTGCCAAAGCAGTACGACACAGTACTTACAGATGACGGAAGAAATATTTCCAAAGGACAAAAGCAGCTTCTAACTATCGCCAGAGCAATGCTTCTTGATGCACATATGTTGATACTCGATGAAGCCACATCAAATGTCGATACAAGAACAGAGCTTCAAATTCAGGAAGCCATGCTGGAACTTATGAAAGATAAGACATGCTTTGTTATAGCACATCGCCTCTCGACAATTCAGAATGCAGACTGTATACTAGTTGTAAAAGAAGGCGAAGTAATCGAACAGGGAACACATGATGAACTTATGGAGAAACGCGGATTCTATCGCTCACTGTATGATTCACAATTCGCAGGAAAACAGATTTAAGAAAGGAAGAAATTCATGAAAGATTTGTCAAAGACTGAACTTTTAATTATGAAATGTGTATGGGGGTCTGACCATCCAGTGACAGCGACACAGATTCAGCAGATTTTGTTGGAAAAATATAAGACCGAACTTGACCGCAGATCACTCGGCACGCTTATGTACCGCCTTGATCAGAAGGGCTATGTCAACGTAGATGTCAGCACAAGAGTAAACCTCTATACAGCAAAGGTAAAGGAAGAGGAGGCGAGAAAAAAGAAGGGAAGAGAAATCTTAAAGCTCTGGTATGACGGCTCTCTTGATCAGCTTGTCTCAGATCTTTATAGCGCAGAGGATGAGGACGAAGAAGATAACTGATGAAAAAAGAAAGGCAGGTGAAAACATATGGAAACATCAGAATGGTCCAACTTTTTCTTTCAGTGGGCAGCAACATTATTTTGGATTTTCTTTCTGACTGGAATGACAGGAAGCATAATAGCAAATTTGTGGCGTTTTGCCAGAAAACGTCACTTTATAAATGATACGATCTTTATGAGGATGCTTCTTTGGCCTGTTTTGATCAGTTTCTTTGTCCCGGTGATTTTTCTGTACTGGCAGCAAAAAGAAGGCAGACATGCATTTCAATATGAGATGTTTCGTTCAGCGGGATTTGTGACGCTTATGCTTAGTGCTGTTATAATTATCTGGCTGGCAGGCGCTTTGCGAAGGACAGCTATTACAGTATGTCAGCTTAATAGCCTGTATCAGTTAAAAATAAACGCGAAGCGAGATCTTTTGTGGCAGGAGGATGAACAAAAAGAAACATACAAGCTTTGCGCTAAAATGGGTATTTGCCGCCATGTTACAGTTTTTATAAGCAAAGAGATTGTGTCGCCAATGACAATGGGATTTTTAAATCCATGTATTTTTCTTCCGGCAGGTGAAATCGACAAAGAGACGCTTCGGCTAATTCTAGTGCATGAACTGACGCATATTCATCACAAAGATTTTTTAATGAAGCAGATGATGCTTGTGATTTCAAGTCTTTACTGGTTTTGCCCGGGCATAAAGCAGCTTTTTGCAGAATTAAATGTATGTAATGAATATTATTGCGACCTTGACAGCATCAAACAGCTTGGCATAGAGCAGCATGAATATTTTTCAAAGATTCGTGCCTTTGCAGCCGATCAGAAGCAGCGGCGCGCATATGCATATTCAGCGCTGTGCGAAAATAAAAACACGTTAAAAGCGCGTGAGCGTGCCGCTCAAAAGACGCAGCTTGCACAAAACAGCAAGATGTTTACAGCAACAGGACGTATAACGGCTGTAATTCTTGCAGGTGTTATCTTATGTACAAGTGCCTACACAATCAGCTTTGCATCAATAGTCGGCTATGATGCTGCAATGAAATTTGTCACATCAGAAGAAACGGAGTATCAGAAAAAGCAGACAGAGATTGATGCATCTGACCTTTATTTTACTGGTGATGAGATTAAAATTGATGAGCTGCTGGCGAAAAATTCAGCCTATAAATATGGCTCAGATGAACAGAAATGGACGCTGCAAAAAGATCAAGAGATTCAGTTTGGTCCGTTCTACAAAGAAAAAGGCGAGAGCATATGGGTTTATACATACGCCAATTATAAAGTAGAATATGGAATCATCCGTGACACTAAAAGACGCTGCCTTGAAGGAAAGAATGAAGGCCATAACTTTGATATAGAAGAGAGTGGGCTGTATTATGTCTTTATCAGGAATTGGTCAGGAGAGCGGACAGAGGGTGGATCATTAGTAGTACAGTAAGAAAAAATAGTGCAAAAAGAAAACAATAGACAAAATAGTGAAAAGTAGTTGACAGATTCGTAACATCAAGTTAGTATAAAAACAAGATGTTACGAATTTTTTTTTAGCATACATATATTGTTTTCTACTTGCTTACAAACTATTTTACAGCATAACGGAGAGAGTTGAAATACTTTCATTAATATTTGTGCCGCCAGCTGAAGGCGGCGGAATGGAGATTAGTATGAAACATATGAAGTTCATTAAAACAGCAGGTATAATCGTATTGATGTTTGTAGTGATAGTTATACTTTTGAGTATTGTAATCTTAGCATTAACTCATAATTGACATATTTCTACGGTTAAAACAGGAGGTTTAGTGTAAAAGTGCGGTTGCATGAGCACACTGTACTACAGAGATGATACATATATTTGTGAGAAAACTGTCAGGAAAGCGGACAGAGGGTGGATCGCTGATGGTACAGTAAAAGGATGAAGCCAAATAGGTGCTTTAAGGAAAATGTAAGAAAAAATATATATAAATGTTAATTGACGGATTTATAACATTATGTTAGTATAACAACAAGATGTTATGAATCTTTTTTTGATTATACATTGATTGTTTTTTACTTGCATATATAAAAGCGCCGAAGGTAAGTAGGGGGGATCAGTTGTGTAAAATATATCACAAAGGCATATCCCCTTGGAGCTCATACTCTGAGGGGATATTTTAAAAAGGAGAATCAGAAAATGAAGAATAATCAAAAATATTTAGGAATATTTGCAAGTGTGGTTGTATTCGCTTTGTCAGGGTGTAGATTTAGAAGAGAAATTTCAGTTTCGCTGCCTGACGAAAGTGAAGAACAGATTCAAGCTGAAAGTAATACCAATATTGAAAAAGAGGATGGTAGGAATTATTTAGAATCTGTAAAATTAAAGAGAAACGACAATACGGATTTAAATCAGTTTGCTCAGCTATTATTAGGGGTACCAACAATAGAAGAAGCAGAGCAGTATAAGCCGAAACATTTCTTGGGTGATTATTATTATGAGAAAGATGGTACGGTTGTAATCTATAACAAGGATTTTGCTATTAGTTATAGCGATGAAAATGATGGAATGGCTTCGACATATAGTCACTTAATGAATCCAATCGGTGATGGAAGTTTGCTAAGAGAAACGTACCCAGAAGAATCGTTGGCTTCTTGTACGAAGGAGCAGGCAGTAAAAGCTTGTGAAAAATATGCAAGATTATGTGGATATGAGGATGCAGAGGTTTCTTCGTATGCAATTACATTAGATGCAATTCAAAATATTGAAAAAAAATTACAGTATACGATTGGTGCTCCAGGAGAAGGCTATGAGGTTATAACAAGAGGACAAGTGGAGCAATTAAGAGATGAAGGGAAAGAGGCAGAGGCGGATGCATTGTACGATAAAATGGATTCGGGATTTAAGAGAAATTTGCCTTGGAAAAAGGAATATGAGGCGATGCTTCTGGTATATAAGTTAAAGTTAAATGGAGTCTTAATGGATAATGAGCAATTAGAAATTATATATCTTCCTTACCAAAATAAAGTAGTTATTTTGAGTGCAGATCTTCCATATGAACCAGAAGAAATTTCAGAAAAACATGAGTTGGTTTCAAAAGAAAAAGCTATGTCACAGGCAATACAGACATTGGGAACAAATATTACAATTGATACGATTTCTCTAGTTTATGTAAAAGAATATAACGCGGATGGAGAAAACTATGCGGTTCCTACATGGCGAGTTGAGTATATTCAAAATAATGAATCTGCAATTGCTGGAAGAACAGGAACAATTTATATTGATGCAGTAAGTGGATTTGTAGTAAATAATTGATGCGATAAGCAATAGAGCGGAGGTGAAAAATATGAACTGCCTTAGAATGGATTTGAGGAGAAGTATTTTTTGCAAAAAATTTGTATTAATTGTAATGGCAACACTTTTGGTTTTATTTGCTTCAACATGGAATGAATTTCAAAGTTATACATGGTGGGGAGATTCAACAGGGATGCAGGGGTGTGTAAATATATTATATAATAGTTTGGCATATGATAAATTTAAGGTAGTTATTGTTTTTTTGTTCGGCGGCATTTACACAGGCAGCTATTGTAGTGATGAAAATAGTCGCTATTTGCGTTCAATTCTTAATAGAACAACTCTTTTGTCATACACGATCAGTCGTTTTCTTGTTAACTTTATAGCGATAATGCTGGGGATGATAATAGTGATTGGACTCTATCTTATTGTCAGTGTTTGCGCGGGTTTGCCATTGATGTCATTGGGAATGAAAGATCTTTACTATGGAAGTTTTTCATGGAATCATCCGATGATTTATTCAATTATGATGGCACTTCAGTTTGGTGTGATCACAGCTGCATGTAGTGGTACTGGATTATTGCTTTCTGTTTATCAGCCTAATTTATTTGTGGCAGTTGGAATGTGTGGGCTTACGTTCTATGCAGCGGCTTCCTATATTCCATATAGCAGTATATTCAGTGTATTGGGGCTGATTTCTATGATGCCAACATTTTCAGCAGGAACTGCTACTCCACATATGCTTATGTTTTTATGGGGGATGCTGTACCCACTGACCGTATATGCATTCTGTGCATTTTTCTTTGCCAGAAGACTAGAATGGAGGAAAAAACATGGGCTTATTTAAACGTTCAATAGCAGTTACTTCCATTAATTTTAATTGTTGGAGACAGGACTTTAGAGTAAAATTTATTCTTTTATTTACTGCGCTTATTGTTTTTAATACATTGAAACCTGTCTTGCAATATGGACTAGATAATGGTGCAGTATCTACACCACTTCTTCTTCCATTACTATTTGGAAGTACAGAGATTTCGATTGGAACACCGAAAATTTGTTTTCATGTTGGACTTATTTTGTTACTCTGTGATGCGCCATTTTATTATCCGATTACACCATATGCAATCATGAGAAGCAAACGCTCTGGTTGGTGTATTGGCACTTGTATGTACATAGCAGTAGTTTCACTTGTCTATATTGCGTTTATTACAATCTGTGCAGCACTGGTGGCAGTTCCAATTCTTTCTTTGAGGGACAGTTGGGATGGATCAGCAGCGGATCTTATTTATGGAACTTCTCAGATGAGCGCAGCAAGTTTGGCGCAACTTTATCCAACTATTATTCCGATTGCCGTTGTAAAATATCTGTATCCAAGTGGAGCAACACTTTATACGTTTCTGACAGCATGGGCTTCCTTTACACTGCTTGGTATGATTTTGTATTTGGTTAGCTTGATCAGCAAAAATATATTGTGGGGATTAGCTGCGACTGGAATTATTGTTTTTCTCGATCCAATACTCACATGGTTTACATTCCCGAAAAAATTTTGGCTGCAATATTTTTCTCCTGTCTGCTGGACAAGCGTAGAGTCACTAGATTCTGTACAGGCGCATCGGGCACTCACGATTCCAGCAATCTCAGCTCTGTATGCAATTTTGTTGTTGGCATCTTTTGTGGCAATCTATTATCAGAGTAAACGAATCATGATAACGGATTTACAGGGAAATAACGACCAATAATGAGTGATCGAAAAGAGAAAGTGAGGAACGCATATAATGATAGAAATAAAAGATCTGACAAAGAGCTTTGATGGTGTAGAAGTTCTTTCACATATTAGCATGACGCTGGAAAAAGGAAAGATTTATGGCCTTGTTGGACGAAATGGCTCTGGAAAAACGATGCTGATGAAGCATATTTTGGGTTTCGTTTCGCCCACATCCGGGTCAATTACGATTGATGGTAAAATACTTGGAAAGGATATTGATGCGCCAGATAATATTGGAGCCATTATTGAAAATCCAGGATTTCTTCCCGGCTACTCAGGCTTTCGCAATTTGAAGATGCTTGCGTCAATTCGTCACAAGATTTCCGATGAAGAGATTAAAAATGCGATTCGTCTTGTTGGACTTGACCCAGAGAGTAAGAAGCATGTAGGAAAATATTCGCTCGGTATGCGTCAGCGCCTTGGACTAGCGCAGGCACTAATGGAGCACCCAGATATTCTTCTTTTGGACGAGCCATTGTCAGGCTTAGATAACGATGGCGTGCAGGAAATGTACCAGATTCTTCTAAAGCAAAGAGAAGAGGGAAAGCTAATCGTTGTCGCCAGCCACAGCAGCGAGGACATCCGTGTCCTTTGCAATGAGATTTTTCATTTTGACAAGGGAAAGATGATCGATCACCAGATCGCAGAAAAGTAGTTCAAAGTAGATTGAAGCTTGTTTAAAGTGACATTGAAGTTGACTTTGAAGTGACTTTGAAGTAAAATTGAAATGACATTGAAGTTTTAAAACAAGCTTGATGCTATTTTGGAGGTGAACGCATGTATTTGGAAGAGCTTATTGGAAACGTACAGCTAGAAAATGATAAATTTGAATGTAAAAGCAGACTAAATAGAGAAGATGTAGTAGGATGGCTGAAAAGTATTGCAGGTTTTGCGAATGCACTAGGTGGAGAATTTTATATTGGCGTAGAGGATAAGACTAATAAATTAATTGGATTTAGCCGCACTGAGGCTGACAATGAGCGTAATTATTTCAATAATCAGGTAAATGAACATCTGTCACCTAGACCGCAGATGAAGATTTCCTTCCTTTCCTATGAAGTAAAAGGAAATGAGCGCTTTGTGATTCGGGTAAATATTCCAGAGTCAGTTGTAAAGCCAGTCATATTAAAATATAAAAATATTCCATCTATTTTTATGCGAAGGGATGGCTTTACAAATGGTGCAACCTATGAGGAAATTATAGAGATGAGTGTGAAAAGCAAAAATATACAATACGATATTTTAGCATCTGATGAGAAATATGAAGCAGATAAATTTCACATTTTGCATGAGTTTTATTCTGAGCATAATAATGGAAAGGAGATTGCCGAAAAGGCACTTCGCTCTATGGGCTTTTATGATGAGAATGGTTTTTTAGCAAATGGCGCTGTACTGTTTCAAGATGGATATGATGGAAGAAAAACACAAGTACAGTGTTCCGTTTTTTCAGGATTTACAAAAGGCAGTGAGCGGATTGTAACCATTAACCGTTTTCAGGGAGATCTTATTTCTTCAATTAAATATATGACAGAATTTGTTTTACAGCGAATGAATCATTCAGTGATAAAACAAAAGGATGGCAGAAAAAATATTGATGCATATCCACAGAGGGCATTGTTTGAGGGAATTATCAATGCTGTAGCTCACCGTGATTATTTTCTTGATGGGACTCAGATTCAAGTAGATTTGTTTAGGAATCGTTTGGAAATTTCGTCTCCAGGAGGTTTTTACAGGGGCGAAAAGCTAGGAAAAACATACGATTTATCTGGAATTGTTTCAAAGAGAAGAAACGAACTAATTTGTTCTGTGTTAGTGTCTTGCAATGTAATGGAAGCAGCTGGAACAGGGTTTGATAAGATTGTGGAGGATTATAAAGATGCCGACGAGAAGCATCGGCCGTTTATTTCTTCAGCATCTGATCATTTTACACTAGTGCTGCCAGACTTAACATATGTTGATGGCATAGAGGAAAGTGCAATTCCAATTATTGAATTTGCACCAGTTCCAGAAGGCACAGATTTTGATGAGAAGGTACTAGCATATTGCTATTATCGCGCACACAAGGTTTCGGAGATAGCAGCTTATCTCGGTGTGAGAGATTCTTCATATCTGCGAAAAAAGGTTCTGGAAAATCTGGTGCAAAATGGATATCTGGAGAAAAATAAGGTGTCGAGGGCAATGTATTACAAGACAAAGCATGAGTCTGTATATGTAGGATGAAAAATCATCACTTCACAGTTTTATTAAATTAAAGTGAAAAAGTGCTTGACAACTAAAACGTTGAAGAATATAATAAAAAACAGCTAACTGACTTAACCTAGGGGCAAGCCCCTAGGGTTCCATTGACGGAGTTTTAGTGTCTGCGTATATCGCAAGGACTTTGGCAGACACATCTGTTCCGGAGCAACA